>JABLTK010107718.1_pt1 | contig 10733 bp, 9 predicted proteins | sample 7160131 | NCBI WGS metagenome assembly JABLTK01 (sample SAMN14651221, study PRJNA627086) | human gut metagenome | isolation source: feces | host: Homo sapiens
CAGTTGAAAATGAAAGCACAAGACGGTAAATTAAGAATGACTGATACTTTGGATACTAAAGGAATACTTAGATTAATTGAATCAGTACCTAGTCCTAAAGCAGAACCATTTAAAATGTGGTTAGCTTCTCTTGGAAAAGAGAGAATAGATGAAGTATATGATCCAGAGATTGCTATTAACAGAGCTGTTTCTTATTATAGAAACAAGGGTTATAGTGATGAATGGATAAAAACAAGATTATCTGGTATTGTAGATAGATTTAAATTAACAGATATATGGAAAGAAGGCGAAATAGATAAACCTATTGAGTATGCACTGCTTACTAATGAAATATATAAAAGTTGCATCTCGTGGAGGTAGTGTTGCAAACGATGCAAGAATTTCTTATGAAAAAGCAACTAATAAATCAGCTATTTCAAATGAAAATACTTTAAACTATCAATATATAGATGAAACAAAAAAATAAAAAATAAAAACAGCACTTCTTCGATATAAAAAAATGACACTTAATTCAACAAGTATGAATTAAGTGCTAACCCATTAAGGTAAGTACTCAACAACATAAAACTGAGTGCCTACCTTTTATTCAAGTTTCCTTGGCATATGCATAATATCACAAATATTACTCATTGTCAAAAAATGTTTTAATTAATAATTTAAACGACGTCTCTCTGATATAGAGAAACGTCGTTTTCTACACAAGTAGCCTACTCAGTCTTTTTTTCCTTATCCTCTTTTAATGCCTCAGTTTCTTCATCTTCTTTACTTAAGAAATAAATAATTAAAGCTCCAAGAAGCACAACTACCACTATCTTAATTAGACTCTTAATATTTATTTTATTTTGATCATCAATGTCCTTTGATGTAACTTTAACCGGATCCTTATCTGAATCGCTCACAGAAGTATCATCCTTATATATTATAACTTGTCCTTCTGCATCATCTGCATTATCACTAAGAGGAACCACCTCTTCACTAGTATTATTACTTTCTTCATCAGTAACATTCTTAATTACATCACTAAAACTAACATTATCAGTACTCTTATCTGAACCAGTCGCTAGTATTCCATTATTTATTTTAAAAGTTGTATAATCTTTTACTTCATCTCTATCATATATCAAAGAAAGAAGCAAATCACCATCATTAAAATTGCCATAACCTACAATAAACAGTTTATGATCATCATTTTTTAACAAAACATTGTTATTAGTAATCATCTTATTAAATACTAAATCACTGCTTGTATCAACATCAAAACTAAATCCATTAACAAGACCATTACTCTTTAAATAAATCTTATAACTAATTGTATTATTACTAACTTCCTTTACAACTTTAATCGATGCCTTTATATCATTTGTAAAAATTCCAGAAACAAGATTATTTAATCCCACTAAATCTTTAACATCAAACTTACCATCATTATTAAAATCACATCTTTTAAACAATTCATCGGATAAAGAAGATGAAACAAGTAATTGATGCATCATATCTACATCTTGTTGATTAATCAATCTGTCATTATTAACATCACCAGAAATTTCAATATCATAAGCACTAAGCAATTGACCAGCCCTGTCATAAGTATAAAGTTTATACTCATCATCACTATAAGTAAATGATGCGTTGTAAACTATCTTTCTTGCTAAATCATTCGGAACATTTTTTACATCATAAAGTATAATCGAATCATCTAAAATATTATTTTTATAATCATTAATAGAAAGACTATAAAAAGATTTTTTTGAATTAAATAATTTTTTCTTGACTACTTCACTAACATCATAGTCCCTTATAAAATATAAATTATCAACTGTATCTTCACTAGTAAAACTTGTATCATTAACAACTCTCTCTAAAAGACTAATAATCCTATCTTTATTAAATCTATCATGAGCAATATTTAATCTAGCAAGCAAGCCATCAATAACACTCTTATCACTAGGCTTTCTTTTTAAATAATCATTTATTTTTTTAATCAAATTATTATAATCTTCTTCTAAAAGAACATTATTTTTTACCAAAACTTTGAAACTATTATCAATCTTACTAGATAAAGAAACATAATCAATTGCATTAATATCAGGACCTGCACTAGTAAACCATGTATTAAAATCATTATAGTTACTATTATATTTATCAATCAAAGCAGTTATTTCACTATCAATTCCAAGTTCTATATAGGACTTATTATTAGCAAAAAACAAATTCTTACTATTCTTTGCATCAGAGACAATCAAATCAACTTCACTAATCACTCCATCAAGCTCATTAACATTATAAACATCATTTTTACTTGAAACCTTTTTAATATCATTATTAATTAAATCAACAATATTCTTACCATTAACCATAACATCAGGTCTATTACCAAGAGTATTTTCATTATTAATATAATCATTTACTTCATTATAATAACCATTTAAAGTATTAACACTAGTAGCTAAAGTTGTATTAATATAATGATTATAAACATTTTTATAGTTATTAAACTTACTATCATAACTATTATTATAACTAATTATCTTACTATTCAAACTAGAAATATAAATACTATCTATTTCATTTATTAAATCAGAACTACTAATATAAACAATCTTACTACTAACGCCATTTAAAGAAACAGAACATTCTACATCCTTAATATCATCCATATCTATAATATAATCACTTCCACAAGCATTTATATAATCATTATATCCTGTAGAAATATTACTATTCGAAGTATTACTAGCAATGTCACTAAGTTTAACACTAGATAAATCATTCTTTACTAAAGTAACCTGATTCTCCAAATAATCCACATCAGAAGACACCGTAACAACTGCAGAACTATAAGACTTATCAGTATTATACAAACTATTATTCTTAGACAAATCTATTTTATTTTTTATATTATTTATCCCTGTATCCAAATTTGAAACAAGAGTATTAACATTAGCCTCATAAGCATTTACAAGTACCATTAAAGGACTAAATACATTAATCACCATTACAAACAACACTACACTTACTATCTTTTTAAACTTTTTCATTTAAACCACCCTTTCATATTATTACGTCTTACCGTATACTTAAAGTATAAAACAAAAAAATAATATTAGCAAGAAAATACAAAAAAAGTGTCAAATTTTGTCAAGACACTCATTTTATTATTTGAATAATAACAGGTTTTAATCTAGGCTTTCTCTTACTAAAACAATAAGCTTGATAAACAACATCAGCATCAAATTCTTTCTTAGTATACAAACGACACAATATCTCACCCTTTGATACATAATCACCAACATTCTTCAAAATTTCTATTCCACAATTATAATCTATTTTATCATCCTTACTATGTCTACCAGCACCAAGCTCCATAGATAACTTACCTAAAATAAAAGCATCTATACTCTTAACGTAACCACTCTCTTTTGCCACGATTACCGAAGAAGGATCCAAAGTTATCTCCAACTTTCTACCATGATAAGCAACCATTTCCATAAACTTATCATAAGCCGAATTATCAGAAAGAACTTTAGCAACTTCTTTTTCAGCAACACTAAGACTAATGTTCTTATAAATCGAAACCATTATACTAGACATATAAAAACACAAATAATACAAATCATTCCTAACCTCATTTTTTAAAACATCTAATACTTCCAACACTTCAAGCGAATTTCCGATATTATTACCCAAAGGATTATCCATTCTAGTTAACATACAAACAACTTTTTTTTGATACTTATTTCCTATTTCAATCATAAGCTTTGCTAGAATCTTAGCTTCTTTTTTATTTTTTATTAAAGCACCACGTCCTACCTTTATATCAATTAAAATATTATGAGAACCACCAGCAATTTTCTTACTCATTATACTAACTGCGATAAGAGGAATCGAACAAGTCGTTCCTGTAACATCTCTTAAAGCATATACTTTCTTATCCATTGGACAAATATTTTTAGTCTGAGAAGAAATCACAAAACCAACCTCATCAAGTTGTTTTTTTATCTCTTCCAAGCTAAGATTAGTTTTTATTCCAATACTCTCCAGCTTATCAATCGTACCACCAGTATATCCTAAAGCCCTACCACTCATTTTAGCAAAATTAACTCCCAAAGAAGCAAGAATTGGTCCAATAACAAGGGTTGTCTTATCACCAACACCACCAGTTGAATGCTTATCTATTACATCACTTAAAAAATCTATCCTATCTCCACTCTTAACAAAAATATCAACCAAATCAAAAGTCTCCCTTTTGCTAAGGCCATTATTACATATATTCTTTAAAACAATTGTCATCTCATCATCAGTAACATCACCATTCAAATAACCATTAAAAAAATAAGACAACTCATCATAAGAAAGTTCTAATTTTAAATTAGATTTTTTAATTATTTCTTCTTTCATAACAAATCCCATTCCTTTTTCTAAATTTAAGACACAATCATAAATTATCTCTTAATACAAAGAAAAGACCAATAACTAGTCTTTTAATTTATTTCCCTTTGCATCACAATCAATACTACCTGTCAAAATAAGTATTCCTTCGATAAAACCCCATGTCCACGAAACAAAAGATAATATTCCAAATGATAAACAAGTTATCAAAAGCTGTGCGATAGCTTTTCCATTATAACCTAAGTAAAAATTATGAATACCTAAGCCACCAAAAATTATTCCAAATATTCCTGCAGCAACCTTTGACTTTTGATTATTTTCAGTCATATAAAATCCTCCTACTTATTACAATCAGTACACATTCCTTGTTTACTAACTTGTTCAAAAACAACTTTAAACTTTGTTTTAATCTTTTCTTTTTCTTCCTTAGTCCAGAATTGCGCCGGAGTAATATCATCCTTCATTGTTGAAGTTTCATTATCATAATCAATTATCTTTCCATTAGCAATAAAAGCCACATAAGGAACAGTTACTTTTTCCTTACCCTCATTATCAAAAACAAGTTTTCCTCTAAGCAAATTAACTATTTCTTGATATTCCTTACTATTATTTTCTCTATCATTCTTAATATTTAAATAATAAATCTTATCAACACCATTTTCTTTAGCAGAATCATTAAGTATCTTTACATAAGCTTGACACCAAGGACACTCAGGAAATCCCATATAAACAATACCAGTTCCATTTTTTAAAATATCCACTACTTCCTTAGCATTCTTATAAACAAAAACATTGTCTTCTCCAATCGAATATTCTCTATCAAACTTTTTAGCATCGCTTCCTCCTATAAATAAGAAATAAACAGCGATAAGTACAATAAATAAAATTACTGCTCCAATAATTATTTTTAAACCTTTATCCTTCATATTTAACACTCCTTTATTAAAATCATTTTATCATATTCCAGTAATAAAAATCAACATTTTTGTTAATAATATAACTGAAATTAGGTAATAGTCTAAATTTTTTTTGATAACTATAGACATCTTAAATAAAGTGAAAGGAAGGGTTGAGTAGCATGAATCTAGAACAAATTATATCAAAAATTAAAAAAAAATATAATAACTCTTTTGACTTAATGTTTAGAACCATTAATACAAAAAATAAAAAAATAACCCTTATCTACATCGACTCTTTATGTGATTCCAACACTATAAATGAAACAATCATAAAAAACATAGCACAAAATCCATCATTTAAAAATCTAGAAGAAGTCTTAACAAGTCCTAGTATTAAAAAAATAAAAGAAGAAGAAATATTTGAATACTTAGACAATGGTTGTTGCATTACAATAGAAAAAAATCAAATTATTTCAGTTGAAACCAAAAAAAATCTATCTCGTAACATCACCGAACCAACCATTGAACAAACAATAAATGGTCCAAAAGACTCTCTAAACGAAGACTATATAACAAACATTGGTCTAATAAGAAAAAGAATAAAAACCGATACTCTTACGATAACTGAAAAGAAAATCGGTAAAAAATCAAAAACAAAAATAGGTATATTATATTTAAAAGACATAGCAGAACAAGAACTAATTGACAACGTAATAGAAAAAATTGACAAAATAGACTTAGACTACGTCATGGACTCAACCTTTATCTCTCAATGCATCGTATCCAACAACGACGTCTTTCCTCTTGCTGAAACAACCGAAAGACCAGACCTCATTTGCATGTCTTTGCTTCATGGAAAAATAGCCATAATCGTTGAAAACTCACCATTTGCTATTTTAGTCCCAACCTTCTTTATCGACATGTTCCACTCTCCAGAAGACTACTACCAAAACCCAAAAAACGCCACATTTACTAGACTAATTAGACTAATATCATTCTACATTGCCATTATCCTACCAGCATTCTACATTGCTATTACTACCTTTAACCATGAAACAATTCCTCTAACTCTAATCGTAAACTTCGCCCAACAGCGAAATGGTGTTCCTTTTCCTACCTTTATCGAAGCAATAGGCATGATTCTAATCTTTGAAATTCTAAGAGAAAGCGACCTCAGAATGCCCCAAGTATCAGGAAACGCCATAAGCATTCTAGGAGCCATCGTTCTAGGAGACGCCGCCGTATCTGCAGGAATCGTATCCCCAATCATGGTCATCGTAATAGCTATATCATCAATATGTAGTTTAATGTTTTCCCATGTTTCAATGGTAAATGCCATAAGAATATGGAAACTAATCTTTTTAATATTTGCATCCCTCCTAGGAATCGTAGGAATTGTCTTCTCAATGTTTTTATTCCTAATTATAACAACAAGCATAAAATCATTCGGAAAACCATACCTATACCCAATTGCACCACTTGGAAAAAGCAAAATAATGGACTCCTTCATCGTTACAAATAAAAACAACCAAAAACAAGACCCTATCCTTAACAAAAATGAGGTGCTAAAATGAAAAAATATTTTTTCTTAATTATTCTAATTTTCTTAACAACAAGTTGTACCTATAAAGAAATAAATGACCTTGCTATAGCAAATGCTATAGGTATAGACTACGAAAACAAAGAATACACCATAACCCTTCAAATAATGGACCTCAACAGTGGTAACAACGAAGAAGAAAACCAAGCAACCAGAACTTCCCTAATATACGTTGGTACTGGAAAAACAATACCAAGTGCCATTAGAAACATTACTCTAAAATATCCTAACACAATCTATTTAGGACATCTAGAACTAATGGTAATTGGACAAGGCGTCATTGAAAACGACATCGAAGAAACCTTCGACTACTTCATGAGAAGCCCTGAAGCAAGAACTGAAGCCCTTCTTGTGGTAAGCAACGACAACAAAGCCAAAAACATCCTAAACACTAATGATGAAAAAAGCGAATCATTTCCAGCCAAAGACATCATAACCACTATCGAAAATAGCAATCAACGAAATGGCAAAATAACCGAAATCGTAATGGAAGACTTCGTTGCTACAAACAAAGAAAAAGGAATCGATCCCATTGTTCCTACAATCGTCACTTCCAAAAATCCTAATGAAGACTACAAAAACACCAAACTAATTGGGATGAGTATCTTCAAAAACAATAAACTTCAAGAAGTCCTAGAAGATGAACCAATTATTGCTTATAACCTAATAAACAATAATTTTTCTGACATAATCGTAAACACAACCTACGAAAACGAAAACATCGCAACAGTTCTAATAAACCCAAAAAACAGTATAAAAATAAACATTAAAAACAATAAACCAGAAATAAACATCAATATAAAAACTGACTCATACCTAGTAGACGTCAACAAAAAACTAAAATTAATAACAGATCAAGAACTAACAAAAATACAAGAAAATCTAAATCAAACCATAAAAGAATACATAATAAGCCTAATAAATTATTCAAAAAAAACAAATACTGATATCTTAGGTATTAAAAACAAAATATACAAACACTATCCAAAAGAATACAACCAATACAAAAATAAAAACATATATGAAATATCAAACATAAACATAAACACAAAAACCAAACTATTTAGATACGGAAACTCTAACACCAGTAACTATGGAGGCAACAATGAATAAAATAAGTACAAAAGAATTATTTACCGTAGTAATATCTCTTCTAATCCTATGTTTTCCTACCTTAGGCACCCAACTAATTCTAAACACGGGAAACACATCATCACTTCTAATCCTAATAATTGGTTATATAATAAGTATAATCCCCTTCTTCATAATAATAAAAATAAGCAATAAACTAACAAATCAAAATATATTCCAATATAACATAGAAAAATTCAAAATAATAGGACACATAATAAACACAATCTACACAATATTATTATTATATTTAGCATTTATGCTTGCATGGACAACACTAAACTTTACAATAAATCAACTCCTAATAAGAAACTCCTACTACATAGTAGCATTCATCTATTCATGTATCTTAGCATTCGCTGTATGCAAAGGGAAAGAAATAATCTGTAGAACATCACTAGTCTTATACTTCATCTTAACCTTCTCATTTATAATAGGATTCTCCCTTCTAATACCAGAAATAGATCTAGAAAACATCCTTCCAATAATAAGTGTTTCAAAAAGTAAAATAATTGTCCTAGCCCTAACTATTCCTTCTTACTTTATCCTGCCATTAATAACAATCCTTTGCATCAAAAGAAATGACATAACAGACAAACACAAACTAACAAAATCGCTTATAATAGCCTATATAACCGGAGCAATCATCATCTTTATCTTTTACTTTTTTATAATAAGCATTTACGGTATAGACCTAGCATCTATTTTTATCTATCCAGAATATATTCTATTTAAAAAAATAAACCTCTTTAACTTCATACAAAGAGTAGAAAATATAATGTCAACATCATTCTTCATAAGTTCATTCTCGGGCATTTGCTTTATTCTATACTTTATAAAACTATACATAAAAGATACTCTAAAAATCAAAAATAAAAACAAAATAAATATAACAACATTTATCATTACAATAGCGATAGCCTTCACAAGTATCTATTTATTCACTAACTATAAAATTCAAATCTTAATTCTAAAATTCCCATATATATTTGGCTTAATATTTCCAGTCTTAATAATAAACTTTATATTAATAAAAATAAAGAGAGATAAAAACTAATCCCTCTTTATTTCATTTTCTAAAGGTATTGATATTTTATTAGAAAGCGACTCTGGTGTATACTTTATTAAATTTTGTTTTTTTAATGTCTGATAAATAGAAGGTGCACCAATAAAAGAGAAAATCGCTACCCAAATAGAATCTCCAATCGAAAGATCATAAAACCATATCGCAAAAGGCACACCAATTAGAAATGAAGTTATTATATTAAGCAATAAAATATGACACTCTTTCTTAACACATTTAAACTTTTTACACTTTTGTATAAAAGTCATTTGTATAATTGAAAAAGCAATACTTATCAATAATATATTTATTAATTTATTTGTTACTAATACATCCATATATACCTCCTAGAACTTAAATATGTAATACAAACCACCCTATTTTTTTTAATTTAAGTTCTATAATATACTATTAATAACATAAAATATTGATTAATGAAAATAAACAAGTTTATGAAAATATTAAAATTATTTTTATATTAAACAGGCTTAAGAGGCCTGTGCGACAAGCGAAACTCGGAAAAACCTAATCATTTAGAAGATTAAGTCTCATTTATTTACACTAATTAACCACGTCAGACATAGTTAAGTAAAAAGAGGTCAACTTCGTCAATCCAGAGCGCCAAGGCACACCCGAAACGAGTCGGCACCGAGCGCAGAACCACCACTGTAGTAGGACTGGAAAGCACCAGCGTTCGTACCATCACCATTGTAGCCCCCACGTCGGAACCAAGAGTTTGAAAAGTTCGGAAAGCCGGCGCCATCTGAATACCATGTTGTTTTAGAACTAGATGAAGGCTCCATTTCTATTGTTGCATCTCCTAATCTTCCCCTTGTATAAGGTGTATTATCATAACTAAATGTATAACTGTCATAATACTTTGCTAATGGATATATTGTGGTACTCCAATTACTGGCACCTGATGTATAAAATTGATTAGATGAGTCTACCATGTTGCCCATTGTATATTCGGATGAACCACCGTTCATGTCGTACGCTCCATATGCATTTCCTGTTGTACTTGCAGTTTGTCCTAATTTTGTATTATATGCATTACATGTTGAGCCCGATGATGTTGAACCACTTGACTGAGGTCCACATCCTGTTTTATATGTATTTTGGCTATTTATTGCTATTTCTTTATTTATTCCATATTTACTATGTGATAGATACGTTACTGCTCCCCATTCTGTATTCTTCATCATATGTGTATCTATGTTATTTGTATCTCCAGTAAGATTTCCATTCCAATTAAATGTTGTACTACTACTTTGTGGAAAGCCATATACATTATTTGCTTTTTCCATTTGTCTTGCGTCACGGAAGAAAAATGATACTTTTTTAGTTCTTAATGATTTGACATTTGGTTTTATTATTACTGTTGATTCTGCTGTTGATTCACTTGTTGGTATTGTTGTCGCACTACTCTCAAACTTTCCTACCCATAATCCTGTTAGTTCTTTATCTCCAAAGGTAAAGGCTGGATGGGTATATGTAGATGTTCCTGCTTTTAAACTTCCATTTGTTGTATCTGTACATGTTTGAGATGTTGTACCACTTCCTGATACATTATCACTACACTTTATTGTACCATGACTTTCTGTTCCATTTTCAAACTTTATTTTTATTTCTTCTGGTGTATTTCTATATA
>JABLTK010150883.1_pt1 | contig 10728 bp, 6 predicted proteins | sample 7160131 | NCBI WGS metagenome assembly JABLTK01 (sample SAMN14651221, study PRJNA627086) | human gut metagenome | isolation source: feces | host: Homo sapiens
AGATACTTGAATAATTGATTGCCCAAAAGGGCAGCGAAAACACAAATCCCCCGCTCTGCCAAAACGCAGGACGGGGGATTTGCATATCGACAACTGCCGTAAAAAACACGGGGGAGCGGCAGATTGTCGCTCCCCTGATTAGGTCTGAATTTAGTGCCTATCATTTATCTTTTGCGACGGGCTTGTCGCTGCATATCACGCGCGTTGCACAGTTGGTTGTATTGTTGCCGCCTGCGCCTACGCTTGTTGAAAGCTCGGATGATCCGAGCTCGAGCTTCGTAATGCCAATGCAGCCGGTTGCATTTTTAAGTTCCTCCTCTTGCCGCATTGGAGTGTGTTATTTTGAACTGCTAAGTCAGCAAGCCGACCTAACCGTTCTTTTTATAATACATCATAAAAAAATACAAATTTAGAACAAATTAGGATAATATATTATACAGCTAAAAATTGCAGCGGTGCGTTGCTAAAAAACAGCACGAACATTATAATTATAATATGGATATTTTATACAACGAACCGCATACATGCTGCTTTACGGGACATCGCATGATTCCGAGGCCGCAGCATAATAAGCTTTGTCAAAGCCTTTCATGCGCAATAGACAGTCTGGTGGGTCGAGGGATGGCTGTATTTTTGTGCGGAGGCGCGCTTGGCTTTGATACGCTTGCGGCGCACTGCGTCATTGAGGCGCAAAAGCAGTATCCGCATATTTTGCTAAGGCTTATATTGCCCTGCAAGACTCAGGCAAAGGCGTGGACGGAAAATGCAAAAAGAGAATATGAAGCGATACTCGGCGCAGCCGATTCGGTCGAATACATAAGCGAGGAGTACATCAGCGGATGTATGCAGGCACGCAACAGACGGCTCGTAGAGCTTAGCTCAGTATGCGTCTGCTATAAGACGCGGGCAAACGGCGGAACGGCTTATACTGTTGCTCGAGCCGAAAAGAAAGGCATCGAAATAATCAACCTTGCCGACCGCATATAGCGTTGAGCGGCGCGTGGCAAGGATACGCATATGGTGTAAAAACAGTTTATTACATAAAACGGGCGAGTAACGCTTTTAAGCGAATGATGCGCAAAAGCAAGCATGCGGCAGGGGCAAAGCCCCCGCCGCATGCGACAAAGGAGAGCGCCGTAGGAGACCCTACACTATCCTTGCGACTATCACGCTCATATCATCCGTTCCGCAGCCCCGCTCGAGCGCAGCATCCACCAGGGAATCGGCAGCGTCCTCTGATGTGTTTGACGTGCATACCTTGTCTATAAGCATCGACATTACCTCCGCGCCGAGCGCATCTGTAACGCCGTCGCTCATCAGCACCACCGTGTCGCCGCGCCTGAGAGTCACCGAACGAACTGCAGGGCTTGCCGCCTCGATTATGCCTGCCGGGAGCGTTTCGGCGTAGAGCGTGTGTACACGGCCCGAGCGGATGACATAGCTTGGCGGAGCGCCGAATTTGATAAACTTTGCGCTCGCCGATGAGCCGTCGAATATGAGCGCATCGAGCGTGGCGAACATTTCGCCGTTGCCGCCTGCCATTAAAAGACGATTCAGACACTCGAGCGCTTCGTCAAGATCAAAGCCTATCTCAAGGAGCTCTGCCAGTAAAAGCGCCGCACATGCGCTCTCTTCACGGGCGCGCTTGCCAAAACCCATGCCGTCGCTGATTATCAGGGCGGTGTCCGCGCCGTATTCGCGTACAAGCATCGTGTCGCCGTTCTCGTCGCGCTCGTTCTTTGGGTGCCCCGCCATACCTATCTGTATCGAAAAGCATCGGCGTTTCGGTTTTTCCGCGGCTGCCGTTCTGCGCAGCGCCTGCGATATTCCGTTAAGCTGGCGTTTTGTGAAGCAAAGCGAATCGCCGTCGCAGGTCACGCCTTCGTGCGCGCCATAGATATCGCTGAGACGCGTTATTACGTCTGCGGTTCGAATGAGACGCGTCCGCATTCCCGTAAGCGGGTCCCCGGACGGAAATACGTTTTCCATGCTGCGCCTTAGAATTTTGTCGGGAACGAAAACGAAAGCGATGGCGCCGAGTACAGCCTCGATAAGCGATATTACGGACGCATTAGATGTGTATGCGTACGCGGCCGCAGCGAGCGCACAGAATCCCGCCGCAAGCGCGTATTTGTTTATGGTGCCGAGAAGCGATGCGCACAGGGCGCAAAAGGCAAGAGCCCCCACAAGTGCCAGACCGTCGCCGCCGAGCACTCTGCCCGCGCCTATCGCTATTGCGCCGATACAGCCGCTTGCGAGCGACCGGGAGCAAAGGCACATCACCGCAAAGGCTGCGAAAACAGCCCCGATACGCACGCCGAACACGTTCATTGAACCGAACGACATTGAGAACATCAGCAGCAGTCCGTACATTGCGGCCTTCTCAACGATGTCGAGCGGCTTTGAGCGCAGCATAAGGCTGAACGCGCGGTTTGCGTACATGAGCGCCGCCGTGCAGCCGATCGTCACGGCCATGTTTGCGACTGCGAGCGCAGCCGTTCTTGCGTCTGCGAAGCTGAACAGCGGCATTACTGCGACCATGGACGCGCTTAGAATAATGAATTTCGGGCAGATCGTGAGCTTGTCCCTGAAACGCTCGTATATTGTTCCTGCGGCAAAGAATATGCAGGTGGCGCAAAGCGAGCTCCAGAATCCCGAAAGCAACGTGCCGATTACCGTTCCCGCAAACGCGAAGCAGTGCGATTTCCGCCTGCCGCCCCACGAAGCCGCAACGAACGATAACCCGAACGGCGTAATCGTCCCGGCGCTTCCTCCGCAGCTCAAAAGCAGCGCCGCTAAAAAATACGCGGCATTTATCCTGAAAGCTTTTCCTGCGATATACGGCATTATCCTGCCGCGGGCGCGCGCAATCGTTTCAGCCATTGTGAAATAACCTCCCTTATTCCCCTTCGATATAAAGAATTTATTCTGATAATAGTTTTTGCGCGGCTCGAACAATGTTCCAATGCGTGGGAGACTATTGACGAAAAACGGCGGCGCAAACCGAATAGGCCACGATGCGGCGTATTGGGCGATATTAGGACAAAAAAACCGCGCCCCGAGATGCTTTTCGCGGCGGCTTTACATACGTCATGCACCATGATATAAATATATACAACACTGAAGGAGATGTATCATGGTTAATATAAGAATTATAGAGATACCCAAAATGAAGGCGGTGTATTCCGGCCCGCTCACAGATGCGGAGCGCTTTACGGCGTTTAACAAATGGTTCAGCGAATACCATGCATCGCTTAAATACGAGCTGTATCCCCGAGATTTTATGTGGTATAACGAGCGGCTGGGCGCACGCGAGTGGTTTTATGCGCTTCCCAAGGGCGCAGACGCTTCAAAAATTACAGATTTCGAGGTGGTGGATCTGCCGTCCGGCCTTTTTGCCGTTGCATCGTGCCTTGACGCCGATATAGATGAAGCGGCCGACTGGATTAAAACATATCAGGAGCTTCAGGAGAGCATGGCCCTGAGCGAACGCTTCCATTTATACGAAAACGGAGAGGGCGAGGAGGAGCGCTACCCGATGTTTCACATAGTTTCTCCGGGGCGCATGACAGAGAGCGGCATATCGATAGAGGATCTTTACATGCCGATAGAGGAAAACGGCGAAACCGAGCGGAGGCGTAACGAGCTGCCGTAAAATAACGTCCCGCAACCATCGGTTGCGAGCGTTGTAAGCACGAATTGCTTGCGTCGGAACAGGATACGCGCGTATGATTTGTGTATCAAGCGAGAGGAGACGGTGATGCATGGCGCGTGATATAATGGACGAAAATGACTGCAACCGTGGAGAAAACAAAGGAGGTACTCAAATGAATCTCGAATTTGCCAACAGGCTTATAGCGCTTCGAAAGGGCTGCGGGCTTTCCCAGGAGGAGCTTGCGCAGAGGATTGGCGTTAGCAGGCAGGCGGTGTCGAAGTGGGAGCGCGGCGAGGCGTCGCCCGACACCTATAACCTTGTTGAGCTTTCCAAGGTGTTTAACGTAACCCTTGACGAGCTTGTTACCGGCTGCAAAGATGCGGACGATACCCCAAAAACCTCTTCGATTGAAGGGAAGGGCATCACAATAGATGACAGAGGCATTTACTTTACGAAAGACGGACAAACAAAGAACGTTATTTCGTTCGTACATGCCGATGACAGCGATGAGGATAAAACCGTCAAGTCGGAACATTGCGATTGCGGCCGCGATGATGACGATATTGACGATGATGACGATGACGACGAAGGTGAGCGCATATACAAAAGCCGCGTTTATGACAAAACGTTCCGCGTTGACGATGAGGACGAAGCGGACGCAGGAAAGCCCGAAAAACGTACAGGCTATACGAAGGCGCGCTCATTTTTGATGGACTTTCCGTTTACGATACTCATTGTTATCGCATATCTTGTATGCGGATTCGTGTTCAAGCTTTGGCATCCGACGTGGCTTCTGTTCCTGCTGATACCGCTTTTTGAGCCGTTTGTAAAGCTTACATGCGACATCAAAAACCCGTCGCGCTGGATGAGATTTCCTTATCCCGTGCTTGCGTGCGGCGTTTATCTGCTGATAGGGTTTGTGTGGAATGCGTGGCACCCGTATTGGATAATTCTTTTGTCAATTCCCGTGTACTACCTTATAGCTTCCGCCTTTGCGCGTAGCGAGGGATTTATGGCATACGCAATCTTCCCTGTATGCGTTACGACGGCATATGCGGTGCTCGGGTTTACGCTCAAGCTTTGGCATCCGGCGTGGCTTTTGTTTCTTACGATACCGCTATACAGCTCGCTCGTTTACATAATAAGAAACAGGCACGGAAGCAATGCCTATCTGGTTTTCCCGTATCCTGTGCTTTGCGTGCTTGTGTTTTTGTCGCTTGGCATCATATGGAATATTTGGGGTCTTTCGTGGCTTGTTTTCCTTTCGATACCGTTCTATTATACTATAGGCGGCGCACTTGCCAAGCACAGGAAGATACGCGGCATCTATTCATTGATATGCGTAACGGCTTATCTGATAATGGGCTTCGGGTTCAGACTGTGGCATCCGGGCTGGATTGTGTTTCTGACAATACCCGTAGTTGAGTATATAGCCAATGGGATAAAAAAATAAAGGAAAGCGCCTATAAATAAAAGGACGCCGGCCCGAAATGCGTTCGCATATAATCGGGTCGGCGTTCTTCAGTAATCAAAGTCAATAAAAGTTAACTGAAGTTAATTCAATTAACTTATTCTGTCGGGTTATCCTTAATGCCTTCAATACGCCCCTCGTTTAGCTTGATTATGCGGTCGGCCATGGCGGCGATCTCCATGTCGTGCGTGACGAGTATGACGGTCTGGTTGAATGCGTGCGATATCGACTTGAGAAGGCGCAGAACCTCGTCGCCCGTACTCGGGTCGAGGTTGCCGGTCGGTTCGTCGGCAAGGAGTATTGCGGGGCGACTGACGAGCGCACGGGCTATGGCGACGCGCTGCTGTTCGCCGCCCGAAAGCTCGTCGGGATAGTTTTTAAGCTTATTCGTGATGGACAAGGCCTCTATGACGCGGTTGTAGTATTCCGTGTCGACCTCGCGTCCGTCAAGGTGTATTGGCATAAGTATGTTTTCCTCTGCCGTGTGCTCGCTTAAAAGATTGTAGGCCTGAAACACAAAGCCTATGCGCCTGCGCCGGAGCTTTGCCAGCTCCTTATCCTTGAGCCCAAAAACGTCCTCGTTTTCGATAAAGAGCTTGCCCTCCGTCGGACGGTCGAGGCCGCCGAGTATGTGGAGGAGCGTCGACTTACCGGAGCCGCTCCTGCCTATTACCGCATAGAACACGCCCTCCTCGATTTCAAGATTTGACGGCTTGAGAGCCTGTGTCTCAAGGCTGGTTCCCTTTGCATAGGTCTTACCTATGCCTTCCGCTCTAAGCACTATGTGTCTGCTGTTTTCCATGTTTTGCTCCTTTCGTCCTGTTCTATGCTCTTATGTTTTCAATGGGGCTGCGCTTTAAGACAGTTTTAAGCGGGGCCCTGTATATAACCATCTGTATCGCAAGGTATACGATGCAGAGCGCTGCGTGCAGCGCCCACGGATACATCGCAAGCCTGTTTTGTATCATGTCGGCGAAGTAATCGCCGATAGACATTTCATAGCCGAATGTTGCGCCGAAGGTTGTGAAGAAGAGTATCAGCGCAACGAGCGCGTTGGCTATAAGTATCGATATCAGACCGTTGAGGAAGCCCGCCCTGTACTGTTCGAGCTTGAAACTGCGCGCTTCCACGCCGATTGACTGGAGAATGCCGTAACGCTTTGAATCCTGCTCGATAGACGAAGAGACGGTGTTTGAAAGAATCACGAGCGCTATCATTGCCGCCGCAATGCCGAGAAGCGCGATTATCATGGCGTTGTTGACCGCTTCGTTATAGAGCGCGGAATTGCTTTCGCGGTAGTTGGTAAGCGAAAGGCCGAGCGATTTTGCGTAGGTCAGCAGCGGCAGGTCGGTGTCGGCGCGCGTCATTTCGTCGCTGCCATAGATATAAAAGTCGGTGCGGCCGTTGATGCCGCCGTAGAAGAGATCGTCCATCATCAGGTAGCCCTGCACTTCCTCAGCGTTCAGGCGTCTTGAGGAACCGGGTCTGAGCTTAGTCACAAGGTTGTTTCCCGCAATAACCTCATAGCCCATGCAGTTGTCGGAGAACGGCCAAATGCTGTCGTTCGGAAAGTAGTTGATTATCGCGCCGACGGTGGCGGTCTTGTTTATTGTCTTATCGGACGTTGTGTCGTCGCCGACGCTTATGGAGCCGCCCTCAAATTCGAGCCGATCGCCGACTTTGATAACGTCCTCGGTGTCGTAATATGTTGCGAAGCGCTTGTCATATGAGAGCTTGAACGCTTTTGCGGCGTCGAGTATTGCGCTCATGCGCTTTGCATGGGAAACCTTTGAGAAATCGCCTTCGGCAGCCGAGGTGTAATCATCGCTTGTGCCCTTAAGGAATTTTGGCACGAGAAGTATTACCTGACTGCCTTCGGCAAATTCTTTTTCGTTGAAATCGCTTTGGGCAAATGCCGCTTTAAGCTGCTCCATTATCGGATAATCCGCGTCTATGCCGTATATTGTCGTAAGCAGAGGCGTGAACGTTTTGTCGTCTTCGGACTCGGCATCGGGGTCATCGTCAACATCATCGGGCTGCGGGTCGCTGCCGGCCGCATCAGGATTGCTCGGATCGATGAATAGGCTTGAATCCATGTATGAATCGCCATATCCATAATGGGCACGATAATCAATAATATAGTACATCGATTGCGAAACGCTCGAATTCGGTATCACAAAGCGCGCAAGCTGTTCGTCTGTAAACCGCAGCATGCTTTGCCTGGAGTGGCTGTTGATGACAATATCGCTCCCCTCGACAAGCTGCGTATCTATGATGGTCATATTGTTATCGTCTTCATCTTCGCCGCTGTCCTCGCTGCCGCTGTCGATGTCCTGCGTTGGGGTGAAGGTGAAGAAGTCGAGGCGGTTAATTCCCGCTGTCTGCCTGAATGCGTATATTATGTCGCTGCGCTTGCCGGGTTCGGTCAGCGGCGAAAACGCCTCGTGCATCATCGGCACTCTTTCTATCACCCTATAGGCATATACGTCTGAAATGCCTGTGACTTCGCCTATTTCCGGGACTTTCTCTTCAACAAAGCGCGGGGCCATGCCATATGGGGCGGAAATAAGGAAGTCGGGGCGATTGTCGTTGACGACGATTTTTTTGTAATCGTCGAACGCGCAGAAGCCGAGGAACAGCGCTATCAGCATTATTGAGATGATGAATGTGCTGAGCGCGAATGAAACAGTATTCTTGCTTCTGTTTGACTGCGCATGACGCTTTGATACGGAAGCGAAGGTTTGGCGCGTCGTGAGAGCGCTTTCTGAAACCGCTCTGCGTTTTACGCTCGTCTTCTTTACGCCGACGCCCGACATGCTGCCGCGCAATGGTGTGCGTATCGCAATTATCATCGGGATAAGCATTCCAATGAAGAGCGCCAATATGCCGAATACGAGTCCGAGCGCAAGCGAGGCGGGGTCAACGGAGAAAATTATTGATTTATTAGCCTGTACGTCGTTTGAAATAAATATGGCGGCGTACGACGTAATGAAACCGATTATTGCGCCGAGCGGGAGTCCGACGGCGAGAAGGTATACGCCTTCCCAAACGAGCATGCCGCCTATCTGGCCGTTGGTTGCGCCGACGGCTTTCAACAGCGCAATCTTTCTTGTCCTGCGCTTTATCTGCGTAAGGAAAATCTGGAACACCGCGCAGGCAGTTGTGACGAATATGATGCCGACGACGGTTATTGTCAGCGTCGCCTGCGTGTCCACAACATCCTCGGGGTACGCGAGACTGTTTATGCGCAGATGCGTATTGGTGTTATCGTAGGGCGACTGCCGCAGTGAGGCGTAATACTCCCTGTTTTTGGCGTCAAGGTCAAAGCCGTCTTTATTAATGTTCGGGCTAAGCTTGGCGGCCAAATAGTAGGCGTAAATATGATACTCACTGTCATTGACAAGATACATGATATCGTTGCCGTCCTTGTCGGAGAGTAAGACAGGGCGCATCGAAGAATCATAGTTATATGTGGCCGGTGTTTCGATGACGCCTTTTTCGTTGAAGTATTTTCTGTTCAGGACATATTTCGTGCCGCCGTCAGAAATCTCAACCCAGTTTTCGGTGTCTTTTCTGAAGTCTCCATAGGGCATATACTTCTTGAAAACATCGAACTTTTTAAGCGTGTCGAGTATGCGGTACTGGCTGGCGGCGGAAACGAATGATCCGCCAAGCACATCGTTGATCTCTGCTGTGCGCTCGTCTGCCTCAAGTACGAATTCCTCAACAAACATATCGAACACATCCTTGGGTACCAGCACATTTACCTCTTCTGAAGCGTGGTGATTGCCTGCGGCGTCGGTATATTCCGGTACGTCCCACACGAAGATGGCGTAGCCGTTTATGGGAGCATAGACCGTTTGGGGTTCAACCATGCAGCTTTCATCGTAATTTTTATCGCTTATAAGGCAGGGCTTGCCGTAGAGCATTACTTCACGATACGTCTGGTTTGCAAGGAACTCGTCATACGTTTCGTTAACGGACTTTTCCGAGGATTCGGACGCATCAACGCAAACGCAGTATGCCTCGACAGGAGTAAGGCTCTTTGATTTTATGAACACATTTGAGGGACAGCTGAATTTTGTGTTCGCGTCGCCGAATTTAAAGCCTTCCGTTGTCGCTTCGACTGCGCACTTTATGAAGTCCGCCCCTGATTCGCAGACAAAGCTGTTGGCAAGCGTGCTGAAACCGGTATCCCACCTGTCGGTATATGTTTCGATTATGCCGCAGACATTGAAATCGAGGCGGGCCACAACGTACTGATTCATTACGACGCCCTTGTCGCGGATATCATTCTGAAGCTGCACGCCGCTGCCTGCAAAGTCATAATCGTCCTGCGAATAAGCGTAGTAATACTCTGTGAAGAGCTTTACGGTCATGCCTTCATATGTATAAAGCGTCGGATCGTAAGCAGTTATTTCCTTTATCGCTTCATTGCTGTCCCAGCCTAAACTCTCATCAATGAATTCATAGCCGAAGTACAGGCTGCGATAGTAAAGATACTCGAACAGGCGCTCTGACTGCGAAAGCAGAGTGCCGTTTTGCTTGTGTCGTGTCGTTACATAGCCGCGGCCTTTATAGTAGCATGAAGTTGTCGAATCAAACATCTTGCCCACGAATGATTCGCGCTCATCGGGCGGGAGAGATGACAGCGTGTCGGCGTTATTTGACTTGATTTTTGCTTTGAAAGTCTGCTTTTCATCCTCTGATATTGAGCCGACCTGATACTTGACTTCGACTGTTATCGTATCGCCGACACCGACCGAAGCGCCGAGCGCGCCGAGCTGGTTCGATTCGATAAGAATATCGTTTCTTGATGTGGGGAAGCTTCCTTCCAAAAGCTTGAAGCTGCCCATGCCGATTAGATTATCGTCGATGGTTCCTACTGTTCCTACGCCGTCGTAAGTGCCGAGCAGCTCTGAAACGGCGTATTCATCATCGTTAAAATGCGACTTTACATAGTCGATTTCGCCTTGAGTGGCCCCGAGTATCGAAGTCTGCCATGTGGCATACAGTTGTTCCTTCTGATAATTCTCGGTGTGCTTTATACTTGATATAAATATAGTCGCCAGCGTTATGAACACGAATGATAACGTTATAACCGTTCTGAGAAGAAAAGTGTCTCGCTTTCGTCCTTTCATGCCCTGCTGCGCAAGTTTGCGTGTAATCACTACCATACCTCCCTCATACTATATAACCCGGCATATTTTGATTATATACAATGCAATTATATTCTGCAATATACATTCGGAATTGTTCATAATTTTGTCAGAATTGTGACAAATAGTGACACAATTTGAAACAAGGCGGGGGGACGGTTTTTTTGGAAGCACCTGAACTTTGTATTGGAAAACCGACAGGATCAGGCGAGATGTTGAGATAATAAAACAAAGAATTTAGATATGCGTTGAGTGTCGAAAAGTGGCATACTGCCACTTTTTCGAGCTTTTCTCGTGCTTTGCCTCTCGCATTCGCTCCAGGCTGCAATACACGCAAAGTGCGAAAACCTATGGGTTTTCATCTGTTTTGACGCACATGTCGTCAAAGCCGGAATTCGAGCTTGCATGGCGTAAAATAGAAAGACTAATTAGGGGTGAATTTA
>JABLTK010044624.1_pt1 | contig 10723 bp, 14 predicted proteins | sample 7160131 | NCBI WGS metagenome assembly JABLTK01 (sample SAMN14651221, study PRJNA627086) | human gut metagenome | isolation source: feces | host: Homo sapiens
AAACTACCTTCAAGCCCGATAACGCTGGTGTATCCAAGTTCCTTGTCAACTTGAAGAAGTAATTCTCCTGTTTCTTTCGGATGTTTGTTAACAATCACATTTAACGATTATTGCTAAACGGATATAGGAACGACCACTTGAGAAAGTACATCATTGTCCATGCTGTCAAGCTGCTTCAAGATTAGATGTTCTTGTTTCAATACTGACTGAACTGTCAAATTGACTTGTCTTGCCGCTTGTTGAACAGATTTCCCTTCATATCCACCAATCTTTCCGTTGGATAGCTTTCTGTATTCTTGAGCATTAATTTCCTACATTTGAATATCAAGATAGTACGAACATTCACAATCTGTGTTGGTGATGGATTAAACACAGTATTCAAAAACACCCATAGGAGGTTCCATAGAGAGAGAAAGATCACAAGGAAGAGAATCACGAGAAAGGTGTGCTATGAATCAAACTACTCTTGCTATCTTTCACAGGATTTTCAATCATCCCAATAAAGGAACCATATAGATCAAAACTCTCTGCAGGAAATGAAATAAACCCTGAAATGGTAGCCAAAGTGCCAATCCACAAAAGAATACTTAGAATGATAAAAGCAAAAAGGATAAGAGTGTGAATGGATGAAATAAAGAGAATCTTCACATTTGCAACGAGAACAAGAATAGTAAAGATAACAACTCCAAAATACGATGTACTTATTGTCTATTAATCATTACACACTCTAAACCAAACCATATTCCAGGATACATCGGTGTAGGAATCGATCCCATAATACAGATAACATAATCCTAGTATGATCCCTGATTCCATTATAGACATAACAATATTCAATGTGAAACTTGTTCGTGTTAATCGAGGATGGAACCATTTTGGATCATAAAGTTGAGGAACTCGAATCAGAAGCTCCTTGCTGCAAAAGAAATCAATTGCTGAGAGAGTTAATATCGGAACAGAAGTGAAGCTAGTTCATGATCATTTTTCAAGTCTTACTATGTGTTATAGAAATCAATTCCCCACGATGGCATCACTTTGAGCCCTGAAAATACAGTAATATAGGACAAGAGAAGGGTGATAATCGATAGCAGAGTATTCTTGTAGAGAAAATATAAGATCAGAGTTTGTAGACGCATTTCATTGGATTTCCCGTGAACAAATAACAACTTGCTGATATACCGAAACGAAGGCAAACCGACATCACAGTTGTTGTATGCTTGTAATCCTTCTTTCCCTTTGATACCAATCCCAATATCACTCTCTCGAATCATACCAATATCATTAGCTCCATCTCCTACACACAACACATGAATGGACTGAGAAGTCTTTCCATAACTCTGCTCTTAAAACCCTACCAATTTCCCGTATTCTTTCAATTGCATTGTGATTGCTTGTTTCTGATCCTTTCTCATTCTTGCTATGATAACTGACTGTGAGCTGCACAGACAACCCAAAAAGAGTCGTTTTAGAGAAGGAGCATCAGTGTTAACACCTTGAGCTTCTGCTGATTCCGAAGGACCGTCTTCAAACACTACATCCATCACACTCTCATCTACAAGAATCGAATTGTGACTATTGCTCTCTGAATACTCCGTCAGAACCTCCAAAAGAGTATCACGAAGGGATTGCGACGAACTTGTGAGGAGATTCGCTGCTGTTAATCGAACCAGTTCTTGTGAAGGATCAATTACACCAGCAGCCAGTGCAATAGCCTCTGCAGTATCAGCCTTATCTCCTGTAAGAATCCAGAATCGAACACCTGCTGTCTGGAGCTTCTTAATTGAGATGAATACGTCAGATACCAAATCATCTTGAATGGCAACAGCTCCGTGAAGTTGAAGATTGGTCTCCAACTGTCTCTGCATGTCACTAGGAACAGATGATGAGTATCCAGCTCTAGTGACAGTTTCCTGATCATGAATAGGTGCACTACTCATACCTTCCATTGCTCATATTCTTCATTTTTCAACTTCTTTCCTGCGAATACAAGAGTTCGATATGCTTGATGACTACATCGATTGACAAATCCATCTATCTGACTCTTCTCTTCTCCTGGAGTAATCAAAGGAAATACAGTAGAATCCGCACCCTATTTCTGATCCTGCTCCTCCACCAATACTTTGCATAACAACCATAGTTCCCCATTTCTCCGAATAATAATTGATGTCCGTTTTCGGTCACTCGTGAAAGGAAACCACTGTAACACTTCAATAGTCTGAAACAATCCACGAATCACGACTTCCAATCGAGCATGAGTCTGATCACGTTGATGGAACTCGTATCCAAAAAGTGCTACAGCATCTAGAAGAGCCTATATGACTAAGAGAATAAGCAACTACTCGTTCATCTTGAGATGAACAGAACACTTGAATATCTTCTTCCTGAGGTTGGATCCAATCATGGGATGAATTCTCTGCAAGACTAGTAATACAGAGTTCTGAGAATGAAGAGGATTTGGTGAGTGAATCAACCAAACTCTGACTTTGAGCATGAGAAATGGAATTCATGAATTCTGTTAGATCAGATGATACAGTATTCTTGATTGATAACGCTGAGTGATTTGTCAGCATGTTCAATAATAACATTGAAAGACAAGGATCTGTTGACGGCTCGATGGCATTCGTTGACTGAAGATTGCCAAGTGAGAATTCATGTAATGGAGTTGCCAAAGCAACTACACGGAGATTGTTCTCAGTAATCGTTCCTGTTTTGTCGGAGAGAATATGTCTACATGTGAATGAAGGAAATAGTAACCAACGTGACATGTCCCAATTCATCAATAATCCCCGCATTTCGAACCTGAATGTGATCATGAGCTGATTCATAACAATCAAGATCACTTTCCATAAAGAAGGTTTGTAAGAGAAGACTAGAGAGAAGAGAGATCAATAATAATTACGCAATCTCTACACACACATACAGGGATGCTGGTACTATCTGATAACACAACTGGAAATATACGAAGACATTCTTAATGAAATGAAGGAAAAAATTCTCTGTATTGACTTGAATGTTGGCTTTGGGTGTTGCATCCCAAATAACTGAAAGAATCGAACTAACCTAGATAATGATGAAAATGAGTAGAATGAACAATGCAAATGAAAATAAGTAGATAAAGCAAGTAAATGATCATATGATTCAAGAGAGTAAGTGTTTCAGACTCCTTCTTAGGCGGTTTGGTTTTGGTGGAATATTCAATTTTGGTTCTTCCTCCAACAGAAATGGCACACCCTACAATCCAATCTATAAATGGATATTCACAACGATGGATACCTGTGAAGACTAATCGACATCCTCGTAGAAGGATTGAAGTAATTGATAGTCGTTCAATAGATCCTTCTGTGGTGAGTTGGAAGGTACCATCAAATGAAGATGTCAACGCATTCTCTGCTTCACAGTAAATCACGGGCTGTTCGTTCAGAATCGATGGAACACTTCAGATGAATGACAAACCAATTACCAACGATTTCTGAGCTGTCAACGCTAGTGCAGTTTTCGTTTTAATATCTGTTTCACCATCAATGTTCGTTGTGGTTAGATAACACTGACTATTCTTTGATGCATCGCTTGTTGATAAGAGAACCATATCACATGGAATATCTTCATTTTTGTGTACTTTTATAATCTCTCCAACCTATATCTTATCAGTTACCAAAACATACACAAATCTCCTTCCACATTCTTTCTTTCCATTCATGTGTATTCGTATCCCAACATACCACTTTTCTTGAGTTCATTTCCTTGTCAGATTTGCGTCGTTTGTGTTCAAGGATCCCCATGTGAACTGCCTCAGCTCCGATAATGGTCAGCAGTGAAGGTAAACTGCTTGGAAGACCATTTGTTAGACTGATAGATGGAATGCACTGAAGAATGGAGACAAGAAGAAAGAAGATATTAGCTAGTTTGTATTTTGGATTAAATACATCCCATAAGTATAATGGAATGCAATTAAGGAGATTGTATCGTGTAGTTCGAATAGCATTGGTGCCATACACTGTATTTGCATCTCGATCACCACAAATTACCTCGAAATGAGTTAAAGCCAATACCAGTACCGTCTTGGGATATGTCGTTGATGACATTGGCAACTGTGCAGATGGAATTCTCTGATATCGGTTTCCAGGCATGACCAATCCACAAATATCACAAGATAGAGAATATCCACAATGCTTCGTTTCAACTCAGAATATCCTTTTTGAGTCCATTATTAGATACATATGTCTCTGAGCTTCACATACATCAAATAACAGAAATATGATATACAACAAACAACAATTAACGCTTTCGAGATTGAGAATTCCGAGCATTGATTATCGTATTAAGATAGTTACGGTACTTCGTAAGAATGCGATCCATTTCAGAAGGAGATAAGTTCTCCTTGTTGATGAGACAGAAGGGACAAATAAACTACAGATAATCAATCTATAGTGATAGTACTTCTTTGACGTTTGGTAGTCTGATACAACTTTTGTGAAAACCTCTAGGACATTTCGAACAGAAAATCAATGTTCCACTTCCCAAACAAATGGTACAGATGTCATCTTTAAAACTTGCATCCATATGATAGTACAAGTCAACAACCTCGGTGACCTTGACATAGGGGAAGTAAAAATTCTAATTCAAAGCATTCAACCAACTCTACATGAACCAATGATAGGTTATCAATATTATCTTCAAGTCGTTTCTCATCTTCTGGATTAAACCGAGTAATCGGATTCAGAGGAGGATTCTTGACCAGCTAGATGTGAAGCAACAAACTGTTTAGTACCTCTTCATAAGCTTTGTCGAGGTTGTAATCACAGTTCACAATCACTTCAAAAACATTCTCAACAACATCAGCTGGGAAAATAGAAATAAACGAATCCAAATCTTCTTCCCGAATTCGATCAGGATCCCACAAACGATCTTGTGGTGTTCGTTTCTTTTGTGTGGCAATACTAAGTGCAGGATCAAAAGGTTTCACATCGGCCTGATAACGAGTACCCTCCCGCGCAGAATGATGAGGATACTCATCCTCAGTCTCATCAGTATCTTCTGATTCCAATTCTTGTTCCGATTCACTCTTCTCTGATTCCACTTTCACAGCTTTTGATTCCAAACAAGTTGAAGGAGGAGATCCCGGACGCTTCGCTTGAGAAATTTGCTTTGGCTCCTTAACTGATGACAATTTGATTATCACCTTGGGAGCAACGGATCCAGAGAGAAATTGATTTCGATCTTGTAAACCTATTCATAAGTAATGACGATTATCGGTACTCATGGGAACGAGACTGTATCGACCTTTTTTGGCAACTAACCAATTATCATTGACAAACATACAGGTGTGATCTGCAATTGAGGACGAAAACATTTCTTTTATGATTATTAGAATGCTCTCCAAATGAACACTGTACATCTCTATAGATGCCAGAGATAGAGGATAAGAAAGCCGATTGCCTTGTGTAGTTGATGCATGGTTACTAGGAAAGGTACTACAAATTGTAGCAATCTAGAATTCAATTTCAGGAATAACTATCAACGCTTTCCGTTAGTCTGGTGAAATCTTGATATACTTCCTTCTTAACAGCAATATATGCCTGTTTGCATGACTCTACGATGATACATTCGCTTCAAATCTACCATCTATTGGATACTTGACCACATTATTCATAGCCTTCTCTATCATTCTACTATATGTATCGAAGTCAACTATTAATTAAAATAGAATCCAAGCAGCACAAGAGCCTGTCGAATCAAATCCTCGGTTTTCATAGTTTACGAAAATCTTCATGAGTTCTCCTGTCCTTGATATAGAGTGAAGAAGGTCTTTTGAAGGGAAGAGCGTATCATTAGCCACCATCGCAGCTATCTGAACTGTAATATCATTGCAATGGGTTAGAGTCGACAGAATCTGTTTGCACCGATTAATCTACATGGTTATGAAGCAAACAAACATACATCTTCCTCTTCGTAAGGTCGCAACCAACTAACCAGATCATCGATCAGAAGACTATTAATTGCTGTTGATGCTAATGTTATAATCTACTTCTTATTCCTATCCTCAAACTCCACCTTATTAATCTGAGAAACACTTGGAGTATCAAATTCCATTATAAATTTGAGAAAATGAAAGATGACCAAGAATCCCAATGAACCTGAGTTCTGTCTGATGTACCTTCCATAGAATCTAGATATCAAATATTACTCTTTTCATGAGTTTCTAAGATATGTCTCTTTGTCATTCAAACCCTCGTCATTCATGGAAGAAGCAAATATCACTGACGAGTGGGAAATTAGTAAAGAGAATGTCGTACCATTGAAGCAAGGTCGTTCAATACAGTCTTTGAACTCTGCTCTGAAAATGGGCCCTCCGCAACATAATCAAAGGCTCGAATTAATGAGAAAGTATGATGTGGATACAAAGAATGATAGTAAGAGAACAAGAGCAAGCCATCGATGATTACGTTGGAAGTGACCCTATAAAGCCATGGCAATCGTAGAAATCTTTGGATTTGAAATAGTAAGTAGATATATCAAGTGGATGCAGCAACACTATCCTACAGATACTCGTGCTTATATAAATGTTATTGAGAGATGTTTGCAGAAATTCTCCGATAGTCCTTTGTATACACAAGATATGCGCTTTTTACACATCTGGATCACTTACATCAATTCTCTTGATTTTCAGAATGCGAAACAGACTTTTTCCTTTATGCGGTCACGGGGAATCGGAACAAAGTATGCACTATTCTATTTGGCCGAGACGATTGTCTATGAACAAAACTGTGACTATGAACAGACAGAACGTATCTACCAGGAAGGGATTATGAAGTAAGAATAAGATTGGTAGTTTCCAATAGATGTTCCGATCCGGAGAATCTGATAAAGAAAAACCAGTATCAATTTCACAGACGTATGAGGCGGAAATGTATCAATATCTGCAAAGAACAGCGTGATAAGGGACTTTCTGAAGATCCTATCTTGTCTCCTGTGGAAGAAAATGGTGTTACCATGCAAGCACTACGTCGATTAGCACAACTAGCAAAAAATACGGTGTCCACAGGCACAAATCGGAATTTCGGAGTATTTCAAGAAATTCGTGGGGATCAGAATGACCCTTCCTGTCGCCCATCTCAAGGACTTTCACTTCCTCCAAGCCAACCAACGGGTCTTCAGTTTTCGATCTGTGGGGATACAGATACGGGAGAGGTAAATCAAGGAGAATTACCATGGAAACGATTTGAAGGTGTTTCTACTCAGAGTAAAGAGAACGAACGAGTAACGGAGAAGTGGAGTGCGGTGCGACTAACTCAACGACCTGGTTCTGTGAAAAAGCAACCTACTCCATTTGCCGTGTATTCTGAAGTGAGAATGCGATGGATTTGTTACATAGACAACAATTGATCCACCAGCTCCTTCTGTTCGAATGCTTCAGCGAGAGACAAAGTACTGATTAGATGAGAGAGTTCACTTCTAGACAGCCATTTGGATTCAACAGAGATTTGTTCATTCAAGGCTCGGCTATCACAGATGAGCTATCATTTGAAGAGTATCGAGCTAAGTTCTATTCTGTTCAAACATCTCAACCTCCTCTTCAAACTCCTAAGAGAATGCCTTCAGATGATAATGATATGGATTGTGAAAGCAGTGGTGTAGAGATGGAGAAAGCAGGCACAATAATTCATGATCCTGTACGAAGGAAACTTGATTTTGGGACCATAACACCATTAGCAAAGGAAATGCGAGCCTTATCCCTAACAGAGGATCTGAGTGAGGAGTTAACAGTTAACACACGAGGAGTTTTGAATGAAATGTCAGATATCTTTGGAAGGTAAGAAGTAAGTGAGATGAAGTTATATCTAGCAAGGATTGGGCAACCAAACAAGAGAAACCTCCCGTCTTTGATATCATGTCAACAGTAAAGAAGTCACAGAAACGAGATCTTCCATTTCAATTGTATCAGCCGCCTGTGGTGGATGCGGATGAAGAGTATGATAAAGAGAATCAACCTGTATCATATGAGAGTCGCTTCTCGCGGGTAATGGAACCTAAAACACACGAGTCCGAAACTATGAGTGACAAACGACGTGCAACAGAGCCTTATCGAAGTGTTGTTGCTGATGTTGATATGGATGAGGAAGGAAGTCTTACTCGGCAGGACTCGGAGTACATTCAGCAACTACTGGCATCGCAAGCCCATAGTCGCAAATCTTCTTCTTCGGTTAATAATCGAATCAGTGATCAAGATGATACTCATTCGTTCATGACTGGAAGGAGAGATACTGCCGATATGAGGCTCTTGATGGGTCTTCAAGAGCTCATTGATAAATCCAATGACACTGAGTACTATTGTTTGTTACAGCCAATTCCCGCGGGACTTGCGAATACGTCAAACAGAAAAGATGCTACGACAGAGATACTTCCTTACGTCGGCTGCTTTTATAGATGCGTTATCTCTATTTGTGTCTAGGAATCATTTTTTTTCTTGAAGCATGTCTTTTCTTGGAATTGATACAACTGCTGTAATTCGAAACTTTCAGCTTCGTAGGTACAGCTTTTCTAGTATTATGGATAGATGACTATCTGCAATCCCTTCCGCTGACGGATATGCGATCTATGATCCTCCTAAATGTATTTTACTTTGTGGCAATATTCGTATTGACAAAGATCATGAAGAAACGAGAAGCTTTTAATCCTCGCAAGTTCATGATCTTCTACAATTTCACATGTATGTGTCTTGCCACTTACTGTTTTGTCGGAATGGTATGGTTTTACTATTCTAAAGGCAATGCATTCACTTGCCAGACAGTTGATTTTGATACAAACGATTCCAAATGGCTTGCTCATGTAGAGAATGAAATAGAGATCAATCCTAGTTTATTTACATTTACTATGTGCAGAAGTATTGGGAGTACATTGATACTTTCCTCTTCGTTTTACGCAAATCGTTCCGTCAAGTTACTTTCCTTCACGTCTATCACCACAGCAGTGTAACAGCTGTTGTTCGACTCTTTCTCATGACATACCCTGGAGGTGACAATTGCATTTTGGTTATTGCCAATTCATTTATTCATATGCTCATGTATACACACTACTTGTGTAGTGTTTTGAAGATGAAATGTTGGTGGCGATCCTACTTGACCAAGTTGCAACTTATCCAATTCCTTATTATTACCTACGTCAATGTTGTAGATCTAATAAAGTAATGGTATTGAGAGTTCGTTACAATACAGGGGAAATTGTCAGATTCCAACATGGATGAACTACTTGATGATCGGATATATGATCACAATGATCGTATTATTCTCTCGTTTCTATATTAGTCGTTACTTGTAAGAATGGAGTGGAAAGGTGATGGGTAGAACAGCTCCAGCAAAACCGAAGGAAGCATAACCTACTAGATGTATTACTCTGGATAAGTGTTTGTACAAACATACGACTCACAATGCACATTTACGGGTGATGCTTTGATTTGCTGTTTGGGAGTATCTGGATACTTTTCTTTAAATAGTTGCCAAAGAACCTCATAACAAGGAGCAGCTTCATCAAAACTTGTACAAGTCTTATTCTCCAATTCCATATTCCAAGTTGGAACAATATTAATAGCCCTACGTGAAGCAATGATAATTGCTACTGCTTGTTGAGAAGGCGAAAAATCAGAAAAGTGAGGTTCCAGGAGAGATAGACGAAGGAAAAAATCCAAGTACTGATTGACATATCGCATCAAATCATGGGAACAAGGATTTCCATTGTAGGTATCTCCTTCAACTAAAACACCAATTACTGCAAACATATTCAAATAATGAGAAACACACACACATCCAAAGTCCCATCGTAATCTAGAGTAAATAGAAAGCGTTATCGATACTCCTCGATCACATAACGTTCATATTCCATCATCTCCGTTCCTGATGAAAAGAGGGAACCTGATGTTCCAAAGAAGTAAGAAAAGGAAGGAACGTTTATTTCTTTTTCTTCGTATTTTGCTACGGATCATAAATACCGGTAAAACCGACCAGCTAGAAGAAGACACATTACACCGACCTTTCCTTGTACCTTGATATCACTCACAAACTTTCCAGAAATTCGGTCATAATATCTGATACCTCAGATCTGATTAACTATCCTACTCAATACCAACAAAACATGTAGAAAAGTGTAAAGAGAATTTCTCGGTTGTTTCCAACATAAACTTCAAGACACTTTCCCGCTTTCGTGAAGACTGGCTCTCCTCCCTTACTGGCTTATCTTCACATTACAAATAGGAAAATTAACTATACTTGTTCGTTCCTTCTGTTTCATAACTCGAAGTAATCGTTGGAGGTCCACCAACTTCATGCAACCGATTTCTTTCTATGCAGTTAGAAGGATGTATCAACGAAATACCCGATCCATTATTATGTCGGATACGCCGCTTCCGTCCCACTTAGGTAGGTGACAATTAGCTTCGAAAGTGAACTTGAAAACCGGTTCTTTGTGCACAATTAATCTGGAGATTGATGCTTAATATAATTATCCTTCTCTTCTCCAGGTATTATTGAAGGATGAATTTGAAAACCTTGTCGACAATGAAACTCCCCTCTTTTCCCACCAATTGCTCAAAACAGTATTAGTATTTCTACTTAGTGAGGTGGATACAAAAACCTATATTCTTATGGAACAAACACATCACTTGTCGTTCTCAGCTACATGGAACATATCATACAAATCGCTTTCTTTCGGAGAAACCTCTTCTACAACGACT
>JABLTK010157383.1_pt1 | contig 10723 bp, 9 predicted proteins | sample 7160131 | NCBI WGS metagenome assembly JABLTK01 (sample SAMN14651221, study PRJNA627086) | human gut metagenome | isolation source: feces | host: Homo sapiens
CGTGTTCGTCAATTGCGTGCAGCAGAAAAGCATGGAAATCTGCGTGCAGAAGCTGGCGGCAGAAGCAAATGAAACCATGGTGCTTACCGATCGCGTGGCGCTGCCCGCATCGCTGGATGCGCGCGCAGCGCTGATGGATTGGGGCAGCGTGGAAATCGATTCCGAGGAACAGGATCTGGGCGGATATCGCGTAAAGGGGCGCGCGATGATCGAAACGCTGATTTCCAGCGGGCAGGCGGATCGCCCCGCCGTGCTTCTGCGGCATCCGATCGCCTTCGATAAATTGATCGAGCTTCCGGAATGGCTGGCGAAGGACGCGCGCGCGAGCGCCGTGCTGCGCGGCGTGCGTTCGCAGGTGGAACAGGCGGAAAACGGCGCGGACGGCGCGCTGACGCTTCAGTCGGACATCAGCTTTTCCATACAGGCAAACCCGCGCACCTGCACATCGGCGCTGGAGGACGCTTACGCCGTCTGCGGAAACGATATCGTGATTGAACGAAAGAAGCTGGATGCGGTCAGCGACGTAATCTTTACCCAGACAACTGAAATGGCGCGCGGCACGGCGATGCTGCCGGAGGGCGCGCGGGACATCGGCGCGGTCATCGCAGTGCGGGTGCAGCCGAATATCGCGGAAATCAAAACATCCGAGGGCAGAAGCCGCATCACCGGCATATTGGACGCGGTTGTGCTCTATACCACGGCGAGCGCGCGCACGCCCGCATCGCTGCAAACCGCCATTGAATTTTCGGCGGATGTGCCGCAATCGCTTCAGGAGGATTCGCAGATCGTCATCACGGTTTTGCAGGCGGAGGCGGGCGGCATGATGGGCGATCAGCTGGATATTCGCGTAAATCTGAATATCAGCTGCATGACGCGCATTGAAACGCAGTATTCGATTGCGACGGACGTGCGCGAGGGGGACGCGATCGAACGCCGTACGGGCTTTGTGATCTTCTGGCCGGAGGCGGGCGATGATGCGTGGACGATCGGGCGCAGGTATCACGTCGGCGAGGAAAACGTAAAGCGCAGCGCGGAAAACGGCGAAGTCGAAGCCGGAAAGCCCATCGTGATCGCGATGCGGTAAGCGGATGTAAACAGACAGGTCGGATTCTCGCCGTGGAATCCGACCTGTTTGTTCCGACGCATCAGTAATCCAGATTGAAATATTTTTTGAAATACGCCGTCTTTTCTTCAGGGGTCGCCAGCTTTTTTTCGATCAGCATATCGCCGGTGGAATCGCGGAACACATCATCGATGATGGTATACATGCCCTTCGGCTGCTTCAGGCAGATAAACGGCACCTTGTTGAACGGGGAATCCGGATTCTTTTCGCACCAGAAGGATGGCATTTCGTAATCGGTGGGAGCCTGATGTTCCTCGGTGAAGGAGAAGAAGGGACGCCATGCGCCGTCGACCTGATCGTATACCACCCAGCCCAGTATTTCTTCTTTTTCCAATTTGTACAGATCGCCGAAATCCTCCTGCACCAGTCCTTCAACCATGCGGAGCGGATTGCGCTGCGCCTTATCGCCGATGCCGACGTCCACCAGGAAATCGCCCTCCGTCAACGCTACCTTCATAACGCGATGGCGGCGCATTGGGTATTCAAGCGTTTCGCCGCGCAGATAGCGCGCCAGATATTCCGTTACCTGATAGCCGAGCTCGCGCAGCAGCCATGTCAGCAGCCCGTTCACCTCAAAGCAATAGCCGCCGCGGCGCTGGTTGATGAATTTTTCATACAGATCGTCATCCTTCAGCGAAAGCGGCTTCCCGCGAAGCAAATCCAGATTTTCATAGGGGATTGTAAAATTGTGCGCCTGGTGCAGCTCAAAGAGATGCTCCAGATTTGGCGCGTAGGGCTCCGTATAGGTCAGACCGATCCGTTCAAAATACTTCTCCAGCTTCTCTTTTCTGTTCATGCTTTGCCTCCTGTTCAATTTGTTCAATTCTGATGCTTAATTTTAACATAACGCGCTTGCCGTGTCAATCCATGGCGACGCTTTTCCAAAGTCGATTGGTACGACCAAAAAATACGAATCAAAATCGATCTCTGTCCCACCATTATCGCTGTTTCAGGGAGAATTTGACAGATATGGTCGAAATATTATGTATAATAGTATTGAATGATTGTAAAATTCATAGAAAACTATTTAATTATGTGAAGTTGTGATGTATAATTACAGCATAACAGGGTGGTGAAAAAGAGAGTCGCTTCCCTGGCGGGGTGGTTCGTAATCCTCGCAAAATTAAGGAGGTCGTGAATAGTGATCGTATCTACGAGAAAGCCGGTCGAGGAAATCCTCGATATGCTCAAGGGCGTGAAAAAGGTTGCGATTTGTGGCTGCCACGAATGCGCTCTGGCGTGCAAGGTCGGCGGCGATGATGAAGTGGCTGAAATGAAGCAGCTGCTGGAATCCAGGGGCTTTCAGGTTGTCGCAACGGCGATGCCCACCGAATCCTGCCTGAACTTCCATGTGCGCAAGGCGGCGAAGGAACTGATGAAGGGCAACCCCGAAGCGGTTCTTTCTCTGGCGTGCGGCAGCGGCATTCAGACGCTGGCCGGACAGCTGAAGGTTCCGGTATATCCGGGCAGCAATACCCAGTTTATCGGTCAGGTAGAAAAGGTCGGCAAGTTCAATGAAATGTGCAAGACCTGCGGCGCGTGCGTGCTGGGTCATACCGCGGCGATCTGCCCCATCACGAAGTGCGCAAAGTCCCTCGTAAACGGCCCCTGCGGCGGCGCGAAGAACGGCAAGTGCGAAGTGAACCCCGATAACGACTGCGCATGGATCATGATCTACAACCGTCTGGAACAGTTCGGCCAGCTTTCCAAGCTGGAAGAGGTTCTGGAGGATAAGACTTGGGAAGGCCGCAACTGGCCGCACACGCGCGATATGTCGAAGGAGGTATAAGCATGAGCGTTCTGGAACAGGCTCTTGAAAATGGCGTATTTGGTATCACCGCGGAAATGGCTCCGCCGAAGGGCTGCGATTTTTCGCATGAAATGGAAGTTGCACAGTGCCTGAAGGGCATCGTACACGGCGTGAACGTAACCGATATGCAGTCCGCCTCCCTGAAGGCTTCCTCGCTGGGCTTCTGCATCGCGCTGAAGAACGCGGGTCTGGAACCCATCATTCAGATGACCGGCCGCGATCGTTCCCGCATGGCGATCATGGGCGATATGCTGTCCGCAGCTGCGTTTGGCATCGATACCATGCTGGCGCTGACTGGCGATCATACCATGGTTGGCGATTGCAAGTGCTCCAAGCCCGTATTCGATCTGGATTCGCTGGGCATTCTGCGCATGCTGACCAAGATGGAAGAAACCGGCACCGATTGCGGCGGAAATGCGCTGACCTCAACCCCGCATTTCTACAAGGGCGCGGCGGTAACGCCCGTTTATGAACCCATCTTCCTGCAGATCAACAAGCTGAAGAAGAAGGTAGACGCGGGCGCGAAGTACGTGCAGACGCAGGGCATCTTCACCGTGGAAGCGCTGGAAAAGTTCATGGATCAGGTTGAAAAGGCCAACATCAAGGTACACGTCATGGCTGGCATCATTCCGCTGAAGGCCGCGGGCATGGCGAAGTACATGAATGAAAACGTACCGGGCATCGCGGTTCCGGATGATCAGATCGCCAAGCTGGCTGCTGCAGCGGCGGAAGGCAAGGAAAAGGGCGTGAAGGGTCTGCCCGCCGCGGCCGGCGTTGAAATGGCCGCCGATCTGTGCCGTCAGATCAAGGAAAAGAAGCTGTGCGACGGTATCCATCTGATGACCATCGGCGCAGAAGAAAAGATCCCGTCCATCCTCGAAAAGGCCGGCATCTCCATCGCCTGATTTACGGTATACAATAAAACACACCGAACGTGCGATTCGTCGCAGCGTTCGGTGTGTTTTTCTGTTTATACATGGCTCCCTCTGGAGGGAGCTGTCAGCAGCTACTGCTGCTGACTGAGGGAGATAAAACGAACCCTCGGCAGAGGAAAATCAGTCCGTAAGACCGGCTACGTTTTCCGCGCGATAGCCCAGTTCTTCGCGCAGCGCGGCGCGATCGCTGGGCGCGCTCATCAGTACCTTGCAATCGTCGCTTTCAACGTATGCACCCGCGAGCCCCGCGGGGATAACCACGCTTTCGAACGGCGATAATTGCATTTCTTCATCGCCCCAGCGCAGCGTGCAGAAGCCCAGCGGCATCAGAAACAGCATCCGTCCGTCGCTTACCGGCATTTTGCCGGATACGTTCAGGCGGCTTAGCTCAAAATATTCATTGGCGATGTAATAGGTGCGGCTGCCGCCCCTGCAGAGCGCGGTCGTGCCGTAGAGCTTGTTCGGCTTCAGATCCGGAAGGGATACGTCGATCGCCTGCGGAATGTGCAGCGCCCTGCCCGTGCGGTTCCAATCCCAGAAACGGTAGGTTACATCGCTGGACTGCTGAATTTCATATAGCTGAATGCCCGCGCCGATGGCGTGAATCAGCCCGTGAGGGATGTAATATACGTCGCCGGGGCGCACGTTTACCCAGCGGATGGCGTTTTCGATGGCGGCGCCGCCGCGGGATACGATATCGGAAAGCGCTTCGCCCTTCGTATCCAGACCGTAGGCGATCTTCGCATTCGGTTCGCAGTTCAAAATCACCCATGCTTCGGTCTTGCCCAGCTTGCCCTCGTGCGCCTGCGCGTACACATCATCCGGATGTACCTGTACGGAAAGCGTTTCCTTCGCATCGATCAGCTTGAGCAGCAGCGCGATCGAATCGGAATCCGTTCCGGTCAGTTCGCGTCCCCAGAGTTCTGCCATGCGGCGCAGGTTCGTACCGGCGTGCGCGCCGTTGCGCACGATGCTTTCGCGGCCTTCCAGCGCGGAAACCTCCAGACTTTCGCCGGTCTGTTCCGGCGCATCCTTCATGAATGCGTCGCGCAGCATATCGCCGCCCCAGGGCGTTTCCTTGCCGGATCGAAAATAGGGAGCCATTAACAGCGGATACAGCGTCATAATCATCAATTCCTCCTGCTTGAAAAAGTAGGTGATATGCCCTATAATATACAAAGATATACAACATAAATTTACCACCGGATCGATCAACTGTCAAGCGTTTTTGCGGAAAGGCGGCGAATATGAACGTACACGTGGTCAGCGTGCGTGCGCTGGCGGAATGGGCGTGCGCGCGTGGCGGCATAATGCAGGCTGCGGGCGCGCGCCGTCTGCGCAAAGGCCGCGAGGGACATGAAGCGATTCAATCGCTGTTCCCGTCCGGCTGGCGCATCGAAGCGCCCGTTTCAATGGACGTACCCTTTGAAAATGTGATTCTGCGCATTCAGGGGCGCGCGGACGCGCTGCTGATGGAGGCGGGGCGCATCTGCGTAACCGAAATCAAAACCACGCGCTGCAACCCGAATGAAATTCTGGAACTGGATTATCCCGAACATTGGGCGCAGGCGGAGATTTACGCCTATCTGTTTTCCTTCGCCGAACCGGCAGCGGAAATCGAAGCGCGGCTGATTTACGCCGGTACGCGCGGCGGCAGGCGCGAATTTGTACATCGCTTTGACCGCGAAGAAATCAAATGTGCGTTTCTGCGCTATGCCGAGCCGTACGCAAGCTGGCTTGCGACGCTGGATCGATGGAAGGATCAATCCGCGCCCACGCAGCAGACGCTGAAATTCCCGTTCGACGATTATCGCGAGGGTCAGCGCGATATGGCAAAATACATCTATACCGCGATGAAGCGCGGCACGCGCACGCTGATCGAAGCGCCCACCGGCATCGGCAAGACGGCGGCTTCGCTGTTCGGCGCGCTGAAGGCGCTGGGCGAGGGAAGAATCACCTGTATTTTTTATTTAACCGCCAGAACCACCGGACGCAGGGCGGCGGAAAACGCCGTGGAGCTGATGCACGCGCGGGGGTTATCGGCGCGCACGGTTACGCTGACGGCGAAGGAAAAGATCTGCTTTCCCGGCAACTGCGATTGCGCCCTCTGCGCCTACGGAACGGATTATTACGCGCGGCGGGGCGCGGCGCTCCGACAGGCGATGCAGGAAGAACGCTTTTCTACGGAGCGCATTGAAGAAGTGGCGCGCGAACACGAGCTTTGCCCGTTCGAGCTTTCGCTGGATATATCGGAACTTGCCGATGTGATCATCTGCGATTACAATTATGTGTTCGATCCGCGCGTGCGGCTGAAGCGCTATTTTGATCGGAAAAACCGCGTGGGCCTGTTGATCGACGAAGCGCACAACCTGCCGGATCGCGCGCGGGAGATGTATTCCGCCGCACTGAACGGCGAAGCGATTGAAAAAATACGCAATCAGAATCGCGCCGCCTACGGCAATGATGACCCGCTCGGCGAAGTGATGGACGCGCTGATACTGGCGCTCACCGAAGAGGACGCGGAGTACGATGCGCGCCGCGATGTACCCGATTCGCTGGTGCGTGCGGCGGAGGCATTTTCAGAACTTGCCGATAAGCTGCATCCGTCCGATGAGCCCACGAAGCAGCTTGCACAGGATTGCGCATGGTTCGCGCGCGTCGCCCGCAATTTTGATGAAGATTGCTACCGCCTGATGATTCGTCCCGTGGGCGATCGAATCGAAGCGCGGCTGTGGTGCTTCAATCCTGTAAAATACATCGATCGCACGTTTGCCCGCGTCGGCGGCGTGGGGCTGTTTTCCGCTACGCTGCGCCCGATGGATTTCTATGGAAACCTGCTGGCGGTACCGGATCGAAACGCACATCTGGAACTGCCTTCGCCGTTTCCGGAGGAAAATCTGCTGACGCTTCGGCTACCCGTATCCGTAAAGTTCCGCGATCGCGAACAATCGCTGGAAGCGGTTGCGCGCGCGATTCACGCCATGGCGCAGGCGCACGCCGGAAACTATATGGCGTGCTTTCCTTCCTATGCGTATCTGAATCAGACGTACAAGTATTATCGAATGCGCTTTTCCGGCGAGCGCGTGATCTGCCAGTCCGCCGGCATGAACGAAGCGCGCCGCGAGGAATTCATCCGTGCGTTTGAACGCAGCCCCGCAACATCCATGATCGCGTTCGTGGTGCTGGGCGGCGTGTTTTCGGAGGGCGTAGATCTGCCGGACGATCGCCTGTCCGGCGCGGCGATCGTAACGACCGGCGTTCCGCAGGTCAATGCGGAATCGGAAATGATTCGGATGCTCTATGATGACGGCGATGAGGGCGGCACGGATGCGGCGTATACCTATCCGGGCTTCCGGCGCGTATTGCAGGCGGCGGGGCGCGTAATCCGAACTGAAACGGATCGCGGCGTGATTCTGCTGATTGATGAACGCTACGGAACCGAAAAATATCTGAACCTGATGCCGAATCACTGGCATGTGCGGAAGGTGGGCAGCATGAGCGCGCTGAACCGCCGCCTGCGCGCCTTCTGGGGTGAGCCGGATGCGGCGGATGAACGGAATTGATTGCAATTTCCATCATGTTAATATGCATTGCTTGAAGCAACCGGCTTGTTCGTGTAATCTGTGGGCATAAACCATAAGGAGGGCATGAATATGTTCAGTGATAATTTAAAAGCGATTCGAAAGGCGAAGGGATATACGCAGGAGGAGCTTGCCATCAAGCTGAACGTCGTACGTCAGACCGTCAGCAAATGGGAAAAGGGATTATCCGCACCGGATGCGGATGTGCTGTCGAAAATTGCCGATGTGCTGGATACGAAGGTGAGCGTTTTGCTGGGCGGCGCGATCCCTGAAGAAGATGCTCCGAACGCGGTCGCGGAGCAGCTCGCCAAAATCAGCGAACAGATGGCGATCAGAAACCGGCGCAGCAAACGGATCTGGAAAACGGTCGGCATTCTCCTGCTGGCAGTCGTTGTATTCATGATCCTGCTGGTAATGCTGAATGCGGTATCCTTCAGGAGCTATTCAGACAGCAGCACGACGGTGCTCGAAATGAATGTGGAAGATACGACTGATTAACGCGATACGGACAGCGGTCAAAGCGATCGCTGTCTTTTGCATTTAATATTTATACATAAAGTTGGAATGCGCGGCGCGGCGCCGCGCATTGACTTTCCGCTGAATCCTGCTATAATAGTATCTGGAGAGTGATGGCAAATATGGGTCGCGGCTACAACGGCAAGTTTAGAGATTCGAAGGATAAGGATAAAAAGGGCGGCGGATTTGCGTTCGGCGTGATCATGGCGATCCTGTACTTTGTCACGGAAACATGGTTTCCGTTTTTGCCGCTGGCGGCGCTCGGCTTCTATCGGGCGTGGGTGCACAAAAACAGCCGCGATGTTCTCGAGCATTGCCGCGAATACGGAAATCTGATGGGCATGCGCGAAACGATTTCCGTATCGGAGCTTTCGGAAACCTTCGGCAGATCGCCCGAAACCGTTCGTCGGGAACTGAAATCAAGAATCGCGAAGGATTATTTCGGAAAAGAAGCCTTTCTGGATGTGGGGCGCGATATGCTGTGCTGCCCGCTGCCGGAGCGCGCAAAACGCAGTACGGATACACGCTGGGCGGATGTGGCGATGGAAGTGCTGCGCACGCTGCGCGGCGATCCGGATACGAACCCGCAGGCAGCGGCAGATCAACGCACGCATCAGAAGAAAGCGCCTGTTGTAACGCCTGAACCGGAACCGAAGAAACCAGAGCCTGAACCGAAAAAGTCGGAACCGGAAATGCAAAAATCGGATATGCACGCGAACGCTGAACCGAACCCTGCGCAGGAAGCGCCCAGATCCGCGGCAAAATCGCGAATCGATTATTCGGAGGAATTGGAGCGCACGCTGAACGAGCTGTACGATCTGAATGAAAAGATACAGGATGTGCCCGTCAGCGATCGCATAGACCGAATCGGCGTGCTGACTGCAAGCATATTCCGCGTGGTGATCGAAAAGCCGGAGCGCGAGAGCGATGTGCGCAAGTTCATGAATTATTATCTGCCCACCACGCTGAAGCTGCTGAAGGCGTACAGTTTGATGGAAGCGCAGAGCTATCAGGGCAAGAATATCAAGGAGAGCCGTAAAAAGATCGAAGAAACGCTGGATATGCTGATCGAAGCATTTGAAAAGCTATTGGATAAGCTGTTCCGCGACGACGCGCTGGACATCGCCACCGACATCGATGTGCTGAAAACCATGGTGGCGGGCGATGGCTTGAGCGAAAACGGTCAGCTGCATCTGTAAAGGAGGAATCCATCTTGCGAAACAGGATCATTTCCGGAATCATCATCGTGCTTATGCTGCTGGGCGCTGTCTGCGTGGCTGAAGAAAAAACAGAGCTTGCGCCCTATAGCCTTAAGAACATTTCGGATATTCAGGAGGAGTTGGATTTATATCTGGCGGATGAGGATATCAGCATCGGCGGCGATGATATGCGCGGTCAGCTGTATAGATCGTGGAGTCCGGGAATTACGATCCAATGCACGAATGCGGGCAATATCGTAAATCTGACGGTGAATGCGGGCGGCGGAAGATTTACCCTGTTCGGCATTACGCTTGGAATGCGAGAAGACGAAGCGCGCTCTGCGCTGCATGATTATTGCACTCAAAATACAATTCCGATCGGCTATGAAGAATGGTATGATACGAGCCTGTATCTGGAATTTGAATATGATGAAAACCAGCCGGAACTGGATTACGGATTTTTAGGTCTGATTCTGGATAACGGCGTGGTTACGGAAATCAGCCAATACTATCTCTAACTGTGAATTGCAAAACGGAAAGGAACTGGAATATGAAGAAAATCGTATCGATCATGCTGATCTGTCTGCTGATGGCGCTGACGTGCGCGCTTGCTGCGGATGTGGAGCGCGCAGCCGAGCCGGGCGTATTTACCGAGGAAGAAGCCGCGCCCTATATCGGCGAATGGTATCTTACGCAATTTGTGACCGAGGGTGCTGTGGTTGCGCCCGAATCAATGGGCTTTATCGGCCATCTGATGCTGTATGCCGATGGCACCGGTCAGATGATCATCGGAAGCACCGTGATGGATCAGGTATGGTACAGGAGCGGCGATGAAATCATGCTGGGCGAGGGACATGGCTATGATATGCCCATGTACATTCAGGAGAACGGCGATCTGTTCACCGGCGATGATATCGCCAGCATGACGTTCACTCGTCGATTCCTTGCGGACGATCCAGCAATCCGGCTGGACGCGGATATCGAGGATTTCAAGGGCGATTGGACGCTTGTGCGCATTGCTAAGGGTGAAAACGTGTATACGCCCGAAGAACTGGAATGCGAAATTCAGCTAACGATCAAGAAGGACGGCTATGTTTCCGTAACCAACGGAAAAAAGGCGAAGGGCGATCTCGAACAGACGGCGTATTCGCTGGCAAACGCGGGAACGCGATTCGTGCTGCACGAGGATGGCAGCCTTTCCTGCGAAAACAGCAGTTTCATTCTGTGGTTCGTCAAGGAATAAAACCGATACAAATGCTCCCTGCGCAGCATGTGCGGGGAGCGTTTTGACTGTCTGCGTTTCCAAAATGTGTGCATGATTCTTATACGCCTCGCCGAAAACTGAAAAAACATCAAAAAAACCAAACAAAGTATTGACATAAAACCCATTTTCATGTATAATTATCCTTGTTGTTCGGGGTTATAGCTCAGTTGGTTAGAGCGTCACGTTGACATCGTGAAGGTCATAGGTTCGAGCCCTACTAACCCCACCACAGTCCGTCCGAAAACACAGTTTTCGGACGGATATTTTATATCATTCATACAAAAATCACCCATTC
>JABLTK010005367.1_pt1 | contig 10718 bp, 7 predicted proteins | sample 7160131 | NCBI WGS metagenome assembly JABLTK01 (sample SAMN14651221, study PRJNA627086) | human gut metagenome | isolation source: feces | host: Homo sapiens
CGGCCAAAACCACCTTTATCCAGCCCGCAGAGGGGCACTATGAGACCCAGCCCAATTACACCAACGTGCTGCCCGATGCGGAGACTCCGCCCTCCGGGAATGCCCTGACGGCCCACGGCACGATACCGGCCCAGTCAATCAAAGCTCCTTCTTCCACGTATCCGCCGATCGGATTTCCCGACATATCAACAACTGTCATTGACGCCGTCAAACGCCCAACCTGCCGGTTCGACGCCATTACGGAACCGTCCGTGCTGATCCGGCCGATCATACGGCAACCGGGACCGATTGCCAGCCCTTCTTTTACAACGCGGCCGATAATGTTGCCGTCCCGATCAACGACAAAACCGTTAGGCAGAACGCGGCCGATAATATTGCCGTCGGCGTCAACGACCGTCCCGTCCGGCATAACAATTCCCAACGCCTTTCCCGACGCGTCCACAACGGTGCCCTGCGGCGCAACCGAACCGATAATATTACCGTTGGCGTCAACAATCGTTCCGTCCGGATTTAAATAACCGATAACGTTTCCGTTTTCATCAACGACTGTTCCGTCCGGCATAATCCGCCCGATCGGATTACCGTTTTTATCATAAGCTATCCCCGTTTTTATTGCCGCCCCGATGACATTCCCGTCCAAATCGACGATTGTCCCGTCGGGCAAAGCGTAACCGATCAGACGGCCGTCTTTGTCAATGACACGCCCGTCGGGTAAAATTGTTCCCAGAATTTCTCCGTTCGGTCCGATCGCCAAACGCGACCCTTCGGCTACACCGATAACGTATCCCTGATCGTCGACAACAGTTCCGTCCGGGCGCAGAGTCCCTATCCGTTTGCCGTCCAGACCGTAAACAACGCCGTTTTCATCGGCATAACCGATCGGTTTTCCGTCAGGGCCCAGAATAACACGCCCTTTTTGACGCAGCTGGTCAAGCATGGAACCGCCGCCGCCCGGCGCTTCATCGCAGACGCCGCACATACTGGTGTCAATCGCCATTGCCGAAATGGGAACAATGACTTTTCTGCCGATACCGCCGAAAGTTTCATCGGCCCAACGAACCGCCAAATTAGACTGAATTGTCCGCGCCGTTTTCGGTTCCCAGCGCACAACAACGTTACAGGTGACGTCGCCGGTCAGAACAATGTCTTTGCGGCATTTGTTTTCCAGAACAAAGCCGTCTTCCTGCTTATTTTCAAACTCTATCGAGGTAATGCTGATCCGGCCGGAAGAAGCCGACAATGTCAGCGTTCCTTCAGCCATAGTACCCAGCACAACCTGATCGAAACGCATCGTTTCCGGCGTTACGACCAATCTTACGGTTGAAGGAACCGGTTCTTCGGCCAGATTAAACGTATCCGCATCGCCGCCGGTAATACTGCTGGAACTTTCCGCCGATTCGCCAATAGTGACTTCGGCGTCTTTCTTACGTTCCTCGCCTCCGCTCAGCAAAACAATAACCCCTGTCAGAAAAGCCAAAAAGGCTATAATTCCGACAATCAACAACATCTTGTTGGATTTTTTTAAGTATCTGTCTGATGAGCTGAGTAATTCTTCGTTCATTGTGTCCGCACAACCATGCAGGTCACCCCGCGGCGACCTAATTCCGGCTCTCATCAGTCCATGGACAGGAAGATATCTGATTACAAGAAATACAAGCCATACACCAAGCATAAGTACAACAGCTACTGTATATCCGTCTTTCATACCTGTAAAACCAGAATGATAATACACTATAAACATTGTAAGGAATAGCCACAATGTATCCCATGTCATTGTTATAAGTGCTTTCTTGTCACTAAGTACCGGTGGAAGTGACACAAGACATATCACTATCGGAAACAGCACTATTGATATACCAAATACTGTAGGTATAGCCCAAAAAAGGAAGTTTCCTCCGCCATTCATCCGGTCAACGAAAAACAATATAAGCATAAGTGATGCAACGCCTGCAAGAATACATTTTAACAGACGATTATTCGTAGACATAAGCGGAACTACCGTAAGTGCTGCAACAAGCATCATAGAAGCAGTAACAACCGAAAATACGCCTAAACCCATACCAGTTGCAAGCTGTACTATAAATGTAATGACAATCGGCAGCATGAGAATTGCTGCAATCACAACTCCCGCCTTGTATGCTGCATTACGCTCTTTTTTTGCATGTCTTTCAAGTACTCCTTTTGATTCCTTTGCAAGCACTTCATCAACGTTGTTTTCCTGTAATTCATTATATATCTTCTGGCAGTCACTACAGCCTGCCATATGCTTTTCAACAAAGCTGCAGCTTGCCTCACTGCAGGCTTTGTCATAATAAAGGGGCAGTAAGTCCTGCACGATTTCACATTCTTTATTACTCATATCTAATCAATCCTTTCTTTTATTTTCAGTCTGGCCCTATGATAAGTTACTCTGGCCCAGTTCTCAGTTTTTCCAAATACCATTCCAATCTGTGCAAATGTGAGTTCTCCAAAAACTCTCAACTGAAATACCTCTTTATACGGCTCCGGTAGTTCATGAAGAACCATATGAATCTGCAAAGCAGAATCTGTATCTGAAACTTTATCCGCCAGATCAGCCGTCTGCTGCGGTAAAGTCTCATCAAGCTCAGAAAACTTCTTATTTTTCCTGCATTCATCAATTGCGAGATTCTTAGCAATACTGCAAAGCCATGTGAGCTCACCCGCCTTGCCCTCATACGGACGTTTGGCAGTCATGGCTTTGTAAAAAGTATTTTGTGTGATTTCTTCAGCAAGAGACTGATTCTTTACTATAGTAACCACATAAGAATACACCTGCATATAATAGGAATTGTACAATTTCTCGTAATTCAGAACTGGTCACCTCCTTCCGTCTTACATAGGTTAGACGCACGAAATGGATTTTCGTTACAACATTTTTCAAGATATTTTATAGAAATTTTTAAAATGTGTCAAAAAATGTATGCCAAAGGTACAGGCAGATGTGTTATTATACATATTGAAATAGGGATACCGCAATCCCACTGGCTTTAGACGGTGGGTTAAGGTAGCCGGAAGCGGAGGTTTGTACTATACTTGCGTTATGGGAACGTGGAAATCAAAAACAGACACAAATAGATGTTGAGAAAATATATAGAAAATCAAGGGTAGGAAGGTGGCGACAGTGGGTGTTAAAAGCATATAAATACAGGATATATCCTAATAGTGAACAAAGAATTCAGATTGCAAAAACATTTGGCTGTTGCCGTTTTGTTTACAATCAGACATTGGCATATCGGAAAGAAATATACGAGAAAGAGAAAAAGTCAGTTAGTAAAACGGATTGTAATAATTACTGTAACAGAGAATTAAAGAAAGACTATGAATGGTTAAAAGAAATAGATAAATTTGCTCTGACCAACGCAATCTATAACATGGACACTGCATATCAAAAATTCTTTAAGGAGCATGCAGGATATCCGAAATTCAAGAGCAAACACGATAACCATAAATCATACACAACAAACTTCACAAATGGAAATATTGCGGTAGATTTTGAGACAGGGAAGATAAAATTGCCAAAATTAAAAGCGGTAAAAGCAAGGTTACACAGGGAATATAGTGGGCAGATTAAATCAGCGACCGTTTCGCATGTTTCCAGTGGAAAATACTATGTGTCCATACTTGTAGAAACGGAGCATAAGGAACTGGCACATACAAATCATAACATAGGAATCGATTTAGGAATTAAAGATTTATGTATTACTTCCGATGGGAAAGTATATGAGAATCTAAAAATTATAAAAAAATACGAGAAACAGCTTGTAAAACTGCAAAGGCAACTGTCACATAAAGGAAAGAGAAGTAAGAACTATTATAAAACAAAGAAAAAGATAGCATTATGCCATGAGAAAATAAGGAATATAAGAAAAGATTATCTACATAAAGTTTCACATGAGATTATCAGCGAAAACCAAGTGATAGTTTCAGAGAATCTACAGATAAAAAATATGGTAAAAAATCATCATTTGGCAAAAGCCATAAGTGATGTATCATGGTATGAGCTGACAAGACAGTTAGAGTATAAGGCAAAATGGAATGGCAGGAAATACATCAAAATAGATACATTTTATGCTAGTAGTCAATTATGTTCTGTTTGTGGGTATCAGAATCCAGATACAAAAGATTTGTCAGTGAGGACATGGATATGTCCGAAATGCGGAGCAGAACATGACAGGGATATCAATGCCGCGAAAAATATACTGACAGAAGGATTAAGACAAATAGCATAAAGAAATATATAGGGCAGGGACTGCCCAAATTAACGCCTGTGGAGATAGTAGGTTACGAGGTCGATGAAGCAGGAAGCCTATTGGCTTAAGACAATGGGTAGTTCACTTTGATTCAGGAGAATTAATTATGATTAGAAAAGAACAGCTGCGTCTATACGCAATCACAGATACAAGCTGGCTTAACGGAGCCAGTCTCATTGATGTTGTTGAAAATGTATTAAAAAACGGAGCAACATTTTTACAATTAAGAGAAAAGAATGCGACACATGAAGAAATTGTTGCAAAAGCAAAAGCAATTAAGCCAATTGCACGAAAATATGGAGTACCATTCGTTATTGATGATGATGTGCAGGCGGCACTTGAAGCTGACGCTGACGGAGTACATATCGGACAGAGTGACACTGACTATATGACTGCAAGAAGTATTCTTGGAGATAATAAGATTATCGGCATGACCGCCAAGACAGTAGAACAAGCGAAAGAAGCCGAAAGACTTGGTGCAGATTATATCGGAACCGGTGCTGTATTTGGCTCAAGTACCAAAAAGGATGCTGTATACATGTCTCGTGAACGACTGATTGAGGTTGCAGGTTCAGTTAATATCCCTGTCGTTGCAATCGGCGGTATTGATTACGACAACTGCGGTGAGCTTGCAGGCACTGGTGTTGACGGGATTGCTGTTGTTTCAGCTATATTTGCCGCTGATGATCCTGGACTTGCTACGAAAGAGCTTTACTTAAAGACTGGCCGTGTATTTAATTATCACAGGGATTTCATATTTGACATGGACGGAACTATTCTTGATTCTATGCCTTACTGGAGAAATGTTTCCAAGGAATACGCCATGCAGTATGTTGATAAGTTACCTGATGACTTTGACGAGCGTACTTATGTAATGGACCTTGATGAATGTTCTGCTTATTTCCGTGATGAATTAGGCATAAGCACCGATGCAGCAACTATGCGACAGACCGCTGTGGATATTATGACAAGACACTACAGCACAGATATTCCGGCTAAAGACGGAATGCTTGAATTAATCAGACGTGAGCATGAAGCCGGTTCTTGCATGTGCATATTTACAAGCTCTGACAGAGGCTGTGTTGACGCTGCACTTAACCGTCTTGGAATAGCTGACTGTTTTAACAACATTTTTACAGTATATGACATTCCATATAATAAAAAGAATCCGGAAAGCTACAAGCTTATCGCTGAAAAAATGCATTTTAAACCGGAAGATACATGGGTATATGAAGATGTTCTTCACGGCATTGAATCTGCCAGACAGGGTGGATTTAAGATATGTGCTGTATATGATGAGGATTCTAAGAAGCATTGGAACGAAATCTGCGCATTTGCAGACGAAATAAGAGATATAAGAAATGATTGAGGATTAGTAATGAAGAAAAAAGTTGTTGTCGGCATGTCAGGAGGCGTTGATTCCTCTGTTGCCGCTTATCTATTAAAGGAACAGGGCTATGATGTAATAGGTGTGACTATGCAGATATGGCAGGACGATGCAACAGAAGCCGCTGAGAACGGCTGCTGCGGTATCAGTGCTGTTGATGATGCAAGACGTGTTGCAGGTCAGCTTGACATCCCATATTATGTAATGAATTTTAAGAATGAGTTCAAATGTAATGTAATCGACTATTTTGTTGACGAATATAAAAAAGGCCGTACACCTAATCCATGTATCGCCTGCAACCGTTATGTAAAGTGGGAATCTCTTCTTAAGAGAAGTCTTGAAATAGGAGCAGATTACATTGCAACAGGACACTATGCAAGAATCCATCAGCTTCCTAATGGCAGATACACTATATGCAATTCAGTAACTGCCAGGAAAGACCAGACTTACGCACTTTATAATCTTACACAGGAACAGTTATCACACACACTTCTTCCTATTGGTGATTATACTAAGGATCAGGTCCGTGAAATTGCATCTAAGATTGGTATTACTGTTGCCAAGAAGCCTGACAGTATGGAAATATGCTTTATTCCTGATAATGACTATGCAGGCTTTATAACACGTGAAACAGGCTATACTTCTGTTCCCGGTAATTTCATTGACGTCAATGGCAATGTAATTGGAAGACATCAGGGTATCATACACTACACAGTTGGTCAGAGAAAAGGTCTTGGACTTGCTCTTGGAAAGCCGGCATTTGTTGTTGCTATACGCCCTGAAACCAACGAGGTTGTAATCGGTGATAATTCAGATGTGTTCTCACCTAAGCTTTACGCCAACAACCTTAATTTCATGTCGATACCTTCACTTGAAGGTGAAATGCGTGCCAAAGGTAAAATCCGTTACAGCCATGAAGGTTCTATGTGTACTATAAGAATGTTTGATGAGAATACTCTTGAATGTACATTTGACGAACCTGTTCGTGCCGTAACACCAGGTCAGGCGCTTGTATTATATGACGGGGACAATGTACTTGGCGGCGGAACTATTATTTAATTATTTTTTAATTAATAAGGACAATATTATGGAAAAACTTATATATATGGATAACGCAGCAACTACATCAACCGCACCAGAGGTTGTGTCTGCAATGCTTCCATTCTTTACTGAATATTACGGCAATCCTTCTTCTGTATATAATTTTGCCCAGAAAAGCAAGATGGCTATTGAAGATGCAAGGGAAATTATAGCTGACAGTATTGGAGCTGCTAAAAGCAATGAAATATATTTTACAGGCGGTGGAAGCGAGTCTGATAACTGGGCTTTAAAGTCTGCTGCATTCGGCCTTAGAGATAAAGGAAACCACATAATAACAACTAAGATAGAACATCATGCAATTCTTAATACATGTGCATATCTTGAAAAGAACGGATTCGAGGTAACTTACCTTGATGTTGACAGCGAGGGATTTGTTTCATTAGAAGATGTCGAGAATGCCATCACTGACAAAACAATTCTTATAAGTGTTATGCTTGCCAACAATGAAATCGGAACAATTGAACCTGTCTGTGAAATAGGTGAGATTGCACATAAGCATGGCATTCTTTTTCACACTGATGCAGTTCAGGCTATGTGTCATGTTCCAATTAATGTCACAGAGATGAATATTGACCTGTTAAGTGCAAGCGCACACAAGTTCCACGGTCCTAAAGGCGTCGGTTTCATGTACATGAAGAATACCGCTAAGTTAGAGCCTTTCATCCATGGCGGGGCACAGGAGCGTGCAAGACGCGCCGGAACAAGCAATGTTCCAGGCATTGTCGGCATGGGACAGGCTGTAAAGCTTGCCTTAGGTACACTTGATAAAGATACACATACAATTATTAATATGCGTAATTATATTGTTAACAGGATTCTTGGTGAGATTCCTGACATTACTTTTGATGGACCTTGTATTGATGCTAATGCCGATATCAATGCTGTTTCGGCAGGTTTGCCCATGTGCAGCCTGAAGCGTCTTCCGTCTAATATGCATTTCTGCTTTAAAGATGTTTCGGGTGATTCTTTACTTATTATGCTTGATATGAACGGTATATGTGCATCCAGCGGTTCAGCATGTGCTGCAGGCTCAATCGACCCTTCACATGTGCTTCTTGCTATCGGACGAAGCAAAGGTGAAACTAACGGTGCTTTAAGATTAAGCATAGATAAGGATTTAACCAAGGAAGATGCTGACTATGCAATAGATGCACTGAAAGCCGCTGTTGCAAGGCTGCGTGGATAAAGCTAAACATTATATCCGTAAATCCACATAATATGGTCTTACATCCAGCAATTTTCATTAAAACAAAGTGAGTTTTCCCATAAATTCATAAATAATATAAGGTTTATAGGTATATTCTATCAATTTTACTATATAAAAAGTCTTTAATGATACCAATATACCTATAAACAATCTGCTTATTTACAACATATAGGCTTACGTAATAACTATCTATATAGACATCAGAATTTTTGACCTATAAGACAATTAAATATACGACTATGTATAGGTATCATGTTGTATAGCATAATGCTGTATCATGAATCATTTGTAATGAATATCCTTCAGACTCCCCAATTCAACGACAAAAACAATATAATCTTTAAAATATTTTCAAAAAATATCATACAAACCTATTGACATAGTAGGGATAAGGGTTTATATTATCATCAACATCAAGAAAGCAATACATTTTTGAAATAAATTAAAAGGATGGTAATTAATTATGGCAAAGAAATCTTACTCTGAAAGAAATTTAAAGTTTGAAACATTACAGCTTCATGTAGGACAGGAACAGCCTGATCCGGTAACAGATGCTAGAGCAGTACCTATTTACCTTACATCATCATATGTATTCCATAACAGCCAGCATGCTGCTGACAGATTTGGTCTTAAGGATGCAGGTAACATCTACGGACGTCTTACTAATCCTACAGAGGATGTATTTGAAAAAAGAATCGCAGCACTTGAAGGTGGTGTAGCAGCACTTGCTGTTGGTTCTGGTGCAGCAGCTTTAGCTTATGCTTTTCAGGCACTTGCTCATGCAGGAGACCACATCGTAGCAGCTAAGAATATCTACGGTGGAACATATAATCTTCTTGCACATACACTTCCAGATTACGGAATTGAAGCTACATTCGTAGATCCTTTTGATTATGATGCTATTGAAGCAGCAATCAAACCTAATACTAAGGCTGTTCAGATTGAAACACTAGGAAATCCTAATTCAGAAGTTGTTGATATCGAAAGAATTGCTAAGATTGCACATGCACACAACATTCCACTTGTTGTTGATAACACATTTGCAACACCTTACCTTGTAAGACCTATTGAATACGGTGCAGATATCGTTATCCATTCAGCTACTAAGTTCATCGGTGGACACGGTACAACACTTGGCGGTGTAATCGTTGATAGTGGTAAATTTGACTGGGTAGGGGCTGCTGATAAATTCCCATGGCTTGTTGAGCCAAATGTATCATACCACGGTGTTAGCTTTGCAAAGGATACAGCACCTGCTGCATTCGTTACATATATCAGAGCTATCCTTCTTCGTGATACAGGAGCTACAATTTCTCCAGTTCATTCATTCATCTTCCTTCAGGGACTTGAAACATTATCACTCAGAGTTGAGAGACATGTAGAGAACGCATTAAAGGTTGTTCAGTACTTAAAGGATCAGCCATTAGTTGAGAAGGTAAATCATCCTTCAATCTCTACTAACGAAGAACAGCAGGCTCTTTATAAGAAGTACTTCCCTAACGGCGGTGGTTCAATCTTTACATTTGAAATCAAGGGCGGTGCTGCCCAAGCACAGAAGTTCATTGATAACCTTGAGTTATTCTCACTTCTTGCTAATGTTGCCGATGTTAAGTCATTAGCAATCCACCCGGCAAGCACAACTCATTCAGAGTGCAACGAAGCTGAGCTTCTTGATCAGGGAATCAAACCTAACACAATCAGACTTTCAATTGGTACAGAGAATATTGATGATATCATTGAAGATCTTGATGAAGCATTCAAGGCTTTACAATAATTTGTATCGACACATTCTTTACATATCCGACTAATGCTGATAAAATATATTTAATTAATAAATCGTGAATGTTTAGGAGGATATGTAATGTTTTGTCAATTATTTGGTAAATTTCTTATCGAAAAAGAGGTTATAGATAAGAATAAGTACAATTCTATAATGGAAAGGCTTGCAGAATCAAGAGCAAAGCTTGGTGTAATTGCTGTAGCTGATGGCATTATTACTGAGAAACAGGCGAATGAAATTAATCATTTACAGACAACTAAGGATGCAAGATTTGGTGAAATTGCTGTTGGAGAGGGTTATATTACTGAAGAGCAGTTAGATGTTCTTCTTAAAAAGCAGGGAAGCGCCTATGCAATATTCCTTTCTGTTCTTTCAGAAGCAGCAGATATATCGGTATCGAAGGTTGATGAGCTTCTTAAGGAATTCCAGAAGGAGCATGGTTTTACTGATGAGGATATGGATGGTCTTAAGAATGATGATTTAGAACAGATTGTTCCGATATTTGCCTTTTCATCAAAGTCATATGTAACTGATATATGCAGGCTTGCACTTTCTAATATAGAAAGATTTGTAACCTCTGATTTCTATATAGACAGAATTAAGCATATTTCACAACTTGAATACAGATGTCTTGCTGGTCAGAAATTAGAAGGTGACCTTGATATTATTGTTGGTTTTGCAAGTGTTGGTGAACAGACAGCTATAGTTGATATAGCTAATGAATTCTCTCATAGTAATATAGCTAATCTTGGAATAGAAGTGTACGATGCTATAGGTGAATTATCAATCCTATAATGTAAATTCACTATTAAGCCTTATGGTGCATGCTTATGTTGGCAGTGTTTCCATAGTTTTATTGTATGTACTTGCTGTATACGCTGTTCTCTTTGGATTACCAATTGTGTTTATTACAATATTCTCCTATATCAGGATTATATTATATAAGAAAACCCGCAACCCAAAGCACATTAG
>JABLTK010002936.1_pt1 | contig 10717 bp, 8 predicted proteins | sample 7160131 | NCBI WGS metagenome assembly JABLTK01 (sample SAMN14651221, study PRJNA627086) | human gut metagenome | isolation source: feces | host: Homo sapiens
AATTCGGTGTTCTCGGTGCCGGCAACATGGGTACCGCTATTGCGGAAGGCGCAGTGCGCGCAGGCCGTTTTGCGCCTGAGCAGGTGCTGATGTTCAACCGCAGCGAGGAAAAACGCGCCGCTCATGCAGCCAAGGGCTACGCCGTCACGGGTGACTATACCGAGGTCTACGCAGAAAGCGAGATCGTGCTGCTGGCCGTCAAGCCGCAGAATTTCGATGAAATCCTGCCGAATCTGGCGAAATATGAAGGGGAGAAGCCGCTTGTCGTATCCATTGCCGCAGGCGTGACCTTCGCCAAGCTGGAGGGTGCCCTCGGCGCGGACACCGCGATGATCCGCGTGATGCCGAACACGCCGCTTATGCTCGGCGAGGGTGCAACCCAGCTGGTCAAGAATGCGGCCGCAACCGACAAGCAACTGTCCGAACTCTGTGAACTGTTCAACACCATGGGCGTTACCGTCACGTTTGAGCAGGAGAACATGCTCAACGAGGTCATTCCGTATGCCGGTTCGGCTCCGGCGTACCTGTATGCCTACGCGGACGCGTTCGTGCAGAGTGCAAAGCAGCACGGCATCAACGAGGACGACGCACTGACACTCATCTGTCAGACCATGATCGGCTCGGCAAAAATGCTGCTGCGCCGCGATAAGACACCGGCAGAGCTGATCCGCGCGGTGTGCTCGCCCGGCGGCACCACCATCGAGGGCATGAAGGTGCTTGAGGACCGCGATCTGTACGGAATCGTGTCGGAAGCCTGCGATAAGTGCATTAAGCGTGCCTACGAGCTTGGCTAAATGTGCCGTTAGCATTGACTTTGCCCCGTCCGTATGATAAAGTATAGGCAAAGCACTTAATCGGCATTTACGCCGTATTTTGTTTGATTGATTTTTATTATGACAATAGTTCCGCATCATTTGAGAGGGAGTGGATACCGTGAAAAATTCTACCAAGGTGAAAGCAGGTCTGCTGCTGACCAGCCTTGCCTGTGCAGCCGGTGCTACCGCAGCGCTTGTTATGCTTCAGAAAAAGCGTGAAGAGGAAGTTTACCACGAGGCTGAACTGAAGGCCATGGATGAGCTGGAGGAAATGATGCGTGCCGAGTCCGACTGTGCCTCCTGCGCATGCGCAGAGGAGTGCGCGGATACTTCGGTATATCAGGACGCATTTGACGATGCACCCAAGGCTGCTGAACCGGCGGCTGAGGAGCCTCAGACTGAGGCCGAGGAAGAGCCGGAAGCCGAAGAGGACTAACCCAATGTTACCAGCAAACGGACGGAATACTCCGTCCGTTTTGTTTATCTAAATAGCTAAAATAAGGAGTTTTACCCATGATCGAATACGAAGGCAGAGTTTTTCGTCCGCCCTCTGAGGCATACAGCCTGATTGTGCAGGTCACCATCGGCTGCAGCCACAACAAGTGCACCTTCTGCGATATGTACAAGGAAAAGCGTTTCCGCGTGCGCAAGCTGGAGGAGGTCAAGGCTGATTTTGATGAAGCACGCCGCATGTACCGCCGTGTCGGCCGTATTTTTCTGGCAGACGGCGATGCGCTGATGTGCCGTCCCGAGCACATGGCAGAAATCCTGCGCTACATCAAGAAGGTATTTCCGGAGTGCGAGCGCGTTACCAGCTATGGCTCTCCGGCGTCCATTCTGTGCAAAAAGCAGGAAGATTTGAACATGCTGCACGATCTGGGTCTGGATATGATCTATCTGGGTCTGGAATCCGGCTCGGATGAGGTACTGCGCCGCATCAACAAAGGTGAAACCGCCGATGAGATCGTTCATGCGGGTTTGATGGTCAAGGAAGCCGGCATGAAGCTGTCCGTTACCTGCATTGCGGGTCTCGGCTCGCTGGAGCTGAGCGAGGAGCACGCCATCAAGACCGCAGAAGCACTCTCCCGCATGAAGCCGGAGTACATTGGCCTGCTGACCCTGCTGTTTGAGCTGCCGACGCCGCTCATGCGCGACTGGCAGGAGGGCCGTTTCTACCTGATGAACCCGATTGAAATCGCGCACGAAACCCTCATCCTGCTCGAGCATATCGACTCCGAGGGCAGTATTTTCCGTGCAAATCACGCGTCTAACTACGTTAATCTGGCGGGCACGCTCAACCAGGACAGGGAAGCCATGTGTGCACGTCTGCGCAAGGCCCTTGAGGGCAAAATCAAATTCAAGAGTGAGCAATACCGGGCAAGATAACCAATTTAATGCAACTTAAATTGTGATAATCCGCAAAATTGTTAACATTCTGTGTTGTTTGCGTTACAATTTTCAAAAAAGCGAGACAATATGCAAAAAGTGTGCTATACTGGTTTCGATCGTGAAAAGCGGAGAGGATGCTTTTCGGGCGTTAAGAATTTGTTAATTTAGTATTTACTGTTAGAATTAACATGTGTTCCGTCTTGGAGGACTGATAAATGGATTCCGTATCCCACATTCGCGTTGCAAATCTGCTGATGGATTACGTTGAGCAGACCTGCGGCGTGACCTTTGATCAGAGCGGCTTTATTTACGGCAACCTGAAACCGGATCTGACCGGTACTTACCTCACCAAACGCCATAACCCATCCATTATGATGGATGAGGTGATGGAAAAAATCCGCACTTTTACGCGCAAGTATACCATCGGACGTACCAACGGACGCGAGCTGTCGGTCGATCTCGGCGAGATCTGCCACTACATGACCGACTTTTTCACCTACCCGCACAACGACGATATCTATGAGCACAATCTTCTCGCACATTATGTTTATGAAAAGCGCGTTGCACTGGTAATTCGCCGCCGTATGACCGAAGATAAGTTTGAGAAATGGGCAAGTCCCATCATTCCGCCCACGACCGTGGACACACTCGTGAACCGCATTTTCACGATGCACGAGGCTTACCGCACTTCGACTAAGCCGCATGGCATCAACGACGATCTGCAGCATATCTGCATCGCTACCGCTACCGTGGTGCTGTCTATCATCAGCATCGTTTACGAGCAGGTCGAGGATACTGCAGTCGCTACCGCATAAAACTATATAAGTCAAAAAACCGCCTTTACAGGCGGTTTTTCTGTTTTTCAGGCACAAAAAGACGAGTCCAAACGGACTCGTCTTTTGCTTTTTATTCTTCGGTACTCTCTGCGTTTTCAGCGGATTCAGAGGTTTCTTCCTCGACTTCTGCCGGGTCTTCCTCCTCCTTGTCCGTGCGGGCAATCGAGATAACCTTTACGTCCTCGCCGGTACGCATGACGATAACGCCCTGCGAACCGCGGCCGCATTCGCGGATCTCCTCAACGCCGGTGCGGATGATAACGCCGTCGTCGGTGATGATCATCACATCGTTTTCGCTGTCTACAACAGCGATGCCTGCCACCAGACCGGTCTTTTCGGTCAGGTTATGCAGCATCATGCCGCCGCCGCCGCGATGATGCACGGTAAACTCCTCGACCGGGGTGCGCTTGCCGTAGCCGTTCTCGGTGATAGAGAGCACATATGCGTCCTTGCGGGCACGCGCCGCGCCGATAACGTAATCGCCCTCAGCCAGCTTGATGCCGCGCACGCCGGTAGCCACACGGCCCATTGCACGAACCTCGTTCTCGTCAAAGCAGATGGCCTTGCCCTCGTGGGTGGCGATCAGGATGTTCTGCTCGCCGTCGGTCAGACGAACGTCAACCAGTGCGTCGTCCTCGTTGAGGTTGAGCGCACGCAGACCCGCGCGGCGGATATTCTGGAGATCAGAAAGCACGATTCGCTTCGCAATGCCCTGCTTGGTGACGAAGAACAGGAACTTATCGTCCGCAAACTCCTGAATCGGGAACATTGCGGTGATCTTTTCGCCGTTTTCCAGTTCCAGCAGGTTAACAATGTTCATGCCCTTAGCCGAACGTCCGGTCTCCGGAATCTGGTAGCCCTTCAGCTTGTAAACCTTGCCGCGATCCGAGAAGAACAGAATCGTGTCATGCGTGGAGGCGGTGAAGATATCCTTTGCGAAGTCCTCCTCACGGGTGCTCATTGCGGAAACACCGCGGCCGCCGCGGCGCTGTGCGCGGTAAACCGAGGTCGGCTGACGCTTGATATAGCCGAAGTGCGTGAGGGTGTACGCGCAGTCCTGCTGCTCGATGAGGTCCTCAATGTCGATCTCGTCAGCCACATTCTCAATGCGCGTATGGCGCTCGTCGCCGTATTTCTGCTTGATCTCCTGCAGCTCCTGCTTGACAACTGCAAGAATGTTCGCATCGCACGACAGAATTTCCTCAAAGCCTGCAATGCGGCCCTCGAGGTCCTTGTACTCGTCGTTGATCTTCTCCTGCTCCAGACCGGACAGGCGGCCCAGACGCATATCCACGATGGCCTGCGCCTGCGGCTCGTCGAGGTGGAACTCGAAGTGCTCCGAGCCGTCCACGATGCCGAGCAGCGCAATCTGGTCGATCCAGAACGGCTCTGCCATCAGGTTTTCCTTGGCTTCGGCCTCGTTCTTGGAGGCACGGATGATTGCGATAATGCGGTCGATATTGTCAGTTGCGACCTTGAGACCCTCCAGAATGTGCGCACGGTCGCGCGCCTTCTTGAGATCGAAGCGCGTGCGGCGCTCGACAACGTCCTTCTGGAAGCCGATATACTGATCGAGGATCTGACGCAGCGTCAGCACACGCGGCTGCAGCTTGCCGCCCGCACCCGGCACGAGCGCAATGTGGATCATCGAAATGGTATCCTCGAGCTGCGAATAGGTGAACAGCTGGTTGAGGATGACCTGCGCGTTGGCATCGCGGCGAACATCCACGACAATCTGCATACCCTCGCGAGAGGAATGGTCCTGAATGTTCGTGATGCCGTCGATGCGCTTGTCTTTGACGAGATTTGCCATGGACTCGACCAGACGCGCCTTGTTTACCATGTACGGGATTTCCGTAATAACGATCTGGCTCTTGCCGTTCGGCAGATCAACAATTTCGGTCTTTGCGCGAACCTTGATCTTGCCGCGGCCGGTCGCGTATGCAGCGCGAATGCCGCTGCGGCCCATGATCACGCCGCCGGTCGGGAAGTCCGGGCCCTTGATGAACTGGCAGATCTCGTCCATCTCCGCCTCAGGATGGTCGATGACATAGCAGGTGCCGTCGATGACCTCCGCGAGGTTGTGCGGCGGGATGTTGGTCGCCATGCCGACCGCGATACCGGACGAGCCGTTTACCAGCAGGTTGGGGAAGCGGGAAGGCAGTACGACCGGCTCCTGGCGCTCCTCATCGAAGTTCGGCTGGAAATCGACCGTGTTTTTCTTGATATCCGCCAGCATGTAGTTCGCCAGCTTGGCCATGCGGGCCTCGGTATAACGGTATGCTGCCGGAGGGTCGCCGTCCACGGAACCGAAGTTGCCGTGACCGTCGATCAGCGGATAGTGCAACGAGAACGGCTGCGCCATACGCACCATCGCGTCGTAAACCGATGCGTCGCCGTGCGGATGATACCGGCCGAGCACATTACCGACGGTCGTTGCCGACTTGCGGTAGGGCTTGTCTGAGGTCAGGCCGTCCTCGTACATCGCATACAGGATACGGCGGTGTACCGGCTTTAAGCCGTCACGCACATCAGGCAGCGCACGGCCGACAATAACACTCATTGCATAGTCGATGTAGCTTTTCTTCATCTCGCGTTCGAGATCGACCTGCATGATTTTCTGCTGTTCGTATTCTTGACTCATATTTTAATTTTGCCTCCAAAAGTGTTGGCTTTCAGCCGAAAACGACTGTTTTTATCGCTTAGAGGATACTGAGCAGCTCGTCTACCTGCTCCTCGGTCGTGGCCCAGCTGGTCGCCAGACGGATGACCGTATGCTCCGCGTCATATTTCTCTATAAAGCTGTAAACTACCTTGCTTTGCAGCTCGGGCAGTCTGCTGTTTTCTACAATGATGAACTGCTGGTTTGTCGGGGATTCCAGTGCAAAGCGGTATCCCTTGGCCTTGAGACCGTCCCGCAGCTTGATGGCGAGTTTGACCGCCGGTGCACAGATTTTCTCGTACAGACCGTCGGTAAACAGGGCATCGAACTGCAGCGCGTTCAGACGGCCCTTGGCGATCATTGCGCCGCGGCGCTTGACCATCGTGACGAACTGTTTCGGCATATTGCCGTGCGTGAACACAACCGCCTCGCCGCAGAGCGCGCCGCACTTGGTGCCGCCGATGTAGAACACATCAGTCAGCTTGGCGATGTCTGCCAGCGTCACATCGGTTTCCGCCGTAAGGCCGTAGCCGAGGCGTGCGCCGTCCAGAAACAGCGGCATATCGAACTCTCTACACACGGCAGACAGGCGTTCCAGCTCATTTTTGGTGTAAAGCGTGCCGTATTCGGACGGATGTGAAATGTAAACCATGCCCGGAAATACCATGTGGTCGTGGCTTGCGTCCGCATAAAAGGTCTGAACATATTCACGGAGATCATCCGCATCCAGCTTGCCGTTCTTATGCGGAACGGTCAGCACCTTATGGCCGGTGGACTCGATGGCGCCGGCCTCATGCGTGTTCACATGGCCGCAGGACGAGGCCACAACGCCCTCGTAAGGACGGAGCATGGTATCAATGACGACCATGTTGGTCTGTGTGCCGCCGGTCAGGAAATACACCTGAGCGTCCGGGCAGTCCGCCGCTGCTTTAATCTTTTCTGCCGCCGAGGCGGTAAATTTATCGTTGCCGTAGCCGGAAACCGGCTCCATATTCGTCTGTGCCAGATGCTCTAAAACCTTGGGGTGTGCGCCATAACCGTAATCATTTTCAAAAAACAGCATAGTTTTCTCCCTTATACGTCCAGATTCATTACATATTTTGCGTTTCGCTCGATAAATTCGCGTCTGGGTTCTACCTTTTCGCCCATCAGGAGCGCAAAGGTCTCATCGGCAGCGGCCGCGTCCTCCATCGTAACCTGCAGCAGCGTGCGGTGCTCCGGGTCCATGGTGGTTTCCCACAGCTGCTGCGGGTCCATCTCGCCGAGGCCCTTGTAGCGCTGTACGCGCACATTGTCGCCCATTTCAGCGATGCAGTCGCGCTGCTGCTCCTCGGTGTAGGTATAGCGGACATCCTTGCCCTTTTCGTTCTTAAACAGCGGCGGCTGTGCGATGAACACATGGCCGTGCTCGATCAGCGGGCGCATGAAGCGGAAAAAGAATGTCAGCAGCAGGGTGCGGATATGCGAGCCGTCCACATCGGCATCGGCCATGAGGATGATCTTGCCGTAACGCAGCTTTGCGAGGTCAAAATCATCACCGAAGCCCGCGCCGAACGCGGTGATCATCGGGGTGAGCTTGTCGTTGCCGTAAACACGGTCGAGACGTGCCTTTTCGACGTTCAGCATCTTGCCCCACAGCGGCAGGATCGCCTGATGGCGGCGGTCGCGGCCTTCCTTGGCGGAGCCGCCTGCGGAATCACCCTCGACGATGTAGATTTCGGTGTAGGTCGGGTCCTTTTCGATGCAGTCCGCCAGCTTGCCCGGCAGAGAAGCGGAATCCAGTGCGGACTTGCGGCGGGTCATCTCACGCGCCTTTTTCGCGGCCTCACGGGCACGCGCGGCGGTCTGCGCCTTTTCGATGATGGTGCGCGCTACCTGCGGGTTCTCCTCGAAGAAGGTCATCAGCTTCTCGGAAACCATTGCGTCCACCAGCGCACGCATTTCGCTGTTGCCCAGCTTGGTCTTGGTCTGGCCCTCGAACTGCGCTTCCTGCAGCTTGACCGAGATAATCGCAGTCAGACCCTCGCGCGCGTCCTCGCCCTTGAAGGACTCATCGTCCTTGAGCAGCTTGTATTTCTTGCCGTAATCGTTGAGTACACGGGTCAGAGCGGCCTTAAATCCGGTCTCATGCGTGCCGCCCTCGGTGGTGTTGATATTGTTTGCAAAGGACAGCATCAGCTCGCTGTAGCTGTCGGTGTACTGCATGGCAACCTCGGCCATTGAGGTATCGCGACTGCCCTCCATGTAGATCACATTCTCGTGCAGCGGCGTCTTCGTGCGGTTGAGGTGCTCGACAAACTGGCGAATACCGCCCTCATAGTGCATGACCTCCTCGACCGGCTCATCGTCGCGCTCATCGCGCAGCGTGATTTTCAGACCTGCGTTGAGGAACGCCTGCTCGCGCAGACGCTTTTCGAGCACATCGTACTCGTAGATGGTCGTCTCAAAGATCTCCGGGTCCGCATGGAAACGAATGGTCGTGCCGGTTTCGCTCTCGCACGGTGTATCGCGCATCTTGACGGTCGTTACACCGCGCTCAAAGCGCATGTAGTGCTTGGTATGTCCGTCGCGGACCTCGGCCTCCAGCCAGTCGGACAGCGCGTTTACGACCGATGAACCAACGCCGTGCAGACCGCCGGATACCTTGTAGCCGGAGCCGTCGAACTTGCCGCCTGCGTGCAGGACGGTGAGCACAACCTCGAGCGTCGGAATGCCCATCTGCGGGTGAATACCGCAGGGAATGCCGCGGCCGTTGTCGGCAACGCGGATGATATCGCCCTTTTCGATCGTAACTTCGATGTGCGTGCAGTAGCCTGCGAGCGCCTCGTCGATCGAATTATCGACGATCTCATACACCAGATGGTGCAGACCGCGTGCCGAGGTAGAACCGATGTACATACCCGGGCGCTTGCGGACAGCCTCTAAGCCTTCGAGCACCTGAATCTGATTTTCATCATATTTGTCGGTAACCTTCAGGTCGAGCACTTCGTCCTTGATTTCGATTTCTTCACTCATATCGTTAAATTTCCTTTCCAGAAATTGCGGGAACAAAACAAATCGCGCGTCAGCGCGCATAAAATAGAATTTCCATCGGAAATTCATAAAAATGGGGAGTATGTATCACACTTTTTATACAAGTGCAGAGAAAAGTTTCAACCATCGGGCGGAACTTTTCGTAGCTTGGGATATGCCCGCGTATACGCGGCATATCCTTTTCGTCGAAAAATGTATTTTTCGACGAAGGCGGAGCCTACACGGCGTAGCCCTTTTCAGCGCGGCGCTGAATGGCCTGCGGAGAAAGCTGTGTCAGGTACAGGGTCTCACCGAGGGCGTTTTCGCACAGCACAGCCGCGCGCGGCAGATCGTCGTACAGCTCGATGATCCGTCCCTCGTCCTGCAGGCGTTCAAGCAGCAGGCGCGTGCGCTTGGATGCGGTCGCCGTGTCCATATCGAACACCGCAACTACGCTCTGCAAGGGCACGATGTAGTCCTGACCTAAATGTAAATACATTTTATTCCTCCGGAATAATTAGAAATTAGTAATGCGTAATTAAAGTCCTACGGATTTTCTATCCGTTTCAACAATCGCGCCGTGCGCGACACCCTAATTTCTAATTACTAACTGGATTTAATTATACCACTTTTTTCACTAATTGTGTACCCTAAACCTAAGGAAAAACAAATATTTCTCTGTTTTTTTGAAAGAAAACAAGGGCACGGCAGGAAATTTCGAGGTGGTATCTGTTCCCGCCGTGCAATAGTTTGTAAAATTATGTGATTTTAGTGTGTTTCTGTGGATTTTTCGCCGTTTTGAATATGGAAAACCGCGCCTGCACGCAGCTTTTCCGAGATGCCGTCCTCGCAGCAGGTGATCATGACCTGACCCGCCGATATGCGGTTGAGCACAAAGTCCTGACGGCGGCGGTCAAGCTCGCTGAGCACGTCGTCGAGCAGCAGCACCGGATACTCGCCGTCCTCGTCGAAGAACAGCTCACGCTCGGCGAGTTTAAGTGACAGTGTGCAGGTCCGCACCTGTCCCTGCGAGCCGAAGGAAGCGGCACTGCGGCCATCCAATAACAGCTCCAGGTCATCCTTATGCGGACCGGAAAGACAGCTTTTGGCCGCAATCTCGGCGGTTTTATGGCTGAACACATGGTCGATAAGTTGCTTTTCGATTGTTCGAGCGTCTGCAAACGGGTCAGTGACGCTCGACACGGTCTTGTACACACCGGAGAGCACCTCGTGCGGCGCGATATCTGCATAGACGGCAGCCGCAGCTTTCAGCAGCTTGCGGCAGTAATACGCGCGGTAGCGGATAATCTGCGCGCCGATATGCGCCATGCGCAGCGAGAAATCCTCCCACATAGAGAGCAGGGAAGGCTTTTCTTCGCTGTCGCGCAGAATGCGCGTTTTATGCTCGTGCAAACGGTTGTATTCCTCGAGATAGCGTGCGTAGTTGGGCCGCATCTGGCACAGCGCGGTATCGAGAAATCGGCGGCGAGCCGCCGCTCCGGCCCGGACGAGCATCAGATCCTCCGGGCAGAACAGCACGGTTTTGAGCAGTCCCTGTGCGTCCGACTGGCGTTTCTGCCGCACACCGTTTTTGTAGATTTCCATCGCTTTGGTACGGGAAAATCGCAGTTCAAGCGAAATATCGCGCTCCTGCGCGAGAAAATCCGCAAAGATGAAAGCATGATTCTCTCCGAACCGCAGCCCCTCTTTTTTCTGGGCCGTGCGGAACAGCCGCATGGTCGAGCAGGCCGCTGCCGCTTCGAGCAGGTTGGTTTTGCCCTGTCCGTTTTCGCCGCAGATCAGGTTGACCGCCGGATCGAACGCAAACGATTCGTCCGCATAGTTGCGGAAATTCTGCAGTTTTAACGACTTGATGTACATGGGCTTCTCCATATTAGACGATTTGTATGATAACGGACACGCAAAATCGCGTTCGTTATCATACATAGTGTTTATTTTATTTAATGCAGACCTTCGCGCCGTCCAGCTCTACTGTGTCACCG
>JABLTK010126917.1_pt1 | contig 10714 bp, 13 predicted proteins | sample 7160131 | NCBI WGS metagenome assembly JABLTK01 (sample SAMN14651221, study PRJNA627086) | human gut metagenome | isolation source: feces | host: Homo sapiens
AGCATTGTGTGTTTTGAGATGGAAAATGATGGAATAGGCTGAGAAGAAGATCAAGGCTGCTGGAGGTGCCTGCATCCTCACTGCATAAGAAGAGGAGATTGGTGGATCGATTCTGTGTTTGTTCGTCATTACGTTGGTTGTCGTTTATGCGTGTATATTCAATTGGAACAAACAACTTTAGCATTGCGTTCATTATCGACACTTATTCTGAGCGTTGATGATCCCAAAGCTCCAGTTCTTCCTTTAGAAAATCCATCATCTGTTGCAGGTCCATCGAACTTAAGTCCTTCAATCGCTGCCAATTGATGGGAACTTCACATTCAAGTTCAATCCCCAGATCACGAATACAGTCGAAGAAAGGATGTTCCAACGCTTTTTTGGTAGTAATCCGTGTTGACTCCTCAAAGTCCTAGTTGTCATATCTCTACAACTCATCCTACTAACATCTTAGATAAGAGATCGCTGAGGTCTGATGGGATGTAATGAAACCGCTGTGACCACTGAACAGTCTACGTATTGGAGTCCCTTCGAAATCCTACTTGATTGGAATAGCTCTCCAGTGTCTTTCGTACCTGTTCCATCTGGACCTTCTGGAGGAACGAGTCTGGAGGACGACCTAGCACTGAACATATTGTACAGATCTGATCATCTTCTTTCAGTTCGATATCTGCTGAAATATATGTGGTGGGGGACGAATTGCGAGGCGAGAGTGATGAGTACTTGCCTGGGAAAAGAGGTTGTCGCAAATGGTAATCAGCTTGATTCACCTGAAGCATTTGCAGTAACTCGGCAGTAATACAACCTGTTGACCATACATCCACTCCTTGGTGGTAGTTGCCCAGAACTAACAGCTCAGGTGACCGATAGTAACGAGTCACCACATGACGTGTCATAGTGCGTTGAAGTGGCGACTGAGCTGGACTGGGAGAGTCAGCCAGAGAAAGAGTCATCCGAGGCTGGAGAGAGGAACCCGAAGCGTCCCGCCCCGTTCCTTGTGGTTTAGTACTCTGAGGAAGAGATGGTGGTAAATCCCGAGCCATTCCAAAATCACAGATCTTTACAGAAACATCCTATAGTGATATAAACTTGATATTATTACTTCATTTAACAGAATATTAGCAGGTTTGATGTCTCGATGGATGATGCCTGCTGAGTGCATATACAGCAAACCACACAAAGTCTGATAGATGATATATCGAACATGATCAATTTCGAAGAACTGATTACTCGAAATGACCTTATTGAGGTCCGTTTCCATATAGTCCATCACAATATATCTATATGAAACATCTACAATAGATGTACAAGGTATTGTCACTTTTGAATGAAGAGGTAACAAAGACATCACGCAACCGAACGATAAACGGACTGTGCAAGTGTCGAAGGATGTAAATTTCACGCAACACACGTTTTGTATCTTCTACATCGACAAACATGTGAGCAATCTTCTTGATCGCCACCTATTTCTGACTACTCAAAATTACCATTACAATCTCGTTTGTTTGAGTATCAATTGCCTTTGCTACATCTCCATAACTTCCATTTCCAAGGATTTTCTGGATCACATATCTCTCCCCGATGTTCCAGTCTTTTCTCCACGACTGGTTACTGTTGTCTACGAACCTCAGGATATCCATTCACAGATACATAATTCCATAAACGACTTAGGCCGTTTTGCTGAAGACTCCGCTACACATCTTATTCCGATTTTATAACATACCGAACGTTGCTCTTCTTGTTGGATGCTTTCTCTGATCATCGGGATCCATTCGTAGATGAATCTCGTTTGAAACAATCTGACTGGATAGAGTTGTAGAGAAAATGGAGTACTATCTGTAGGATAGAAAATCAAGATTTGAGAAAGACTTGTTTAAGTGGATATCCTCGTTTTTCAAAGATATGAAGACTACAATTCTCGATGCTCTCCATATATGGGATGTGTGTACATGTGAACATATGGGATCTATTAGCTCCGACACGAAACCGAAACAGAGAAGAACCGTGAAAGTGTATTCATATCAAACATATCACTACAAACTAATAGAAGACTTTACAGATAAGACCATCTCTTTCCCAATTGGTAAACTGAAATAGTCATCCTTTGACAGATCCGAAAGAATGAAAACAAGTACCATCAACTGATACATAAACAAAATGGGTAATACAGCTTCAGCAATAATACTGTACAAATATGCGAGAAGAAATTGACCATTAGAAGGAACGACAACCACATCTGGATACGAACCGACTTCAATCCATCGGATTAAGTAGATGTACTCAATACAATACGTAAATACACTTATCCATGTAGTGAAGAGAAGAATTCCGAGGGATCGATGGAGTACATATCGTTTCTTCCTCCAGAGTAGAAGCAAGAAAAGACTAATAATAGAAATGACCGTGAATACCGCAACTTGACTCGTTCCTGTTACGAGGCGTCGACTGCAGACATCAGGACTTCCAAAATTGGGTTGCTCTTGGTGATTCTGATACATCGACCAGAAACTCACCAATGAGTGTGCAATAAATACGACTAGAACCTCAATCCATCGTCGCCAAGCCAACGGACGTTTCTGTCTTCCCTTGAGACAGTCAAAAACGCGATCTCCTTCAAACAAAACTACAATGAGAATAGCTCCACCTTCTTGAGAACAACGAAGGAACACAGAGAGCCATTTAGGGACAGATCTTCCCAAGAAACTACCTTCCTGATATTCTACAGCCTCTGCATTTAGGTACATAAGTTCAATTCCAGCATGTACAATAGTACCGACGATAAATGACCAAACATAATCCAGTCGTTTCCGTGTGAACTCATCATAGAAAATAATAGCAACTGCTATTAGTAATGAAATCACTGCAAAACCGTAGTTTGGTCCCAAAGATTCATTCCGAATAATATACCAGTCAAACGAATACTCAAGAATGGTTGTATTGAATTCATTGATGTCGTAGATGAGGTTATCGAATCGAGTGTCCATTGAATTGTAAATTGGGCCAAATTGCCGTTTTCTGAACAAACAAGGAATAAGTCCTGAGGTCCATTAAAGACAGGGACAGAAGGTTGAACTGGAGGTGCCTGAGAAATAGGTAACTCCTTCTTTTGTTCGTAATAGTCATCATTCTTCAAGTCGGGCAGGATAAAGCATAACACCATCAGATGGTAGATGAATACAGGAGGTGCAACGACCTCAATGACCAAGTCATAAACAAAGGCCAGGAACATATGACCACTTGAAGGAAGGGCAACATACTGCGGATAGTAACCTACCTCGACCCAACGAGCGTTAAAGTTATATTCGAGAATCATTCCCAAGCCAGAAATCCAAGTGACGAAAATCGTCATACCAATAGTACGTCGTACAAAATACTTCTTGTTACGGAATACAATAAGAAGGATAATTGGAACAATGGTTGTGATGAGGAAGAGGATGACAGAGACAATATGAGTCATATTACGACGACCACATACATCGTTGCTACCAACCCAACGTTCCTCCTTTGCTCCACCCTTCATATTGAATGAGCTACTTATCGTCATAAAAAGGAATACAACGGCAAGCTCCAAATAACGTCTCCAAGACTTAGGAGCATCCTTCTTTCCCTTCATGCAGTTCATCAGACGATCTCCCTCAAAGAGAGTACAAACCATCAGGAAACCACATTCTTGAGCACAACGAAGAATCAAAGCAGGCCAGAAACCAAGGAGTTTGCCTCCTAAATAACCTTCTTGATACTCTCGAACCCCTGACTGAAGCAGACACCATTCCAAAACAATCCAAAGGATAGTTCCAACTATCATACACCATAAGTAATCGAATCGCTTGCGTGTAATTCCATCATAGATGAGCATAATCAGTCCTAAGACAATGGACACTACCTTTGATGAGTATTCAGGTCCCAAATAACCATTACGGATCATATACCATTCAAAAGGTTCGGTGAAAATGGTAACGTTAGCAGCACTCATTCACAAGAAATAGGGCTAAAAATGATGAGGCAAATGAAATAGAATGTTCCTACAAGAGACAATTGATCGTTACAAAGATTGTTTGAATGTGGTGAGGCAAAGTTGTGTGGAAACGAATCTCAGGGTTATCAATTATTATTCTTGAGTGCGGAGTTTTATTTATCAAGGTTATTTGTGAACGTACGGATTTGGCATCACACCATTTGAAGTGACTCCATCAGAGTACTTACTCTGTCCTTTCTCATTTATTAAGAGAGTTTTCATTGGAATCACTATTCACCCTCATATCACGTTGCTATCACTCCATTATTCATCTGACTCCTTCAGGAATCTATCTGGATAGACCTATTGAAAACAATCTCTATAAATGTCAACTAGGGAAAGTTTCCACCTTTTATGATTCCTTTTTTAGCCACTCTTACATTGTGGAAATCCTGCTATCATGTATGATAACGTCCGTCAGAAGCTTACACTTGCTTTTATCATCTGCATGACAGTCATCTCGTGTTTTGCTGGAGATACGTGGGCAATGTGGGTAGGAACTGTATATTTGATCAGTATCAACATTTCTAACTGGAACTGTAGGCAACAATGACTATTATGTTTGTTTTCCTGCATGTTTGTGATCTGATGTTCCTCGATGAAAAGAGTTTCCATTATGAACCATACTATCAGGTACACTTAATATTATTCGTCTAAAGATATAGAATAACGCTAGATTCACAGAACCTAACTATTAATGCGCATTTTCGTATTCTATTTCCATTTTTGATTTGTTTGTTTCCATCTACTCTTCTTCCAATCGTGTTTGTTTCCATCATTTCGTTGTTTACCTTTTGTCCTTTCCTTTTTGCTCTTATCGTTCTGCATTTCTTGTTAAATCATCTGTAGATCCTAGCTTCATTTGTTGCTCTTCTATGGAATCGTCCCAACTTGGTAAGAATTGTTCTTATGTGAATTAATCTTACGGATATGTAGAAAACAATTCAACTCTGTCGACAACACAGGGTACTGAATCTCTTCTCGTTGTTTATACTGTAGATGCTCCAGAAACATCATTCTTGACAATTGCTACAGAAGATACCTTGGATCAGAGTATTCTATTTGTCAATGAACGGTTTGTATTTTCGTTATTTCTCATTTGGATAGACTCCAGCTTCTAGGAATTGGATCTGGTATTAATTTTCAAAGTAATGCCCCTAGTGATGTTGCTACTTGTGTGAATGTTGTTTATCACCTGATGGAGCGTATAAGACTTCAGAAGAAACATTTGGAAGAAGTTTTTATCAATTCAATCTCTTATTGTCTAGTCAAGAGCTCAGGTGCGTCGTCAGCACTCTGAATGTGAGGTAAGCTATTCACATAGTTAATTTCAAAGCGTTTGAACCAAGAGAAGGAGCAGTTGCAAAAACAGATTCGCATGATCAAGGAAGCCAATGTTCATGAAACCCAACGTCTGGAGAAAGAAATCAATGAGCTAAAGAAAGCCCGATCATCTTTGGACCAACAGATTCGAGAGCTTCGAATCACCACGACCCAAGCAGTGAACAGATACAACCTACAGTCAGTTACACTGAAACAGCAATTGAACGAAAATTCACTTCTTCGAAACCGCTTAGGAGCTTCACTTAGCAAGCAATCTCCTTCACGTCGAGTCTTTATGACTGGAGGGGAAGAATGCGTGACAACAACTGTAGATGTGCAAAAAGAGTTTCAGGAGATGGTGAATGACTCCTATGAACATGAGGCCCAAGCTTTACGTGAACATATCAGTGAGTTGGAGTCTGTTATCCACTCGAATCAGGAGATAATGAATACAATGGTGAATCGAGAGAGTGAGGCACTCCGCAATATCCACAGTACACCTATTCGACAGGTTTATCCACGAACCGAAGACTCTCTAATTTATCCAACCCCTCAGATGCGTAAGCGATTGGGATTTGGATGATTTTTAGGATGCGTTTCGTTGTTTGGAGGTGGCCAGGAAGTGATTGACTTTGCACAAAGTAAACTGGAGCAGTTCGAAGCTCAGCTACAAAAGATCGAGAATGTTGATGAAAGCTATTCGGCTGAAAAGCTTCGTGGTCTGTTACGAGAGGCAAACGAAGTGATTCGTGATCAAATGACCTTGCTGCAGACACTATCGTCAGGAAACACAGTAGAAGGAGATGCACTCTCGTTTTTAGACAGTGATGAAATGGCAGTTGAAGATGGATCCCACGTTGTAGAATAGTATGTTTCGTTCTTTCACAAACAATCCAATACAGTAAACAAGAATACTCCCTTATTGGAAGGTCGCAGGAGTGGGCTTCGTTCTGTCAGGTGTTTCATATTCTCTCTATTTCTTATCCATGTAGAACAAATAAATACGTTCTGGGCTCCCTTTCCTACGAGATAAATGAATCCAGGGATAAGTCCAAGGAATATAACGGTATTCATAATATTGGTTCCATTCCACTCAAATCTGTTCGTAAGGTCCTCCTTGATACCATTATGTTCTTCTATCCAGATGTTCTTATGCACAGCGGTTTCACTAAAGTTTCGACGATACAGCCTTCCCACCGTCTTCGATGTACTTTTAAGCAAAGAACGAGCACAATTCATTCGATAATCTATGTTTTCTCTTAGAGAATCATGAAACGAGAATTACGGGAATCCAGAGAATCTGGCTTCCCGTCTCCCTACCATCCATTCCTCATTCTCTTACACATACTCTTTTTGGAGAAATGGCTAAGAGTGTCCGTTCCAAGATTAAGAGAAAGTTTCGTGCCATCAAGAGACAAGAAGTTTATGTTCCTGTTGTAAACAGGCGACAGGACGAGTGCAACAAGCGTCTGCTTGTGAACACGTTCTTAAACAAGCCTTCAGGTTCGATTTCTGCATTGGTTTCACGATAGGGGCTGATACTGTTGCTATGGTGATTGAAGGAACGGCACCGGTCGAAGCTCTCGAATCGAATAAGGTCGTATCCAATAAATCCTCTTCCAAGCCATTTGCCTTTATCGAGAGAACCTGGGAAGTGAAGAATCCCACAGAAGAAGAGGTAGGTTTGTGACTGTTGTGTTGTGTCGATTGCAACAAGGACTAGTGTTGTTCAGTATGCTAGTATGCTTGCGATCGATAGAGTGGAGGTGGTCGCGTTCTGCATTCCACCTACTCGTGATCCTTAAGGCATCCTCTGGACGAAGGTAGAGAGCATTCTCTCAGAAAGCCCGAGTCAACGACGTTTTTGCGTCAAACTTGGAGGTTATCGAGTCATAATCGCGATACATACTAACATTTTGTAGGTTCAGGAAGCATTGAAGGCCAAAGCGGCTGTGGAAGAGTATGAAAGAGAGCAATCGACCAAGAAGATGGATGCTGAGGAGTGAATTTAGTTGTTATTTTATGTGCAATGTTCTGTTTGTTCATTCATTCTTTCATTTCTATGAAGTCTTCAAGAATCCTTCTCTATGAGTTGTCAGATGATATCCGGAGAGAGATTGAGCATGCTTCGGGCACTTCTCCTAAGAATGATTTGTATTCTCTGGTGAATTCTGCAACTAATTCAGTTGATGTTCATGGAGAGAATTCTCTTCTTCATTTTGCCTGTTCTATGTGTCACAAGGTATTCGATACTCTGGAGGAACAGAAGATTCATTTCAAGTCAGAACAGCATCTGAAACTATTACGTCAATCTCTGAAAAAGGGTGAGGAAGACAGTGATTCTTCGGACAGTGATGAGGACGATTCGATGGAAGTAATCGAAGAGGGCTGCTTGTTATCCTTGGTTTATTCATTTGGACGTATGACTATGTACAAAAGGATCTTAGAGAGTGGTTACAACAATCGTGAGGTAGCAGTGTCTCAACTGCCAACGCATTTGGATGGTCACTTCTGTATTATTCTATATCGAAGTGGATACTTTATTCTTGGAATCTATAATAAGGGACAGTTGCTCCTAAGTCGTCAGGAAAAACGATATACGACTCGTCGAAAGCAAGGAGGAGCACAGCGCAAGAAGGACAATTCTTCTGGGAAAGCCATTTCCATGGGTGCTCGCTTACGACGACACAATGAAGAGCTGATGCAGGAATTTGTATCTCTTGAGATGATTATGTGAATGTAGGTACATAAAACGGTTCAGAGTCTGCAGCAGGAAATTCGTTCTTGTTCTGCTGTGTTCTTGGGTACCACTAAGTTGAATACGTTTGAGTTGGTCTGAATCTTAACACTAGTTCCTTGTTCTTTCAGGAGGGTTGTTTGAATCGTGACGATTCTCGGATTCGCAAAGTTCCCATGTTTTTCGGTCGACCGAATTTGACTGAAATGAATCGTGTTTATCGTGAACTTGTTACTGTTACTTTGGGACCTGCAGAGAGTCAACCTATTCCAGAAGAGATTCTTGCCCCTGTGGAAATGGCGTCACCAGCCATCCATAAGACAGAGGAAGCTACAAACTCTCCTGTAGAAGCTTCTGAACCAGAGAAGTCTTCCACTGAGCCAGCACCGTCTGAGGATGAGACTAATCTCCTCTCTATCTTCTGGTCGAGTCTACATACACGAGATGTGAGTACCATGCGTTCTATTCTTCTACAAAGACCTTATTATGGATTTCTCTGGTAGGATTCTGCAGTTATTCACATTGTTAGGGATAATGATGGTGAAACTCCTCTCCATCTGGTTGCTAAGAAGAATGATGTGGATTTGATTCAGGCTTTGCTGGAAGGAGGATGCGATCCTTGTGTGTTGGATGAAAAGGAACGAGTTCCCTTCGTTCTGTGTTCTTCAAAATTGGCCAAACAGGCTTTTATAAGTTATCGAGAGAAGAATCCAAATAAGTGACTTTTTCTGGAATGGTTCATTGTAGATGGGATTATGTGAAGAGCCAAATTCCAGAACCATTATCAGCAGAAGAGTTAGAGCAGAAACGAGAGAAACAGAGGGAGCGACAGAGAGAGAAACGAAGGCGTCAGAAGGAGAAAGTATGTGAAGAGAGATGATTGAAGAGTAGAAGAAGATGAAAGAGGAACAGATGGAGAATGACTCGGCTGAGAAGGAAGAGGAGGTAGTGGATGTGAAGGAGAAGGCAGCTATGGTGAATGCTAAGTTCTCTCCTCAAAAGATGAATATGAGTGAACAGGTGAGACCATTTGTGAAGGGTGATTTGTAGCTGAAACTGACAAATCGGTTGCATCAATTGGCGTCAAGACTTCAGATAACCTATCATGATCTGGTTGCTTATTTATCAAGAGATGGGTCTTCTATCTCGGAACGGGCTGATTATATCAATGTAAGTTTTGTAGAGATTCTGTGATGTAGTCGGTTCTGGATAGTGGAGCACTAACAGTGGAAATGGTTCTAGGAGACATCTTTGGGTTTTAATCTGGTCCTTTTATTATTCTGTTTTCTTTAATACGTTGGATGAAAAGAATGAATACCCATAATGAAAAAGATGAAGTAGCTTGAGATATTGGATTTCACTTTATTGTTATTTTGCTTCATCAGTAGATTTAAATGTCTACGTATATTAATAAATAATGTTTACATGATGCAGAATAGGAAGACATGACATATAATGATTATGTTTTTACGACATTGCTGATAAACCATTTTACTAAACGAACAAACAAGTACTAAAACGAAAACGGATGAATGTTTTTCACCCTGTTTAAAGGAATAGGACGGACTTCACGGAATTCACCTTGACTTAGATTCCCTATAGAATAAGCACCAAAATCTGTTCGCATCAGTTTCAGGACTTGTAAACCTACAAAGCCCATAAGAATTTTCACTTCATGATACTATGAATGATTCAACACACCAATTCGTACCTTTCCTTCGTTGACTTGAATGGTACACCAATGGCGAGATTGGGACTCAGCTATAGTACCTGAATCCCGTTTAATCAGGCAACCCTGATATCGAACGCCATTCACTATGTTACTGTGACGTAAGGCTGCAATACGACTTTCATCCCACTACAGTCAATAGACCATCTCAAATCTACTCTACCATACACCTGGACACGATATCGCCTAGGAATACTATTTGCAGGAAGCTCTAGATATCGTGAATAATCTCCATCATTTGTAAGTAGTAATAAGCCCTCAGTATGATAATCGAGTTGTCCCTATTCTCAACATATATCCAAATCCATACGACAGGCATAATATGGCAATCTAGTCCTGTTTGTTTTAGTCGATCAAAGATTGTGTGTCTTCCTATTCATTAGAGGTAAAACAAGTGAAAACCCTTTTCATCATTCTTTGTAACGAGTTCTCCAGGCAGTTTATAAGCTAGAACAACACGAGTTCGCTGGAATGGAGGCAATTCTTCTCCATCGATTGTAATCACATCTTGTGAAGTCACATTCACAGCTGGAGAAGATACGAGCACTCCATTTAGCTTAACGATGCCTTGCTCAATCAATCTCTCTGCTTCTCTTCTCGAACAGATACTACTACGAGCAATACGCTTAGCAATGCGCATTGTTACTTTCGGAGTGAGTGGACCCGGCATCAAAGAGAGAATGATGGGATACTATTCCAGAAATTGATTTGATCGAAAGAATTAATTAGATTTGATTGTTGTTTGTAGATTAGGGTTAAAGATTAATTTGAACCAATTACACTCATCAATAGAATTAATTGAATCTGATTACTCAGTACATCTGGATTCTCAGAAACAATTCAAACTAATTAAATCGAGTAATTTGTTAAACAAACACATTATTCTTTGGGTGCTTCAGGGATGTGGTACACA
>JABLTK010087130.1_pt1 | contig 10703 bp, 9 predicted proteins | sample 7160131 | NCBI WGS metagenome assembly JABLTK01 (sample SAMN14651221, study PRJNA627086) | human gut metagenome | isolation source: feces | host: Homo sapiens
CTGGTCATCAAGGAGAACATCAAGGTCCGCCGTTTCGTCCGTTACGAGGGCGTCTGCTCTGCATACGTCCACGGCGGCGGCACCCACGGCATCCTGGTCAACTTCGAGACCACCAACGGCATCGAGGCTAAGGACGAGTTCGCTGCATACGGCAAGGATGTTGCCATGCAGGTCGCAGCTGCCAACCCCAGCTACGTCGATGAGGCTGCTGTCCCCGCTGAGGTCGTCGCCAAGGAGAAGGAGATCCTCCTCGCTCAGATGGCTAACGACCCCAAGAACGCCAACAAGCCCGACGCTGTCAAGCAGAAGATGATCGAGGGCAAGATCAAGAAGTACTTCAAGGAGAACTGCCTGGTCGATCAGGAGTTCGTCAAGGACGGCGACATGACCGTTGGTCAGTACACTGCCAAGGTCGCGAAGGATCTGGGCGGCGACATCAAGGTCATCAAGTTCACCCACTTCGTCAAGGGCGAGGGCTTGGAGAAGCGTTCTGACGACTTCGCTGCTGAAGTCGCAAGCATGGTGAAGTAAGCCAGCTTCTACTGCTGAAGTAAACGAGAGCCGCAGTACCTGTAACAAGGTGCTGCGGCTCTTTTTGTTTGCACTCGGATGCAGGATATGTTATGATAAAGAAACTATGAAAGAAAGGAGGACGACCGAAATGAATTTGAATGAATCCGCGTCTTTCCAGAAGGAGAGCGCGGCCTGACAAAGGAGCACTCCTATGAAGAAACTCGAATTTGAAATTGCGGGCATCCCGGCACTTCTCGTCGGTGAGCCGTCCGAAAGGCTTTATCTGTATGTCCATGGAAAGATGGGCTGTAAAGAGGAAGCGCTGGATTTTGCAGAGCGTGCCTGCCCGGCAGGGTATCAGGTGCTGGCTATCGACCTGCTCGAGCACGGCCAGCGGAAGGGGAGAACGAAAAAGCTCCTGCCATGGGTCGCCGTGCCAGAGCTTCAGGCCGTTTACCGATATGCCGCCGCACGCTGGCCGGAGGTCTCGCTTCGCGCTACCAGCATCGGTGCATGGCTGTCTATGCAGGCATTGCAGAGAATGCCGCTGGAAAAGGCTCTGCTTGTCTCACCTGTGGTGGACATGGAAGACCTCATCACCCATATGATGCAGTGGGCGGATGTCACAGGGGCACAGCTGGAAGCGAAAGGAGAGATTCCGACCACCTTCGGCGAGACGCTTTCATGGCCCTATCTTTGCTGGGTGAAGGAGCATCCCATCTGCTGGAAGGTGCCGACACAGGTGCTCTATGGCGGTAAGGACAATTTGACCAGCCGCCCAGTCATCGAAGCGTTTTGCGATAAGAGCAGCGCAACACTGACCGTGATGGAAGAGGGAGAGCACTGGTTCCATACCGAGCTGCAATTCTCTGTTCTGCAGGAATGGGAGCGAGCACATATCTGAAAGAAGAGGAGAGAGGGAAACATGAAGATCGAACCCAGAGAATATGAGCTGCCCAGCGGAAAAGCACTGCTCGTCCGCAGTGTAACTGCCGCAGATGCTGAGGTACACATCAAATTCAAGTGCATGACCTCCGGTGAGACACACTTTATGGCGCGTTACCCGGAGGAATGTGTTTATAGTCCGGAAACGGCAGCCAGTCTGGCAGCTTGCGAGGAGAGTCCCTTTAACTTTGAGGTCGGTGCATTCGACGGGAAAGAGCAGGTTGGGCGTATCGGTGTCTGCTGTGTTCGGAGTATGCTGAAATATCGCCATCGTGCATATGTGGGCATCTCGATTGAACAAAAATACTGGGGCGGTGGTTTGGGCAGCTACCTGATGCAGCTTGCCATCGACCAGGCCCGGGCCAATGGCTTCGAGCAGCTGGAGCTGGGCGTATACAGCGATAACAGCCGTGCCATCCATCTCTATGAAAAGTTCGGCTTTGAGCGTTATGGCATCCAGCCCCGGGCCTTTAAGCTGAAGGACGGCACCTACCGGGATGAGATCATCATGGTGAAGATGCTGTAACCGGAAAAGAACATAATGAAACGCCGCTGACGGCTTCAGAACCGTCAGCGGCGTTTTGCGCTTATTCAGTCAACAGCCGGTCAACAAATCAGACATTGACCTCGCTGTTGTGCTCCGCCTTCTTGTAGGCGGAGGCGGAGTGGAACACGATGTTCAGGCCCAGAACGATCAGCAGAACAGCAAGGATGAGCTGCAGGCCGTTGGCGATGAACACGGCGCCCCAAGTGGTCTCACCGGCAGGGATGGCGACAGAAGCAGCATTGCTGATGGCCTTGACCATAGCGATGAGGCGCTGCACCAGAGCAGTGAAGGTGACGCAGAGCATAATGACCAGCGGGGGGAAGAGCATCTTGTTGCTGCGGCCAGTGACCTTCAGGAAGACGCACAGGGTGGCGAGGACCAGAGCGCTCAACAGCTGGTTTGCAGAACCAAACAGGGGCCAGATATTGGCGTAGCCGATCTTGGTCAGGATGAAGCCGAACACCAGAGTGATGAAGGTAGAGAAGTAGACGTTGCACAGCAGCTTGCGCCAGCCCTCAGCGTGCTCCATATCATCAACGCTGAACAGCTCCTGAAAACTCATGCGGCCGATGCGGGCCACAGCGTCAAGGCTGGTCAGGGCCAGTGCGGAAACGCACATGGTCATAAAGACGGTAGCAGCATAAGCGGGGACGCCGAACATCTCAAAGAAACCGGCAACGCCACGGCTGAAGATCTGGAACGGAGTACCGGCAGCGGGAGTGCCGTCAGCAGCAGCTGCAGCACCGGCGACGCACAGAGCCAGAACAGCCAGCAGGCTCTCCAGGACCATTGCGCCGTAGCCGACCTTCAGCATATCCTTTTCGTTTTCGACGGTCTTGGAGGAAGTACCGGAGGAAACAAGGCTGTGGAAACCGGAAACAGCACCGCAGGCCACGGTGACGAACAGGATGGGGAACATCGTGCCCAGCTTCTCGTTGGTGAAACCGGTGAAGACGGGCAGATTCATGGTGGGGTGAGCGACCAGCAGGCCGACCACAGCGCCGATGATCATGGCCACGAACATAAAGGTGGTCATGTGGTCACGGGGCTGCTTCAGCAGCCACATGGGCAGAACAGCGGCAAAGAAGATGTAGACGAAAGTGATATAGCTCCATGCAGCCTTGCCCAGAATGATCGGCAGGTTTGCACCGATGACGAAGGAAAGCACGATGAAGACGATGCTGATGACGCTCTCCTTCCAGCCGGAGAAGTTGAACTTCTTCTGGACGAGACCAAAGACGACTGCAAAGACCATGAACATGATAGAGACCATACCGGCAGCACCGTTGGTCTGAGCAGCCTCGACCAGAGCACCGTCTGCGCCGAAGGCGTTGAAAGTGCCGGCGACCATGTCTGCGAAGGCAGCGATGACGATGCCGCAGAACAGCCAGCAGAACAGCAGGAACAGCTTACGGCCGGTCTTGCCGATGTACTTTTCGATCAGCATACCCATGCTCTTGCCGTCGTTCTTGACGGAAGCGTACAGAGCGCCGAAGTCGGTGACAGCACCGAAGAAGATGCCGCCGATGAGCACCCACAGCAGGACGGGCAGCCAGCCAAAGGCTGCGGCCTGAATGGCACCGGTGACAGGGCCAGCACCGGCAATGGAGCTGAACTGATGTGCAAAGACGGTCCAGCCGTTGGTGGGGACATAGTCACGGCCGTCCTCGTGGACGACTGCGGGAGTCTTGGCTTTGGGGTCGATGCCCCATTTGTTGGCCAGCCAGCGGCCGTACAGCGTATAAGCGCCGAACAGACACACGGCTGCGATCAAAACGATGACCAGCGTATTCATTTCTCTATACCTCTTTCCTTTCTTTCACACCGGCAACCGGCAACGTGTCAGACAGGGCGGCTGTGCCCAAAAGCAGAGCAGGCGAAACGGCCCGGAAGGTGAAAAAAGCCTCCGTCCTCACTGGAAGGATAGAACACAAGGATGCATCCTATCTTCCTCGAAGACGAAGGCCAAACGGCGTATGCACACCGGTCGTTCTCCGCGGTACCACTTCGTTTGCTGCTTTCAGGAGCAGCCGCTTGCGCGTACAGGCGTTTGGCCGCCGATACGCTGCCCTGTAACGTGGGCTGAACGGCCACGCGCTACTGCCCAAAATGGGGTTCACGCAGGCTGCTCGCAGGTGAGGGCTGATCGCACTGTGCTGCCGCCTTGCACCGGAATGGCGGCTCTCTGAGCGCAGGGAATGCGAAAAGTCATGTCCTGTTCATTGCATTTGCCGAATGATTGTGTATACTTTAGTCCCGATTTCATAATTTGTCAATATATTTTGGGCAAGTTAGGAGACTCTTCCATTTTTGCGGCGGCGAAGATAAGAAATTTTAGACGATTTTTGTTCAAACGTGAGATGAATAAAACTGAACACGATGACAGATGAAATCTGATAATCTTTGCCAAAGAAAATCAAAATACTTGACTTTTACGCTTTCAAGTGCTAAAGTACTAACGTAACAAGAGCATGAAAGATCCTCTATTCTATCACAAGAGCAAGGCAAAAAATCGTGCAGCAGGAAAACAGCATAAATAGGTGATTCCATGCTGCTGCCATCGCATGAAAAAGTTGAATTACTATCCATGAAGTGCCGCAAAGGAGGCAGCTATGGCGGATAAAAACCCCAGAAAAAACCCCACCACCGATGCATTGTTCGATGCGATCCTCAGCTTGGAGACGCGGGAGGAGTGCTATAACTTCTTTGAGGACCTCTGCACGGTCAAGGAGATCTCCGATATGGCCCAGCGGCTGGAAGCGGCGAAGCTTCTGCTCAACGGCAGTACCTACGACCAGATCGTGAAGGCCGTGGAGATCAGCACCGCCACCATCAGCCGCATCAACCGCTGTATCCAGTATGGCTCCGGCGGCTACCGCGATACCATTGAGAAGGTGCAGAAGGCCGCAAAGCCGGAGTGACATCCGGGCGGGGCTGCACATAGGATGGACTGTGCCCTATCCCTATGAGAGAAAGGAAGGTCCTTCTTATGGCTGATACCACCAACTGCACCCACTGTGTTGCCTGCGATTGTCCCGCCCTGCCGCGCGTTACCTTCAATCAGGCAGTCATCGACCTGATGGAGAGCATCGCTCTGCAGGAGTCGGCGCTGAGCCATATCCTCTGTGCCGAGACCCAGAAGATGAAGGCGGCCCTCAGCATGGAGGAACTTGACCTGTGCAAGCTGCTGGAGGTCAACGACTCTGCCACCAACATGGTCCACGCCGTGGCGAATCTTGAGCTGGTGCTGAAGGAGAAGCTGGAATTTATCGCCAACAACCTCTACTATCCCTCGACGGAGAACAACACCTGCACCACCACCGAGAGCTGATGTCAGGTGAGATGAGAAAGTAAAAACGGACAAAAGGCCCTTCTGTGCAGGACGGACTGCGCGGAGGGGCCTTACTGTTCCCGGGAAATACAGAGCGAATGTCCGGCGTCGGGAGCGCTCGTGCAGCGGGGACCTGCATAAAAATATGTATAAAAGTCTGAAAAGTGTTTTGTTGGAATTGCTGAATATCGAAATCTGTGCTATACTATATAATGTTTATCTAAGAGAAAGGGGAACCTGACCTTGCTGCACTACGATGCGATCCTGTTTGACGTGGACGGTACGCTCATTGATTCCGCCCCCGGCATTCTCAATACACTGGAAGAAGTTTTTAAGGCGATGGGCGTGGATGTTGCCCGGAGCGACCTGAACCGCTATATTGGCCCGCCCCTCCGCAAGAGCTTTGGCGAGCATTTTTCGGACCCCGCCAAGATCGAGGAGGCCACCGAGCGCTACCGCACGAGCTATGCCGTCAAGGGCAGCCATGAGGGGGATGTTTACCCCGGCGTGGTGGAGATGCTGGGCCGCCTCAAAGCCGCAGGGCTGACCCTCTGCACGGCCACCTGCAAGCCCACCCATGTCGTGACGCCCATTCTGGAAGAGCAGGGGCTTTCCTCCTACTTTTCGTTCGTGGGCGGCGCGTCAATGGACGAGAGCCGTGACAACAAGACGGACGTCATCCGTCATGTCCTCGACCAGCAGGTCATGCAGGGCAAGCGGGTTCTGATGGTCGGCGACCGCCGCGACGATATGCAGGGCGCAAGGAACTGCGAGCTGGACGCCGCCGCGGTGCTGTACGGTTACGGCAGCAGGGAGGAGGTCGCCCCCTTTGCACCGGTCTTTATGGCCGCAGACTGCAAGGAGCTGACGGAATGGATCCTCCGCCCTGTGGACGAACTTTCCCATTCCTGAACGAGAGGAATCGTGTTTATGAGTCGAAAAATGCAATCGGAAAAAGAAAATATGACTCTCATGCAGAAGCGGGCCGTTTTGGTCTGCATTCTCTGTGTTCTGGCCGTGCTGCTGACCTTCGGCATCACGACCGCGCTCTTGAAAAAAGGCGGCGACGCCCCCGCGCCCTCGGTCTCTGAACCGGCGGCAGACCCCGCTCCGGGCGAAGACCTGTCGAGCCATTACCAGATCGACAACGCCTCTGCCGCCCTGCTGACGGAGACCGCCGACGCCGGTGCGGATTACCTGAACGACACCCTCTTCTTGGGCGACTCCAATACCGTCCGCCTCTACAACAACGGCCTTATCTCGCTGCAGCAGTTCTGCGCGAAGGAGGGCATCGGTACGCAGGCAGCGCTCAACGAGGGCATCGTTACCTTTAAGAAAGATTCGAACCACTACACCATCCCGCAGGCTGTAGCCATGATGAAGCCCCGCCGGGTGGTCATGACCTTCGGCACCAACGACACTGGCATGGAAGTCTCGGACTTCATCGCCCACTATACGGCGCTGATTCAAGCCGTCCAGCAGAGCTACCCCTATACCGACATCATCGTGAACACCGTGCCGCCTGTCCCGGTCGATCACTCCAACTATCCCCACATGGACCAGTCCAAGATCGACGACTTCAATATGGCTCTTCTGAATATGTGCGAGCAGTTGGGAGTCCGTTTCCTTAACTCTGCCGAGGCTCTCAAAGGCAGCGACGGCTACGGCATCGCGGACTATTATACCAGCGGCGACATCCACCTCAAGAGCGTCGGCCTCAAAGCTGTGCTGAATTATATCCGCACCCACGCCTGTCAGACCGATGACCGCCGCCCGGACACCAACAACATCCCTACCCGCACGATGGAGTATGTCTCCAACCCCAGCTCCGCAGTGGCCGCGCCCAGTTCGGAGGCTGCAAGCTCCAGCGGGAGCCTGAGCGAAAGCGCCAGCGGCTCCGAAAGCTCGAGCAGCAGTGAGAGCACCAGCTCCAGCGAGGGCAAGAAGTTCGAGGCCCACTACCATGTGGACAAGAACGGCGGCGGCACCCTGAGCGTGGGCGGCGATACCGGCAACAACTCTGTGACCTATACCGTCACCGACCCCGGCAAGTCCATCACGGTGACGGCTGTCCCGGCGGACGGCTATGTCTTCGTCAAGTGGAGCGACGGTCTCACCAGCAAGACCCGCACCGATACCGATTTCAAGCAAAATCTGGATGTCACGGCAGTGTTTGGCGCTGCGTCCGTCCACATCACCAGCGAGGGCAAGGGGGCTGTGGGCAGCTCCTATACCTTCAAGGCCAACCTCAGCGGCAAGTATGCCAAGGCCGAACACCTGCGCTGGTACGCCAATGGGCAGGAGGTCACGCAGGCGGCGGGCAAATCCACCATCACCGTTGTGGTGGACAGCTCGATGGTCAACGCCTCCTACAAGATCCACGCCGTCGTCACCTATAACGACTGCAAGGTGAGCAGCAACACCCTGACCATCACCATCGGCAGCGGTGTGTCCAGCTCGTCCTCGTCTAATGCCGGTTCTTCCGGCAGTACATCCGCTTCGTCTTCCTCTGCAAGCTCGGGCAGTTCCAGCAGCTCGTCTTCCGGCAGTTCTTCTGGCAGTTCCGGCAGCAGCTCTTCCCACAGCACCAGCAGCTCCTCGTCTGCATCGTCCAGCACGTCGGGCAGTTCCAAGGCAGAGTCGGAATCGAAGCCGGAGTCCAAAGCCGAGTCCAGCTCGGAGTCCAAGGCGGAATCCAAGTCCGAGGCCTCTGCCAGCAAGGAAACCGAGAGCAAGGCAGAATAAGTTTCACCCTTCTGCGTCCGGCTGCATAGGCTGGGCCGAGAGGAGGCGAGCCGATGGTCTGTGAAGAAATGCGAGTTCCCGGGCTGCCCGGTGCAGAAGATGTGACGGACGGCAACGTGGATTACTACGACATGGACTGGGAGAATATCGAGAACGGCGTGACGGAGGAGCAGATGGCGAAGTGCATCGCAAAAGAGTGCTCCTGTAAGCCGGAGCCGGACTGCGGCGGCAATCTACCGGAGCAGTCTGACGAGGAAGCTTATGAAATGACGCTGGAAGGATAAAAATTACGAGAAGCCAGCTCTGCCGGGCGGGGCTGGCTTCTCGCTGTTCTCAAACCGCAGCCGTTGCCGCGCCCGCTTTTGAGCGGCGGGCTGCACGAAAAAATGATAGAGAAGGGAAAGACAAATGGCAAAATACTATTGCATCCTCTTCGATGCGGACAATACACTTCTGAATTTCGACGCTGCCGAAAGCAAGGCTCTGGCTGAAACGCTGGTGGAATATGGCATCGAGCCGGACGCCGAGACGGTGCAGACCTACCGCACCATCAACGAAGAGCTGTGGCGTCAGCTGGAAAAAGGCCAGATCCGCCGCGATAAGCTGATGGGGGAGCGTTTTACCCGCTTCCTCAAGGCCATCAATGCAGCAGGCGATGGCGTGGAGATGAACCGCTGCTACCTCGAGCGCTTGTCTACCCACCCCGACCTGATGACCTCCAATGTGCTGGATGTCCTCGGCGAGCTTTCGGAGGTGGCGACGCTGGCGGTCGTGACCAACGGCTTCGAGAAGGTACAGAGCCGCCGGGTGGCGGAGTCGGGCATCCGGAACTACCTTGAAGACGTCTTTGTCTCTGAGAAGCTGGACAGCGAAAAGCCCAGTCGCCGCATCTTTGACGCCGCTCTTCGCGCACTGGGCGTGGAAAACCGGGAGCACGTTCTGGTGGTGGGCGACAGCCTCACCAGCGACATTCAGGGCGGCGTGAATGCAGGTCTTGACACCTGCTGGTTCAATCCCGGCCATGCGGAGAACCCGGGCAAAGTGACACCCACCTACGAGATCGCCTCACTGGAAGAGCTGTATCCTCTGGTGATGGAGCCGGAAGAGCTGGCGAACCTTGGCCTCAAGCACCGCCGCCATCAGCCGTAACGGCGGCGGGACGTCCGTATCCACCCCTACTGGAAAAGAACACGGAAGATTATTATGCTGATTCATTTGGAAAAACTCGGAAAGAGCTTTGGCGAAAAGGTCGTCCTGCACGACGTGAGCGCCAGTGTAGAAAAGGAAGACCGCATCGGCATCGTGGGTCAGAACGGCGCGGGCAAGACGACGCTCCTCAAGATCCTGACCGGCGTTTACACCGACTATGACGGGGAATTCAGTGTGACCCACGGCGTGACGCTGGGCTATCTGGAACAGAACGCAAAGCTTGACACGACACTTGATATTTACGGGGAGATGCGCTCTTCCTTTGCCCCTGTGCTGGACGCGATGGCCCAGATGCAGATTTTGGAAAAGAAGATGGCGGCCGCGCCAAATGACCCTTCGCTGCTGGAAAAGCACGATGCGCTGCAAAACATCATCGACGCGGCCGACGGCTACAACATGGACGTCAACATTAAAAAGGTGCTGTCTGGCATGGGCTTTGCGCAGGATACATGGGGCAAGAACGTGGGCGTTCTGTCCGGCGGTGAGCTGACCCGTCTGCGTCTGGCAAAGCTCTTGCTGGAAAAGCCGGATGTCCTTATTCTGGACGAGCCGACCAACCACTTGGATTTTGCCACGATGGAATGGCTGGAAAGCTACCTCAAGGGCTACTCCGGTGCGGTCCTTGTGGTCAGCCACGACCGCTATTTCCTCGACAATGTCTGTACCAAGATCTGGGAGGTCTCCTTCCAGACCATGACCACCTATAAGGGCAACTTTTCGGCCTATCTGCCCCAAAAGGAAGCCGCTGACGCCCTGCGCCAGAAGCAGCATGACGCCGATGTGGCGCTGGCTGAAAAGCTGCAGGACTACATCGACCGCAACCTCGTCCGCGCCTCCACCACCAAGATGGCCCAGAGCCGCCGCAAACAGCTGGAGAAGCTGGAGATCACAGAGGCTCCGCAGGACGAGACGAATCAGCTCAAATTCCGCTTCGAATACGACGTAGAACCGTGGAATGAGCTGGTGCTGCTCAAGAACCTGACCATCAAGATCGGCGACCGGACTCTGCTGGAACCCTTTACCTATACGGTCTGCCGCGGCCAGCGGCTCATTATCGCCGGACCCAATGGCGCGGGCAAGTCCACCCTGATGCAAGTGCTGGACGGCAAGCGCCGTCCTTCCGGCGGTATGGTGCGGCTGGGCACCGGTGCACGGCCCAGCATTTTTGCTCAGCAGCAGAACCGTCTGGGTCAGGGCCGGGTCATCGATGTGATCTGGAACAAGTATCCCCGCATGACCGAGCTGGAAGTGCGCAACCATCTGGCAAAGCTGGGCTTCCGGGGGGAGACGGTGTTCAAGCCTTGCGAGGCGCTTTCCGGCGGCGAGCTGGCACGCCTGCGCTTTGCGGAGATCGTGCTGGAACGGCCGAATCTGCTTTTCCTCGATGAGCCGACCAACCACTTGGACATCTAC
>JABLTK010136192.1_pt1 | contig 10693 bp, 15 predicted proteins | sample 7160131 | NCBI WGS metagenome assembly JABLTK01 (sample SAMN14651221, study PRJNA627086) | human gut metagenome | isolation source: feces | host: Homo sapiens
AGAATGAATAAATTTCTCTCAGTAACAACATCAAGGCATCCGGAGCCAATGGATGAGCATCAATGAGAAGCTCATATAGATACTCGTGATATCGTTCGGGGTTTTGTGTCTGCAGGAACTCCCATACACCTCCGTACTGGAGTTGTTCCAATCGCTTCTCCGGTGATTCAGTCATTCCTATTCATTCATCTTGTCGATCAATCTTACGAGTAATGACAACTCGAATACGACTCTCATAGAGAGAATAAATGATCCCTATTGGATACAACTGAAGAAGATCGATTGCAAGCTGGTTTTGTTTCTTATATCGACATGTTAAGTGATGTGTGATTACTTGATAGTCATAACTCGAATCACGGAAGCAGGATGGTATAGAGAATGGTTCTTCGGCTGCTAATTCTTCATAGATACATAACCTCTTGTAAACAAGTGAACATTCTGCCAAATTATCATTACACCAGGCTGTAATCTCCTTCTCTGTTACATTCAGAGAATGCTCTGACCAAATACAACCACATAGTTGCTGCCATTCACAGAATAATTTCAATGTAGCCACTGTGACAGTTTCATTCTCACACACCCAAGTTAGAATTTCATTGGTATTCTGTAGGGAGGTATGGAGTAAGAATTGAAGCAGAAAATCGTTTCCTTTGCATCCAGATACACTGAGTTCCAGCACAGAAAACACCGTCTTCAATGAATCCGAAAGATTTCCACGGTTCTGCTTCCAACTCTGTAGAACCTCTCGAATGACAGTCTCATGATTGGAATCATGTGTATTCAGCCATTCATAGAACCAATCATCATTGAACCGTTTATCAATGCTTGGATAAGGTGCTTGCATCACATCCTCTGGAAGGAACTTGACTTGTTTCAAGAGCGTCTCTGGAGAGATGGTAGGACTCTGAAGACTGGATCGTTCAAAGATATCATAGCAGACCGTGAGACGTTGAAGTAGAGAAGTCGACACATGATGTAAGGCAAATCTACTCTGAATTGCGGGACTTTCTTCCTACTGGAAATAGTCTGGAATTCTGGAATTCCAAGAACCTTTCACAGAGTCCTGATTGACCACCTCTTCACAAACACACAAGCAGAGTTCTCCAAGAGAGGCAATCTGCGCTTCAGACAATAATGATGCAAGTTGAGGCTGAGAAATCACATAACTCAAATGCCACAAATAGTAGGGTTTTTTCTTCATTTGGAGGGCTTGTTGGATGAAATCAGCAAAGCACTATCAATCATTGGAATTACAAAAATATACAGTAATTATGGAGTATTGGTTCATTCCCAAATCAGTAAGAATATGACACAAATAGAGACTATTATCAGCACTGTAGCTATTGGAGAGAGTGAAGAAATCAGGTTTCTGTTCAAGGAGATACTGGGCAGGTCGTATGTTCAGTGACTGTTGATTCTCAAGGCTATCCAAAAACAGTGTCGATTTCTGCAATTCAGGATGACAATCATTAGATTGTTTGATGATAATGGAGAGTTCTAAGGGAACGAGAGAAGGAGTATGATGTGAAAGTAAGAGAAGAGTGGTTACTATGATTAACAATAGTTTCAATAACTACAATAGTTCTCATAATCGGTTAAAGTATGAGTTGGAGTGTTCAACATGTTGATGTATGATTGAGTACGAGTCAGTATGTGATCATCCAGACTACGAATAATGGAATGAGAGATGAATCACCTATTCAGAGAGAGAATTGAATCTTGTACCACTTGAAGAACTGTCTCCTGAATGAAGTCTTTTCGGAGATTCTCTGTTAGACGTGTTACTGTATTCAGTGAATCATTTGTACCCACTTGAAGAAGCACAGAAAGTAAAAAATATGGGAGACAATCAGATGGCAAAAATTGGAAGGATTTTTGTAAGAGTGTTTGAAGATGATGAATCACAGAGGATGCAGTCATGTACTTCAATTGATAAGAAGCAATTGCTTGCAAATATTGTATAGAAGGGCGTTTCAATAAGGAATATAAATCACTCAGAGAGAGAACTGAACATTGTGACTCCTTATGAGATGAAACCCATAATGAATCTTCTCGCATCCAATCCCGGATTTGAAGTATACTACAATTATGATAATCATGAATTATTTCTGCTTCTTGAACACATAATAAGACTCGCTCACATTCCTTTACTTGATTCATCAAATCGTCCTCATGAGAGATCTGAGAATGATTCTCAATCATTCTCAGACACTTCAGCAAACACTCCACACACTCATGTGTTTGCCATTCATTTCTCTGAGATGGCTGATAACACATCGTTAACACAAACGTGGCAAAGGTTACTGCTTCGGATTTGTTATCATTCGGCAACACCTCAGTAATGTAATAGTCACAATAACCGATAAAAGTATCCACCTTTTGGGACTGACATAAATAACCTTGAATTTGGTCATGCGTTAGTTTCTCACTTTGTGTGAGAGATCTAGCCAGTGTGGCAATATCTCCTCCACCCACACTCAGGAGTCGTTGCAAGAGTTCTAATGGAGATAGAGCCAGCCAGGAGGACAACGAGAGTGTGGTCACATCATCTTCAATCAACAGTTCTGTTGAGACATCCAGCTCCTGAGCATGAGTAAGATAGAGAGATAACAATTCCTCCTTGTTCTCAAGATTGGTGAATTCAGAGCGAATGGATTCTTCAGCTGTGATCAGAGGGCCTGATAAGGCTCGTCGTGTGAGTTCTAAGGCCAGCTGCAGTAGTCCAGTTTGAGTATCAATCTCAAGACAACGCTGTTTGATCCATGAAGCCAATCCTTCCATTGAGGCTTGTTGTACTAGAAATAAGGGAAGATAAAAGAGAGAGAACATGATGAAGAAGAGATGCTCTGATAACACTCACTCCACTCCTGGAGTGTTGGATCTGAAGCTCCTTCTGATGACTAGGATATGAAAACTCCTGAGAGATACTCACGTATTCAAGAAGAGCTTTGACAATCTCTCGCTTCTCCAACCAATTCACAGCAGAGGAATCAAGGAGATTCAGTGAATGAGTCTCTGTTCCCTGTTGCCATTCATACCAACCCTCTCGATAAGGACTTCGACAAGAAGGCAACAAATCAAAATAGTCACTGGGTTCAGTAACCAGAGGAAGAACAGATAGGATTTCATAACGATACGGAAGAAAACACTGAGGGCAGTAACAAAGGATCTGTCGCAACGCTTGTGTATCACCTTCTTCAGCGTATTCGTGTATTGTATCAATGATTCTTCGTTGTACGAATCGATTCTCAAATTCTCTCCAATCATAAGAATTCAGTCCACGAGAACTTGTAGTCAGAATAGCCTTGTAAAGACGCATTTTGAGGAGTTCTACAGTGAATTGAAACTTCCTCAATACAACTTCCAATAACAATGAATCCTTCTGCAAATCCAGGACAGAATAGGAGTAGTGATCACAATGACATAGTGATAATGTGTCATTGTCATGATCTGAGGGGCAAGAATAATAACCATGAGATTTGAGATATGAATTACAGAGAGAAAGACCAAATCGTATAAGATTGATAGTCTGATTGCGATCAGTAAGAATAACTGAATGACAAGCTGACAGTACATATGATAGATCCTTGATGTGTCTCAACAGATCTTCACAATCAGATTCTGATGATAGAACAAGTGAGTGTTCGATCAAGCATTCCCAACGATGTTTGTATCTATGTGATAAATTCACTTATTCTACTACATCTCATCCGTATCAAATCCATAGCGTTTAGCTAATGAAGTTGCAACACCATATTCTTTGGTTTCAATACAATGATGGTACTTCTCAATAGCACTTACTTGACGAACTGTGTAAACACTCACATCACTGACTACAACTTCCTTCTCTGCATCTTTCATCCAGTGACGTAACGAATCAATAACTAACAAAAATCGATTGGCCTTATTGACACCACAAGCTAACAATACACCTGGATTGAACATTAGCCATTCTCCTTCTCCTTCACAGAGAATCCCAACATCTCCTTGATACGTACTTACACACATTGTTTGATCATCCCACCAGCCACACCAACAGATAGTAGTGAGAGAAACAGGATTGATAACACTCAACCCTTCTAATGAGCTCACATCACTAATATTGCTTGTATCAGCGAGAGGATAGCTAGATAAACGTTTTAAGGTTACTGCATCAAATGAATAAACATCACCAGAAGATAGGAGGAGCGAGAAGCAAGTATACGATGAATTCATACTCAATTGCTTAACATAGATCTGCTTTGTTTGCTGTGTTGGATTTGGACGGTTAAATAGATCTAGAGATAAGGCAATATGAATGAATGAACCATTGAATCGAGATGGTTTGTCGATAATCTTACCAGCAAGAGTATGAACCACAGGTAACTCCAAAACCGAGAATTTTGAGATTGTGAGAGAAGCAATACCAATATGAGCAGTGATATCGGGAAGCATCGAAGTACCTCGAATGGTACCGGCAATAAGTAGTTGCGATGAAGAAAGTGTTATCTGGAACGGAGGTAGTAGGAAGGATTTAATGGAGATACGATTACCGTTCAAAATGACAGGATCAAATCGAAAAGAATGAAGATGCTAAAATGAAAGTATGAATGAATATGTACAGAAGGAGTGAAATCTGCTACAAGTAGATCACCATCTTGATTCAGTGCAAAGAAGGTTACATCACATTCCTGAGACTGGTTAGGATTGTAGACAACAAGAGAATTATAGAGCAGTAGTTCTCCAGTTGCTACGACAAGATCACTCTGAAACACACGTTTGAAATGAAGATAAATCGAAATATAAGAGAATAAGATTATTCAATACGATTGCTGTAGAATTGTAACTGTTTGTAAGGACGAAGGAATCGTTACTAAGCCAACAACAGTGAACATCTCCTCTTCTGCGTACACTGTCATCCACGTCAAAGGATAAATCATCTTGACACTGAAGGGACCATGTACAGTTTTCCGATATCTATAAAGCATTATGTAGAACAATGAATTTTCAAACAGTTATAATAAATAATTTCTTTAGAGACACTGTCACTGCCGATTTACAATCAGGAGATAAGGACAGAGAATATGGAAACTCAGCAATAACTAACGAAGGATCACAAGTAGATTGGATATCCTAGAGATGAAGAAATCGATCCTATTCCAACTCCTTTCAATCGACGTGAGAATTGGGACGATTTAATTATAGGAATGTCATCCACAAACCGAATACGTCTATTTGAGTCTTTTAGAGAGCGATTGGATTTGGGATCCTCGAGATTGATGTCTTGAGTCTCTTGAACGAACCTAACTATCAAAATCATACCATAAAACAACAAAAACTCTTCCTTCGAATCCATCCAAGATTCTATAAACAAACAACAATCAATTCAAAGTATCAATAATACGTTTCATCTTAGAACAACCCTCCTCTACATACTTATCAACCACTGCTAGACTCTCCTCACTAGCACTTGATCCGTATGCCTTCAGGAGAAGAGTTCTCAAAGTATCATAATGTCCCGAAGGCATTGCTTTCTCCATTATCCTAATCTCGAGAAGTAGCTGACAATAAGCTGATTCTGTTAAATTTCGTAACTTCTGGAATTCCTCGAGTAGGGCTCGCAATGCAGCATCTTCAAGCGATAGCAAATATTTCTTGGGCCTATACTCACAAACCATTGACATCCTCACTTTACACCCATATACAGAGAGATATCCCCACTCACCAACGTCAATGAGGTTAAGAAGAAAGCGATATCAGTACGGAATGGCTGTAACGTACGATACTGACCCCAATCCTTCTTATATCCCTGACGAAGCATAGTAATTAGATCAGTCTGATTGCGTTGGAGATATACCTCCATGAAATGAGTGATCGTTGAATTCACCAAAGAATACACTTTCTTCAAAGAGGCATCCTTCGTAATGAAAGGATATTTGCTCAATGGCTCCTCAATGAGATGCGTTCGAATATACGAATAAGTATAAATGTGTTGAAGTAGGAGTTGTAAGGATACTGATGTCTCGTCTGAAATGGTATTGTGAATACAAGTGAATATAGCTTGGAGTGTCTCCACATAGTACTTCATCACTACGGGGGATACACGCTAGAGTTAAGAATGAACCATTTCCTCACGTCAACATAAGGTCGAAGATGCAATGCAATCCCTTCACAACAACGTGTGATTTGCTGATAGAAGGAAGGAAGAGGAAGAGAAGCAGAATTATGAGTATGAGAGAGAGAATGAGTCACTGCAAATGGAGACAGAAGTACTTTTGATACCTCCACACCAGTAATAGCTACAGTTCATTCTAATGTAGGCAAATACCCAAATTAATGGAATAGAATGATAATTTGATGTAATTATCAACAATCATCAACTCTCCCAGCTCTTGTCGTTGCGTTAGAATGGTCTATATATTTGCCATTCAAAGGTTTTTACTTCAATATTTGATAATATAGTTAAGAATTGAGTATTGCTACTTTTCTGAGCTATTTCTCATATCAGTTTATCATTCTTACCAGTCTTACGAACCGATCCAAAAACATCCTCACACTACACATCATTCAATCTTTCATTCCTCACTAATAATTGCATCTCGATATGAGCAGAGTCATACATCGATAAAATGTCTTCAGTTGTAAAGAGAAGTGACTTTAAGGATGTAACATTCAAACCAATCTCAAACGTCCATCCAATCTACTGATAATTTTTCTTTTCAGAGACAACTTCTTGTTGATAGAGAGTCATCATAGTATCAACATGATTCATGATCTCACTAATACTTTCACTCACTACATTTCATATCCTTTATTCAATAAGGAACCTGATGTTAAATCCGATACACGTTTCATCATGCTCTATTCTTGATAGTATCAATTCAATCATACACACAACACATTCATACACTTCTTCAATATTTCCAAGTACTTACTACTAAGATCTCTCATATATTGTAACAACAGACCAACAGCTACACGACGACTAGATTCATTACTAACTTCATGCAAATCAATTCGTTCTAATTCACATGTACTATCCAATCATTTCATTTCATCAATTATACTTCAAAAGTTGCTCCTTATAAAAGATGATTGAATTCTTCCATGTTTGAAGACTATTTTGGATCATAAACAACTCAGGAACATGAGGATAATCCAGTCCAATCACAACATTAATAAAATGTGTCTGCTGTTCAGATGTCAACACACTGCTTGAATTATATAATAATGACAGTAATTCATCAATAGCCTTCTGAATATAACTCATCATATGTGTTTTAATCTATCAATGAATCAGAGAAATCATATGATTACCATCTCAATCACAATATTCGATTCGTTACTATCCATAATAGTTGTCTTGTATTTCTGATACTCCTTCAAGAGTTTATCCCATTGTTTACTTCGTAAGTATTCCTCCACATTGTCAATTGTAGGGAACATCAATCGATATTTTCTGAAGAGTTGTAATGATGTCTGCAAACTATAGATTTTCTACAAATCAAAGCATAAACACAAAGATACTTCACGATTAGATTGAAGAGGAGCTATCATGTCTTCTGCCATTTTCACCGTGTCTCCTACTGGCTAGATTCATCAATCATCCATTCAACTCACATTCTCCATAACCAAATGACCCTCACTATCAAAAAATGCAGGATCAGAAAGAGTCTTCTCCAGATCTTCAATGGTCTTTCGAGCAGTTACAAAATCACCAAAATAATCCTTCACCAATTTCTTTAAGCGAGATTCCTCATCTAATACTGTTCCCCTCATTGAACTACAAATAACACTTAGCAAGAAACAATACTCCAGTCCCTTTTCTAACGCCTGGAGACTAGTACTGTTGTGAATTTCAAGAAGGAAACGCATAGGATTGAACTGCTCACTGGAATAGTCAATATCTTCGGTCTGAGGATCAACTCTCCTATATAATGAGGAACAGAATGACAGAGAGTTACTCGTTAACGATTCCGAGTGGATCACGATATCCTTTGCTTATCTTCAGCGAAGCACTCATTTCTCCCTTTATATAATCCGAAATTCTTCAGTCTTACGCTAATCAGCTCATCATCGTCGGAATCGTTGAAAACAACATCATCCCATTTGATTGGATCTAAATCATTAGACTGAACAATCATAATTACCCTGTGCTGAGGCACCCTGCATTCTAGTTCGTTTTTGGAGAGATACGAAAAGGAAGAAAATCGATTTGATATTCTCGATTCCTAAAAAGACCTGGACTTCCGATTTCTTATGAAAACAGGAAATCCATGAATGATTTGGAGATGGATTTGTAGTTCAATCTGATCTAATTCGTTATGTAACAAACTGTTGTTTTCTGGAATCATTCATGCAATGAATCACTTCTAATAAGGAATACATTCTTGTATTCCATTGGTCTTTGTATTTAACATTTTGGGATTAATCAATATCCCTTTCCAGATTATGGTGACTGTTGGATTGGTTGATAATTCGTAGCAATTGCCACATGTAGCGTTCTATTCTGTGTGGAATCGATTTCTTCTTCTTATTGATTATTGTTCTGTTGAGTACATCTGGCCATTACCTCTATCAAGAAAGGGAGTAATTCATCATTATGTTGTAGTTAATTCGATACTTCCATTGTAACACTGATTAGCTCATTGTGAGGAATAGTCTTACTATGGGTTTCATGGGGTTATTTGTATGTTCTATCAGAACTCATTGGACAATATGGATCCTCTCCTTCATGAATCTTGATCTTGCCTTTTTGGTGGCTTCGATTCTTTCCGTTTATTACCGAAATCTTCGTTGTTCATTTCTCTCACTTTCATGCCTCCTACTAACAGTTCTTGGTCAATCGATTCCTCGTGTTACCATTCGTCTTCCTCTCCTCTTATCGATTTTATGTGTTGTTATTTCCATTCTCTTCCTCTACTCCCTCTCCCGAATCCTCATCTTTCTCTATCTGATAGGACGTCGTATCAGAGGACCAGATCTTGTTCTTTCGAGTCAGCGAATCTCTCTCTTTATTCAAGAAACACTATGGACGTTGATCTCTGGATGTCTCGGCCCCCAAGTCCTTATTATAACGCTTGCCCAATGCTGTCACCTTTTCATCCCTCCACTACTTGCTGTTCTCCCATCTCTCTTCCTCTTTTGTATTTCTATTCTTCTTCATCTTTTATATCTCACAATTCATCGTCTGCGTGTTTGAATCGATACAATATTTCACATATAGAGAAAAGGGTTTATTCACTATTCTCATGCACGAGTAGAAACAGTTCAGATTCACGTCTCTACGATTCCTTATCATCTCATTGCTACAGTCGAGATAACTCTTTCTGGTGTCCTAATCATTGTATCCTATTATCTCTCCCAACAAATGAATCAAGCTCTTGCTTGGGGGCGTGTTTGGCAGTGGCTGACTCTGTCATTTGCTTCTCTTGATGTGATAGATACAGTATTGCTTTTATTCCAGTTTGAGGAGATGGATATGAAGGTGGTAAATCGTGTCCATCAAGAAAGAGAACTAATTGAGATTTGTTAATGTTTGTGGAAAAAAGAACGCCGAGAAGGTGGATCGAACACCTGACCTTATGATCTTCAGTCATACGCTCTCCCAACTGAGCTATCTTGGCTTCCACAAGATCTTCCATAGATAGGTATTTGGGGAGGATAGAAAACACTAAAAGATGCAACCTGAAAGAGAACCCTTACTGCAGGCCATCTCTCCTCAAGATCAGGAATTTGAACATCCAAGTTCAACATCAATAAAAGTTGATTCTCGTACTTGTGTTATTCTTGTTCCGTTAAGTAGTAGAAGGAGATACTATTTCATTGCATGAGAATACTTTCGGATCTTCTGAGAATCCTAGTGATCAGGGTGTTTCCTTATTTAATGGTATTTTCGCATATCCCGTGTGATATAGACAACGCACTACCATTTAAGAATGACGAAAAAGCTGTTTCGGATCTATCTTCCGCACCCATTGAGCATGTCAACAGTGCTGACGTTGCACCGAAGACCTTAATGGCGGCAGAAGGGTTTTTGGCAGTATGTGGTGGGTGTCGAGTTAAGATGCATATACACTTTTACGTTCTAGGGTAATATTTTGTTTCCGCTTGGTTTTACACGTGTTGGCTGTGTTCATTGTGGTGCTGTGAACTATATGGCTCCTGAATCAATTCCTGTTGTCCCGAAGAAAGGTGCTTTCGATTAGTTAGAATCATGTATAGCATTGTTATTATGCCCAAACTGTAAGGCATCGATTGTAGGGATCATTGTTTCTTTTCATCTCCTAGTTGTATACTATTGGCTGTACTCACTTCCAGTGTACTTGTGGATGTGTCATTGAGATTCCTGTATGTGTCGTTATTTGTTCCGATGCGTAGATACCAGATTATTATATTCCTCACTTCTCAAGTAAGGCACAGTCTGCTTGATTTGTTTGTATGGGTTTCTTGTTATGATTAAACTTGAATCATTTTCCTTGTTACTCTTTCCATTTTTCTAATTGATATGTCTACATCTTATCCAAATAATGAAATGTCTCCATGATGTTTGGTTGGAAAGATAACACAGAAAGAAGAGTTCCACGGGAATTCCTCATTCTGTTTACTCTCCTCATTTGACTTTGATACACTCTATTGTTGAATCTTTACACTACAATAATCAGATAAATATCAAAGAAAGCAATTCCATAAGGATCTTTCGTTTTCTTCTCAA
>JABLTK010136476.1_pt1 | contig 10680 bp, 10 predicted proteins | sample 7160131 | NCBI WGS metagenome assembly JABLTK01 (sample SAMN14651221, study PRJNA627086) | human gut metagenome | isolation source: feces | host: Homo sapiens
CTGGGCGTATTTCTGCTGAGCGGCTGTGCCGGCATCAGCTATATCTCTGTATTTGAAAGCGGTTCTGATGCCTTGCAGAAATACGGCAACAACATCTACACTTATTATAATGACGGTTATCGTTCTCTTGCAGGATTTGCAGAGAGTTATCCGCACTTTTGTTCTGCTGAAAACAACTATGCTCTGTATTTCAATCAGAACGATTTCAGCTGGGCTGGAACGGTATTTGTGATTTTCCTGACACCAATTGCAATCTCAGCAGATATGCATCTGCTTTTAAGCTATCTGGTTGGTGCATCAGAAAATGCAACATTCTATCTTGTGAAAAAGACAGATAAAACAGGAGCAGAACTGGCTCAGCGTATTTATGAGGAAATCAAGGCGGAAAATGCCTTGCAATTATCGTTTCAATGGCTTTATTCCAATGATTTTATTTCTGTTATACAGTCACTTGAAAACATATCGGATGGAGAATATTATCTTGCCTTCAAAGGCACATCGGATAATTCACATCCGATGGTGAAGTCTATTAAATTTATGAAGGAGTGATCTTATGAAAGAAACTATTTGCCTTATCGCAGGCATTGTCGGCGGATTTATTGCAACGCTGCTCGGTGGCTGGGATTCTGCTCTTGCAACGCTCGTCGTTTTTATGGGCATTGATTTTGTAACGGGAATCGTAACTGCGGCAATGGGCAAATCCAAACACAGCGAAAGCGGTACACTCAACAGCACAGCAGGCTGGGTTGGTCTTGCGAAAAAATTTTGTATTCTTCTTATGGTAGTTGTGGGCGTGAGAATCGATATTCTCATTGGCACAAATTACATCCGTGATGCAGTCTGCATCAGCTTTTGTCTGAACGAACTGCTTTCCATTATCGAGAATACGACACTTATGGGAATCCCTTTCCCGCCGGTATTCAAAAAAGCAATTGACGTTCTGCAAACGAAAGTAGGCAGAACTGAGGATAAAAAGGAGGACGAATAAATGGCTATTTTAAGACCTGATACATCAACTACTCTGAATGGAGTGAAAATCAACGAGTATTTACTCACCAAGCATAACCCTAATCATATCGATATGCCATCTGTTTCAATGGAGGGCAAAGTTATCGGTATTACTGTTCACAACACCGACTGGATTTCTGTAGCAAGCGGAACAACACCTGCGGAGCAGTATACAAGAGCAACCGTTAATGGCAATATGAAAGATGTCAGGGTGCATTATTACGTTGACAATACTTGTGCATGGCAGAATCTACCCCACAGTCTGAGTGGCTGGCACGCCGCTGATGGTAGCGGAAACGGCAACCGCAGAACCATTGCGATTGAGTGTATTATGTCTTCCGCATACAATGACAAGGATAAGAAGTCCGAGGATAACTGTGCAAGACTTGCGGCTGCACTTTTAAAGAAATATAATCTTGACATCAACCACCTTTACACCCACACTCACTGGCTGAATGTCCGTGATGGGAAGTCTGGTACTGTGGATTATCTCAATACAACGAAAAATTCTTACAAGATGTGTCCACTGTACATTCTGCCGCATTGGGCGGAGTTTAAGAAAAAGGTGCAGTCCTACATGAACTCCGGTTCTTCTGCACCTGCAACAACACAGCTTTATCGTGTCCGCAAAACATGGGATGATGCAAAAAGCCAGATCGGTGCTTATTCTTCTTTAGAAAATGCGAAAAAGGCTTGTCTGGCAGGCTACAGTGTTTTTGATAATTCAGGCAAAGCAGTGTACACAAAGTCTGCTGTTTGGAGCAAAGGACAAAAAGTGACTATTCGTGCCAATACACCCCTGTTTGCAAGTGCGGAAACAACGGCGATTTCTAAAAGAATCAGCGGTACTTATTACATTTATGACGGAAATGCTGTAAACGGCAGATACCGCATTACAACAAAGGCTGAATACTGCGGAAAAACTCCGGCAGGGAAGTATGTTACCGGATATGTTTCAGCAGACAATTTTTCCTAAGTTGATATAAAAAGCATCCTGTACCGGGCAAGCTCTGGTACAGGATTTTTGGAGGTAACACATGAATACAGCACAAAAAGAACGGATTCGTCAGCTTCGTATGGAAGGTGTGACCTATGAGAAAATTGCAGATTGTCTGGATTTATCTGTAAATACGGTCAAATCCTTTTGCCAACGAAATCAGCTGGGCGGCAGAAAAAAGCATACTTCCGCAAAACATACCTGCAAGCAGTGCGGAGCAGAAGTAAAGCAGCTTTCACATCGGAAAGAGAAAAAGTTTTGCTCTGACAAATGCCGTCTGACCTGGTGGAATTCTCATCCGGAAAAGATGCAGCATTGTTCTGTCCAATCGTTGGTTTGTCCGGTGTGCGGAAATACTTTTTCAGCCTATTCCTGCAAAAAACGCAAATATTGTTCCCGTACCTGTTATGGAAAATCAAAAACAGGAGGTCTGTCATGAAGACTGAAAAATATCAAAACGTGATGATGTATCAAATTATGGTTTCCATTCTGAAAAGCTGGGTTCATGAGCATATCATTTCATCGGACGAGTACCGCAGAATGAATACAATTCTTGCCGAAAAATACGGTTTAAATTCGTGCAGTATATTCCTTGACTACTCCGCAGTTCAGAGGTAATATGTCATTACGAAAGGAGGGGTATCATGGAACGAGTGATACAACAGGTGCAGTTTCCAATACCGAAGCAGCCAAAGTTGAAACGGGTTGCGGCATATGCCAGAGTTTCCAACGGCAAAGACGCCATGCTGCATTCCTTGTCTGCGCAGGTCAGTTATTACAGTGAATTGATACAGAATCATCACGGTTGGCTTTACTGCGGCGTATATGCTGATGAGGCACTGACCGGAACAAAAGGAAATCGTGAAAACTTTCAGAAAATGCTTGCAGAATGCCGTGCCGGAAAGTTGGATTTGATTCTGACAAAATCAATTTCCAGGTTTGCCAGAAATACAGTGACGCTTCTGGAAACAGTCAGAGAATTGAAGGATATGGGCGTGGATGTTTATTTTGAAGAGCAGAATATCTATACCATGAGTGCAGACGGTGAATTGATGCTGTCGATTCTTGCAAGCTATGCACAGGAGGAAAGTCTGTCTGCTAGCGAAAATAAGAAATGGCAGATACGGAAAGATTTTGAGCAGGGCAAAATCGGTAGTATTACCATGCTGGGCTATCGGCGGAATGCAGATGGTGTCCTGGAAATTGAGCCGGATGAGGCTGCAATCGTCCGGATGATTTTTGTCGATTACTTATCTGGTATGGGACAGCGGAAAATTGCAAATAAACTCAATGAAATGGGCATTCCAACACGTCAGGGAAATCTGTGGACGAATCCGAGAATCCGTGAAATTCTGGTTAACGAAAAATATACTGGAAAGTTGATTTTGCAGAAATATTACCGTAACAATCATATTGAAAAGCGTAAAACCTTGAACCGAGGAGAATTAACAAAATATTGTCTGGAAGAAGCACATGAACCGATTATTGATATGGAAACCTTTCAGAAATCACAGGAAATACTGGAACAAAGGCATTCACAATTTTACCACGAAGGTGCTACCACACGATATCCGCTTAGCGGCATGATTGTATGTGCTGCCTGCGGTAAAAATTATCAGCGAAAACTCTATTCACAGGGTGGAACATGGCTTTGTGCTACTTATGCAAGACGTGGTAAAAAATACTGTCCGACTGCAAAGCAAATTCCAGAAAAGATTCTTTTGCATTTAGTCTGCGAAGTTCTGCAACTGAAAGAATTTGATGAGTATGCTCTAAAGGATAATATTCTTCGTATTGTGGTCACCAAACCGTATGAATTACAGTTCATATTTCATGATGGCTCATCCGTCTTGAAAAACTGGCAGCACACTTCCCGAAGTGAAAGCTGGACGGATGAAATGAAACAAACCGCCAGCGAAAGGAGCAAACGATGGAACGAAGAGTCACAGTAATCCCGCCAACTCTAAACTTGCAAACGCATCAGTCGAAAATACAGATAACCAAACGCAGAGTTGCAGGGTATGCCAGAGTTTCCACGGATTCTGAAGAGCAGCAGACTTCCTATGCGGCACAGATAGATTATTACACTAATTACATCAAAAGTCGGGATGACTGGGAGTTCGTAAATGTATATACAGATGAAGGCATCAGTGCGACTAATACGAAACACCGTGATGGTTTCAATCAGATGATTTCCGATGCTCTGGACGGAAAAATTGATTTGATTGTAACAAAGAGCGTGAGCCGGTTTGCCAGAAATACGGTGGATTCTCTTACGACTGTGCGAAAGCTCAAAGAAAAAGGCATAGAAGTTTATTTTCAAAAGGAGAACATTTATACCTTGGACAGTAAAGGTGAACTTCTCATTACAATCATGTCCTCTTTGGCACAGGAGGAATCCCGTTCCATTTCTGAAAACGTTACATGGGGACAGCGAAAGCGATTTGCTGATGGTAAAGTCAGTCTGCCGTATAAGAGATTCCTGGGCTATAAAAGAGGAGAGAACGGCTTGCCGGATGTGGTGCCAGAGGAAGCTGAAATTGTACGTCTGATTTACCGCAGTTTCATGGAAGGTATGACACCTTGCAAAATTGCCAAAACGCTGACTGATAAGAAAATTCCTACTCCTGCGGGAAAGGAAAAGTGGCAGTCATCCACTATTGAAAGCATTCTGACCAATGAGAAATACAAGGGTGCAGCATTGCTTCAGAAGAAATTTACTGTTGATTTTCTCACAAAGAAAACCAAGATAAATGAAGGTGAAGTTCCGCAGTATTATATAGAGCACAGCCACGAAGCAATTATTCCGCCGGATGAATTTGAACTGGTGCAGGCAGAATTTCTGCGCAGAAATGCGCTGGGAAAGCAGTACAACAGCAAGAGTATTTTTGCGGCGAGAATTATCTGCGGTGACTGCGGAAATTTTTATGGTTCAAAAGTATGGCATTCCACTTCAAAATATCGCCGTGTGATTTGGCGGTGCAATCATAAATTTGATGGTACATGCCAGTGTAATACACCCCACTTATATGAGGATACGATCAAAGAAAAGTTCCTTTCTGCCTGCAATCAGCTGTTTGCAAATCGTTCTGAAATTTTGGAAAACTGCCGTATGATGCAGGAATTGTTGACAGATTGTTCTGAGCTAGACGAAAAGTGTAAAACAGTTACACAGGAGATGGAGGTTGTTGCGGAACTGACTCGAAAATATATCATGGAAAACAGTATGACAGTGCAGAATCAGGAGGAATATAACGCCCATTACAATGCATTGGTGGAACGGTATGAAAAGGCAAGAGCAAGGGCTGTATCCTTGCAGCAACAAAAGGAGGAGTATCTTGCCAAGCATGATTTGATTGGCGGATTTATGTCGGAGCTTGCGCAGCGAAAGGAACTGTTGGCAGAGTTTGATGAGAAATTGTGGATTGCATTGGTGGAACATGTGACAGTATTTCAGGATGGTAGACTGGTTTTTGCGTTTCGGGACGGGACGGAGATTGAGGTATAGCATAAGATGATAAATCAGGCACTCTGCATTGTTGCAGGGTGCCTTTTCATAATCAAAAAAGAAAATTTAATTTTGATGTTGAAATCAAAGCGAAACTCTGTTATAATATAATTATAGAATTAAGAGCTCGTGTTCATAGGCGTCTATCTACGTCTTTTCGGCAAATTTTGTTGCATACTGCGTTAAAAATTCTTGCCATACGAAAGTATGCCTGCAAATTTTTGCCTTGTCTGCAAAAAAATTGCTCGAAAATCCGCATATATTTCCTATGAATACAAGCTCTAATATAGGAGAACATATCAACTTGAAATATAACCCCAAAGAGAATGATTTGATTTGTTAAATATGTTGAAGGTGATGTTTTGAAAATTGCACTGGAAAGTACAGATATCTTAAATTCGTTTGATTTACTATTAACTAAGACTATTGATAAATATCAAAGGGATAAACTTAATGTTTTTGCATTAAAGATCAATGCAAATGAATTCAATTATAGAAATTTAGAAGAACAGTTGATTGACCCTTTAATAGATTATTCAATTTCTCGAGAGGTTAAAAGAGAGTATTCCGATAAACCTGGGAGATTGTCAAAAAAAGCAAGAGAGAAATTTAAAGTATACTCTAAAAATGATGGAGAACTTGGAGAGTTATTATTGTTCTGTTTTTTAGAAGCACATTTAAATGCTCCAAAGATTTTAAGTAAATTAGAATTAAAAACATCAACCAGCTTGTATGTTAATGGTGCAGATGGAGTTCATTTTAGAAAATTACCTGATGGAAATTTCCAATTGATATTTGGCGAATCAAAAATGTATGCTGATATAAAATTAGCATTTAACAGGGCACTTGAATCTATATATGAATTTAAAAACGAAATTAATGGCAAAGGAACTTCAAAAAGTGGCATTTGTTATGAAAAATCACTTATTAGCGATAATCTTTCAAAAGAAACATTTAGCGAAGAGGAAAAGTTTTTTCTAAAATCGCTGATTTATCCTAGTGAAAAACAGACTTTTTATGTTGACGATGCGTTTGGTGTGTTTGTTGGATTTGAAATCATAGTGAATGATGAAGAAAAAGAATTACCTAACCATGCATTCAGGAAACTCATACATAATAGAATCATTACTAATGTCGAACAAAACTTTGAAGAAATTCATGGAAAAATAAAAGAATTAGGACTACAGGGACATGATTTTTATATCTATGTGTTACCATTTACGGAGATAGATATTAAAAGAAAAGAGATTTTAAAGGAGGCATTGTCATGAGCTTTATACAAGAGCTGGTCGATGCTTCATTAGAAGATTCATATTTAAAAAAACTATTGGAAAAAGCGGAACAAATATATGGAATTTATTTTTTTAAACGAAAAAACACTATTTTTTTCACTGATAAGGAATATCAAGATATATTGCGTTTTGCCGATATTTTGAGTCGTGATGAAAAATATGTAGGAAGGAATCTTGCATATAAAATCATCAGTGTTTTGTATCCTTTTTTTCATAATGACAATTACTACAAGTTCATATCAAATAGCGTACTCACAAAATTAGGCAACTTTCCCTCTTTGAATTTAATAATGGAGTCTGATGATAGTAATCGTTATAATACAGTTGAAGTATTATTGGATAAAAATATAAAAGAAATATTTCAAAAAGTTCCGGGAAACAATAATATCTTCACGGATGCTCAATATAAATTGTTTGAAGCGATTAAGGATAGTAATCATTTTAGTTTTTCTGGTCCCACCTCGTTTGGAAAATCTTTTATTTTGGATGCTTTTATTAATTACATAATTACGGAGCGTCATGGTGTAGATAACATTATAATTCTCGTACCTACAAGAGCATTGATAAATCAGGTATCAAAAAGGCTAAAAAGCGAAGTAAACTCTAAAAAATATAAGGTAATGACACATCCAATTATCCCATCTATGTATAAAAAAGAAGAAAATAAATATATTTTTATTTTCACTCCAGAAAGAATGATCTCATATTTATCCGACAAATCCAATTCTTTAATTAGTTATATGTTTATAGATGAAGCTCAAAAAATCATTGCAAAAAAAGATTCGAGAGCTCCACTCTATTACCAGGCAATTTCTATGGCAGAAAGAAAAAGTATTAAGTTGTTTTTTTCTTCTCCAAACATACCTAATAGTGATATATTTCTAACGCTATTTGACAAAAGCACTAATGAACAAATGGTGATAAAAGAAGCACCGGTAGCACAAAATAGGTTTTTTATTGATTTTGTATCAAGAACTGAGACGATGTTTACTGAATTTGAAAATGATTATATATTCGAAGGATTTGGCAACTATCACAATTTAAATGAACTTTTACAGGCTTTAGGAAGTGGCAAAAAGAATATAATTTACTGTAACAGTATAGATGATACAATTAATTTTGCACTGGATTTTTCTAAGTGTGTTCAATATAAAAAAGATACTCGAATTGATGATGTAATCAAACTAATACAGCAATATTTGCATAAAGATTATTATTTAATAGATTGCTTGAAAAAAGGTGTTGCTTTTCACTTTGGAAAGCTTCCTCAACGAATAAGAGAATGTATAGAAGAATTATTTGAAGAAAAAGTAATTGACTATATATTTTGCACATCAACACTTTTGGAAGGCGTTAATCTTCCTGCACAAAATATATTTATTTTAAACAATACGATTGGCACTAGAAAATTTACAGATATTGACTTTTGGAATTTGGCAGGAAGAGCTGGGAGATTAAGCAAAGAATTATCAGGAAATATTATTTGTGTTCGTTTGGATTCGAGTAAATGGAAAACTAAAGAAGATGATATAAAAATAATAAGAGAAAAAGTCATTCATGATGTTTCTCCTACAATATTAAAAGGAGAAGAAAACTTCTATAAGAATATTGAAAATTCTTTAACAGGAAAGCCGTTTACTCGAGCAAAACCCACGCAAAGTCAAATTGAAACTTGGAATCATTACGCCAATATTGTATATTATCAAGAAATCGCAAAAGCAGACTCTTTACTAAAAAGTAATTTTATGAAGAAAAATCACAAAACTGCTAAGAAAGTTTTATCTACTATTGAAAAGAACAATCAGATTCCGGATTATATCTTAGAGCAAAGTACTAGCATAAAGCCTATTTATCAGAATAACATTTGGAAATCTTTGCAAGATACGGAATCTGCATTTTCAGATGAAATTACATATGCGAGTTGCTATGAAATGCTTGAAAAAATGTATAAAATTTATCATTGGGATTCTGAAGAGGCTATAGGAAGAAATCCTTTGATAAGGAACAAAGAACAGTTGAAGTACTATACCCATTTAATGTATGATTGGATTTCGTCAAAGCCATTGAACATGATAATAATTAATATGATTTCATATCATAAAAGGGTAGGATATATATGGCATGGATATGAAAAAGTGTATTTTGATTCAAAAAATAAGGAACATATTAACTGGGTGATAAACAATCTGATTTCTGATATTGATAGTAGATTACGATATAGAATCAAAAATTATTTTTCTAATTATTTTTTATTAGTATCTAATAAAAATGGTATAGAAGTGGCTGGGAAAGACTGGTCACAATATCTCGAGTATGGTACTACAGATAAAACTATCATTGATCTACAAAATATAGGTCTATCTCGCCATGTTGCAATGATAATAAAAGAAAACTATGAAGATGTATTAGTATATGATGACCAGGAACTTGCTAATATAGATTTTAAAATGTTGTTCCAAATAATCGATAAGCAAAAATTTAAACATGAGTACAATGAATTGATTGCCATGTTTGAAGATTAAGTGATGAAATGAAAAATAGAATAGTAGACCAAAAGGGTGCATTTTGCACCTTTTTGGTCTTTTGAATTTCATAGGGTGCATTGTATCATTTGTTGAGTCTTTAGCCATAACTGCACTTAACCTTTGATACAAAAGGTTAAGTGCTTTTTTTATATCCAAACAGAAAAAGTGCCGAAAATACGTTGGTTTTTGACAAATGCCTGTTCACGTAACGATTCAGTTCGTTGCGTGAACAGGCATTTTTTATTTTTCAGCCACGATTGCTAAAAAGCAATCGTTAAAATTTAAGAGCAATCGTTAAATTTTAGGCAGTAATCGTTAAAAGATTGTAGTTAGGGAGATTGAAACCATGAAAGAGCATCAGAAAGAAAGTGCGTTATACTTGTGCGACCCCAGTAAAAATGTGACTTGCCAAAAGAGCATTTGCCAGTCACAGTGCGTACTTACAACAAAAGTGGAATATGCGAAAGCAGACGCCGATGGCAGTCCGATTATCGTTTACAAGAACCGAATGGAGGCTTTGAGCAGTATCCTCCCGAAAGAAAATGGAACTGCATCCCACGGGGTTTAACCCTCCCCGAATGCCATAGGTGATTACCTAACAATGCCCGTCGGGAGCGTATCCCGACCCAAGCCTGCCAGCAATCCGTAGACCGTGGATGTAAAGCAACGGTGTCGGCTGACTTAAAAACCGTGCATTGGTGGCTGCACGTTTTCATGACTGGAAAATCATGCTTCCCGTTGCAGATAGCGATTGCAACACGCTTCTGAGTCGTTGAGCGTATCAGCGACATCCAACTTACTTTTCATCTTGAAAAGTAAAATAAATGGTTAGGAGTGAATCACTATGGAGAACAACAAAAGGGTTATTGTGCGGGCTACAGAAAAGTATGAATTTTGCTGCTATCTTTCGGACATGGGAGTAGAGCGAATCTATACGGTACTCGCAGAAAATGAAAAGGATGCTCGTGAACGGTTTCATGAGTTGCTGAATGAGGAACGAGTGGAATTACTCCAAATCAGAAAGGTGGATGAAGAAAGATGAAAGACGGAAATTACTATACCGTTTACGGCTGGATGATTAACCAACTAAAGCTGAAAGGGACAACTTTACAGCTGTACGCAGTGATCTATGGCTTTTCCGAAAACGGTGAAAATGAGTGCTCCGGCAGTCTTGCCTACCTTGCTGAAACGACTGGATGCACCAAGCAGACGGTTTTGAATGCCCTGAACAAGCTTGAAAAACTGGGGTATATTTTGAAACGTCAGACAAGGGATGATGACGGTGGTTTACGAAATCATTATCGGGTAAATTACTCAGCGCCGTCTCTGCGCAGAACTGCAACTGCAGTC
>JABLTK010038051.1_pt1 | contig 10670 bp, 10 predicted proteins | sample 7160131 | NCBI WGS metagenome assembly JABLTK01 (sample SAMN14651221, study PRJNA627086) | human gut metagenome | isolation source: feces | host: Homo sapiens
CGGAAGGCATCGGCCTCTGCCGTACCGAGCATATGTTCTTCGAGGGCGACCGCATCAAGGCCGTTCGCGAAATGATTCTGGCGAAGGACGTCGAAGGCCGCAAGGCTGCGCTGGCAAAGCTGCGTCCCTATCAGCAGGGCGACTTCGAAGCCATGTATAAGGTGCTGGAAGGCCGTCCGATGACCATCCGTTATCTGGATCCGCCGCTTCATGAGTTTCTGCCCACCAAGGAAGAGGAAATGGTAGAACTGGCCGCCGAAATGAATGTTTCCGTAGAAGAAATCAGGGAAACCTGCGCGGCGCTGCACGAGTTCAACCCCATGATGGGTCACCGCGGGTGCCGTCTGTGCGTCACCTATCCGGAAATCGCCGAAATGCAGACCGAGGCCGTGATCTCCGCCGCGATCAACGTAAACCGTCAGTATCCGGAATACAAGATCGTGCCCGAAATCATGATCCCGCTGGTCGGCGAACGCAAGGAACTGAAGTTCGTGAAGGACGTTGTGGTCGAAACCGCCGATCGTCTGATCAAGGAAGCGGGCGTCGAAATGGAATACCACATCGGCACCATGATCGAAATCCCGCGAGCGGCAGTGACTGCGGACGAGATCGCCAAGGAAGCGGAATTCTTCTCCTTCGGCACCAACGATCTGACCCAGATGACCTTCGGCTTCAGCCGCGACGACGCCGCGAAGTTCCTGAACGCCTACTACGAGCATAAGATCTACGAATTCGATCCCTTCGCGAAGCTGGATCAGACCGGCGTTGGCGCGTTTGTGAAGATGGCAGTCGAAAAGGGCCGCGCAACCCGTCCCAACATCAAGCTGGGCATCTGCGGCGAGCACGGCGGCGATCCGTCGTCCGTCGAGTTCTTCCACAGGGTCGGCGTAGACTACGTATCCTGCTCTCCGTTCCGCGTACCGATCGCGCGTCTGGCCGCTGCGCAGGCTGCCCTTAAACAAAAGTAGGCGTTCGTCCCGTCTGCGGAAAACTGAATGGATCTGTCATATGTACGGTGAGGATGCTCGTCATCCTCGCCGTATTCTTCTATCTCCACACTTGCTTTGCCTTTTCGCCCCTCGATAGCGCCGATAATCGCCTGCTTTCTGTTCGGTGCGAAGTTCAGGTCCCAACGGTAATGGGCATTATCAATGGGAGTGATGCGGCATACAAATTTTTCAATGATGCTATTGTCGATGGATGGGCCGGAAAAATCAAGGATGGAGTCGAGCACAGCTTCGATCCTCTCCATGTTGAGCATATTCGGTGCCTCTACAAAGGCGGAATTTAGACGGACGAGTTCTTCGTTCAGGGCCGCAAGTTCTGCTTCGGCCTTTTTGTGCAGATTCTGAAATTGCTCTTTGGAGATCTCTCCATCAACACGCATGGAAATCAGGTTTTCCATGCGCGCCGTAGTGCGACTGATTTTTCCCTGGACGGCGGCAATCGTAGCCTTGTTTTTGCTTGCGTCCGACTGATAGCACTCGCGAAGCATCTTATACGCCAGCTTTGCGACTTCTGTTCTGTCCGTCCAGATGGTTTCGAATATCTTCTTTGCCATGAGGTCGAGCTTCCAGTCGCCGATCATGCGAATATCACAGTATCCTTCCGTGTCCAAACCGTTTTTCAATCAAAAGCCTTTACTGCCGTTATTGACTTGGTTGTAGCACTGATATCCGTAAACCGTATCGCCGCGCTGATTGGTGCGCCACTTGTTTTTTCGAAAGGTTGAGCCGCAGACACACCGGAGTTTTCGCAACCAAACATCCTGGGATGCTCGTTTTCCATAGGTACGTTCGCCTTTATTGATGATCATTTTGGTCGTTCGGCTTTTTCGAATATCTTCACATCGCCTGAAGAGTTCTTCGGAGATGATAGGCTCAAAATCTCCCTTTACGTAGAGATGAGTGGTCTCATCAAGATTTTTGATGCGTTTCTGTTCCAAATAATTGTTGGTGTAGGATTTCAGATAGCATTTATAGCCCATGTAAGTGGCGTTTCTTAAAATACGGCTGATTTTTGAAACACCCCAGCTTACATTGCCATGCCCGTCTTTCCGCTGTCGACGACAGAGTTCCTTGCAAATTTTTGCCTCTCCCAGCCCTTGCAGGTAGAGGTCAAAAACCATGCGCACCGTTTCCGCTTGCTCCTCGTTAATAACATAAGTTCCGTTTACGCGGTCGTAGCCGATGATATTACCGGAACCATAGAGTACGCCGTTGTCGCGGCTGATTTTTTGCCCGGCACGGACACGTTCGGAGATTTTACGGCTTTCCTCCTGCGCGAGTGTCGCCATAATCGTCAGACGCAGTTCGCCGTCGCCATCCATCGTCCAGATATTATCTTCGACGAAGTAGACCTCTACACCGTAATTCTTGAGTTCTCTCGTCATGACGAGGGTATCTACCGTATTGCGGGCAAAGCGGCATACTTCGCGGGTGACGATTAAATCGAAGTTGCCTTGCTTGGCATCCTCAATCATTTGCATAAATGAGGGACGCTTTTTCGCCTGCGTACCCGTGATGCCTTCGTCAATGTATTTGTTAAGCACCGTCCAGTTAGGATGGAATTTTGCCTGATCTTCATACCACTGCATTTGGTTTCCCAGAGCAGCCAACTGTTCTTCGTGTTCCGTGGAAACCCGACCGTAAAAGACGACTTTTCGCTCTCGGTTCCGATCCAAAACAAAGGTGTTAGGAATTTTGAACGCCGGATTTGACTGATACATAAACGTACCTCCTTATCTTGATGTTTTTATTTTACCGCAGAAAGAGCCGTATGTGAAATGTGTGAACTAATTCGTCTTTTCGCATTGATATAAGTTTGCTGATTCACGAGTCCTTTTTCAAAAAGAATTTCTATCAGAAGTACAGCGATATATTCTTTATCCATGGACTTCTGCGCCTCACGCTGAGAAACGCCAGCGATAGATTCACGGTTCATTTCTATCCCTCCATTCCTGCTGTTGAATTAATTGCTTTGGTATCAAGGGCTATGCTTATGGCAAGGCGTTCACGAAAGATCGGGCTTTCAAGAATCAGCCGGTCAACTTTGCCCAAATATCGGATAATCCGGCGTTTATCCAGCGTTTTCAGTTGCTCCAGCATTACCATAGACGGTCGATCCAGTCCGCGTATATGCTTCAAGAGAAAGTGCGTAGGCTGCTTCGGCTTCTTTTCCACATTTGATGTCATTGGCGCTACAATCAGCGTCGGCCCATAGCGGTTTCCAATATCGTTTTGGAGAACAAGTACCGGCCGGATACCGCCGATCTCCGAGCCGATCACCGGATCGAGGTCTGCAAGATAAATATCTCCGCGCTGGTATTCCCATGCTTCGTACAAGCAATCACACCCTTTCCGCTGTAATCAAAACACTTAGTATGTATTGCATGAGATTTGCTCATGTCCCTAGGAACCAAAGATCATCAGGCGGCAGCCTGCTATGCTGCCTCATAGGAATCAAACCTCTCCGCCTTCATTGTGGCCGAGCCGCGAGTTACGGAAGTATCATTATCCCTTGCGCGCTGTCATCGCCGTATCCGTTGCAATCGGATATTTCAGTATGGTTCGAAATCGCTCAACGCCTTGCTTTTCGTAATTACCCAACAGGGCAGGCGTGTCATGGCGTACCATCATGCGGCTGGGAGCCCTTCCCCGCGCAGGAACGTACCTGATGAAATGGGTATGGAGTTTTCAAAGAGCGATTCTGTGTCCACCGCGATTGCGGTGAAAGGGATTTATGCCTATGTCCCTTCACTCGTCAAAGGAGGATTTTGAGGCGAAAATTAGGTATCGTGGAAAAAACGTCTGGCTTTTTTAGACGAGATTGATGCGATTGCGAAAGTGCGTGATGATAGCAATGAACTAGGGGGAGGGAAAATGGATTGTAAATAGCTTACTGCAAAATGTTGATGCAATGAGCCGTGATAGTTTATTTGTTGTTGCGATTAATTATGAAAAAATTGTTAGATTCTGTTGTTTGATGAAAATTTGAATGCAGATTAAGAATCAAATGCATGGATACCGATGCTGTTGTAAGAAATGATAGATTTGTTTTCCAAGGGCGATCATATATGGACCAACTGAGTTTTGCCCACCAAATAGAAAATACGGAGTGGTGGCACATTTACTTCTGTGGATATACCGATACTGTGGCCTATTTCAAAAAAATCAAAGCGATCTGACGCAGACGGCACGGAAACCCCATGACGTTTTTTCAAATTACTGCCTATTCAGATGATTTATCTGCATATATTTTAAAGAAATATGTGCAGAAAATTCGTATAGTGGATTGTTTTTCTGCACATGATATGCTATAATTATGTGCAGAAAGGCTGGTGCTGTATGAGAAAATTCGATTACTCCTTTTTGAATAACGGTTTGCTGCCGGCAAACCTTGTGAACCTTACCTCCAATATTGCGGCGCTCAAAACGATGGCAGGCGTGCGCAAGAACGAATACACGCAGATTTTTACGGAACTGGAAGCTGTCGCAAAGGTGCAGTCCATCAAAAGCTCTAACGCCATCGAGGGCATTGTGACCAGCGACGAGCGCATTGCTGCCATTGTCAATCAGAACAGCGCACCGCTAAACCACAACGAGGCGGAGATCGCCGGGTACAGAGATGCGCTGAATGAGATCCACTTGGGTTATGAACATATCGATTTCCGGCAAAGTGACATTCTGCGGCTGCACGAAATAATGATGAACTTTGCGGGCTATGAGTACGGCGAGCAGTACAAGACGGACGACAATGTGATTCTGGAGATCGACGCGGACGGAAACCGCCGTGTCCGTTTCCGTCCCACGTCCGCAAGCGAAACGCCGAAAGCAATGGAGCAGTTGGAACTTGCCTATCTGGATGCACGAAGTGATACAAATATCAATCAACTTCTTTTGATCCCATGCGTGATTCTGGACTTCCTCTGTATCCATCCGTTCCGGGACGGAAACGGCAGAATGTCCCGTCTGCTCTCTCTGTTGCTGTTATACAAAAACGGTTTTGATGCCGGTAAATATGTGTCCTTTGAGGAGCAGATTAACAACTACAAGGCGTATTATTATGAAGCCCTGCGGCAGTCCTCGGCGGGATGGGAAACGAATGAGAACTCCTATTTTCCCTTTATTGAGAATTTCCTGTCCACACTCTATATGTGCTATAAGGAACTGGACAAGCGGTTTGCAGTGGTACACGGCAAGAAGATCACGAAGAAAGCCCGTGTGGAGGCGACCGTCCTGAACAGCCTGACGCCGCTATCCAAAGCCGAGATTTGCAAAATTCTCCCCGATGTCAGCCCCACGACCGTCGAAGCCGTTCTCGGCGCAATGGTCAAGACCGGTTGGGTAAAGCGGATCGGTGCAGGACGGACGACAAGATACATTAAGGTATAGGGGTGAGCATAGAATGGATTTTTTGTCAGCAGCTAAATATCGGTATTATGGTAAGGACGACTCACAGAATATCCTCCAAAAAGTCAATAGAGAAATCCCCCCAAACATATCCGCCTGTAAGCATGAGCTTCTTTGCATCATGAATGAGGTCATAAACCTCGAGCCATGCTGTTACTGGAATAGGCAAGTGTTTAATCAAACCGATTCTGCATTACAGAGTATCGCTACACAACTCCCTGCTCTGTCAATCGACGACACAATATTTGAATTCTTCTTAACTGGTTACAATGCTTATATGCAAGTAACCAATGTGATAAATGACCTATCTGGACTAAACGATAGTCCTGCAATGAAAAATCGGCAATTCCGTATCCCTACCTATGTTTCCATCGTAGAAGGATGCCTTACGAATTTATACCGATTTATTGCACTGATTATCAATCAGACTACCACCAAGGATTACGCTTCTACATATAAATTAAACCCTCTATGCGAAATTTTAAACAAGAATGGATTTGATAAATTAACAGAATTAGTTAATATAAATATTCGCAATGCAATAAACCATGGTGGAATTGTTTTCGAGGAAGATGGTCAAACGATAGTTTTTCATTACACGGAGAATAAACGGAGCGTTTCAAGTGCATTTACCACATATGAATTTGATCAACTTATAAATGATGTATACGATACTGCAAGCGCTATTATATTGGGCATTACGGTATTTCTAAACTTAAATTGGGAAACGGTAACAGTTGATAGATCATCCAAAACATTTGTTGCCTTTAGTTTGTTAGGTATGGAGTTAAGCATTCCGACTGTCCGTTGCCGGTATATTAGTGAATCTCCCGCGGGTGAGCAACTGAATGCAGAATTTTGGGTTAAAGACACAGAAAGAGGGTATCTATTTGAATGCGCTGTTCTCTTAATTATGGCAATTTATGACATCTATGGCGATTATGAAAAGTACTATATATCATTCAGTGGTGAACGATTAGCCACAAGCTGGATGCGCTTTAGTAACCAGCAAGTTTTTGATATGTTGAATCGGAATCGAGAACCAGCAGATATTGTAAAAGAGGTCATTAACAGCAGAGAAGTCATGATATTCAATCCATCGACGGAGCCCATTGATTTGCAGGAAATAAAGCATTTTAGGTTTCCAAATTATCAATGCGATACATACAAAATCAGTCAGATTGAGGATGCAAGTTTGCCTGATAGGAAAAGGCTTAAATGCCGATTGTATATTGGCGACATAGACTGTCGGGAAACGATTATCAAAATTATAGAGGAAAGCATTGAATGGCTCAAAAAGATTCGTAATGTAGATTCTCCTACAATTCACCGAAAAAACGGTACAATGGAGGCGGATGCATTATATATAACGATATATCGCAGAGATGCTCGACGAAATAAAGGATTGTTGCCAGACAACGAAAATTTTATTGGTTTTGTCGATTACAATTTAAGTGGAGAAACAACATTACTGAATGGTGGTTTGTCAGCTAAAACATGGGCTCAGTTTCACCACGAAAAAATCGGTAAAATAGCCATTGCATGGAAAGAGGGAAAGTATATGACACGACATTCTCGAAAAGTGGGAGCAAACGCTCCTTGTCCTTGTGGCAGTGGAAAGAAATTCAAAAAATGTTGTCGAGGAAAAGGTATATTTGACTAAAACTCATTACATAGCCGAGAGGTTTTCATTTTGAAAGCCATCGGCTATTTTTAGTGGTTGAATAAGTGCCGATTGACGGCGCGATTGTCGTCTGCAGAGAGAATACTGGCATGCCGAGAGTCATCTTTTTCTGTCATTGTGACATTTTGCCGGTACTTCTCCATTCGATACATATGTACCAAAGCTTCCGCACAACGTCCTCCGAAATCCTTGTTGTTTCGACGGTGTGCTTTACGCGAATATAGTAATAGCTGTTATCATCCTTCCGGATGTCATAATCAAAATCTCTGGGTGTTTTCATACTTTCCTCCATGATTCTGGAATGGAATTTGATTTTTTCGAATCATAGGAAAAGGAGGACCGCGGCAGTGAGAAAATGCTCGAAAGAAGGGTGCAAAAATTCTAGGACAATCAAGTACTGGAATAAAACTAAAGATGAACACGAGTACGGTAAATTTTCGTGATTCCTCAATACAAGTGAATGAATGTTTCTAAATCATTATATAAATCAAAATATAACGTAACGATATATTGATACAAACCAACAACGATGCTATAATATAGGTGATTAGTTTAAAATATTTATGGTAGAATTGTATGTAGGCAGCACTTATATATGAGTCGATAGGTAATTTTTCCATTGCATACGTTTCACCGAGAAGTCATACTAAAAGACTGGCAGAAACGTTCAGATTAATGAGGTGAAAACATGAAAGAACCACGTTATATCAGATGGCTTGTTGAGGAATCTAACGTTACGCTATCAGATGGAACGCATATTCCATGCTACCGTTTGGATCATACCAAAGATGAGGAAACCCTGAATGAATGGGCACTTCATCTGCGTCGGCATTATGAAAGCGATGAGTCCATAAAAAAGTCTATAATCGATACGGGGCTATCCGTAGCAGAGTACCTGCGCGATTATGTTTTGCCGGGGACACAAAATCTTGCTGCGGCCTGCCGTTCCGGTGATTTTACTGAAATCCTTGTTTCAGACCTGTTGGAGTTCGTTCATCACTATAAAGTTCCGCGCTGTAAACAGCAAAACAGGGCCAACAAAGATCGATCTACACAGGGAACGGATATTATTGGATACAATTATGCGAATTCCGATGGAACGGCATCAACAAAAGATGAGTTGGTAGCTGCTGAGGTCAAGGGAATACTATCTCGTGGTTCTTATGAAGTTCTTGCAAAGGCCGCCAAAGATTCGCAAGAGGACGAATTTCGTTGGGCTACGACATTGAATTACTATAGGCTGCATTTCCATAATAAAGGCGATGATGAAGAAGCTAAACGAATAGCACGCTTTATGCAAAAACCGGAGGAGCAATTCCGCATCCGCTATTTAGGAGTAGGGGTGACCAGCATGGGGCAGATCAAAGATGACCTAATATCTGACTATAACAGCGATGATCTGATGCTCAGCACTGGGCACGAAATATTTTTCATTCATGGAAAAAAACTAATGGCATTGGCAAATGATCTGTACGCGAGGTGTATGCAATGAAGTATACAGACAAGTCAGAAACGCTTTTGAAATATCAGAAGGCAAAGGCTAAGCTGATTGAGTATGACGTAGCAAGGGAGGAATACCCCAATTTCCCTATCAATTCTAATGATTTGAACTTTTCAACGGTATATATGCTTCTCCTTGTTGTTGATCTGTATGTCAGTTTGTATGGAGAAAAGATAAAGAAAGAAGAACTACTTCTTCTGTGCCAGGAATGGATTAAGGGAACCATGCCCTTGGAGATGCTTTCTGAAACATCATTCAAAGAAGTTGACGAGTTGATGAACATTTGCAATAATACCATTTCCTTCGATCTGAGCTTCTTGGTGGGCAATATAATTGATCTCCTGCCAGAGATGGATGATGAAGAAGCTGCAAGCGCATTGAATTCTGGGCTATCGTTGCTGCAAAGGAAACTAAAGTATGGCGTACCGAACCTTACAGCTATTTCTATTTGTGAGTCTGTGTTCTGGGATCGCTATATTGCCATCGAAATCGCCAGGCTTATTCAGGATGAATCGGTTACCTCGTCAGATCTGGATGTGCACTTGATTCTTAATAAAGACAGAATTTGTGCATATCTGGAAGGAATGCCAAGCTACTTTAGCGATCGTTTTGATGCCATCGTAAATAAAAAGGCAGGCAAGTAATGTGTGGAAGCAAGGAGATGCCTAGAGCAATGTCAAGTTGTATCCAAACCAACGAATAGAGAATGAAACGCGAGATGCTCACCTTCACGAGTGTGTGCATCTCGCGTATATATGAGTTCAATTGTCAACAGTTAGCATAAGGTGTTTATCTCGAAAGCACATAAACTGGAAACAACTAACTATATTGGAGTATGGAGATTTAAATAATCTTTAATTGATATCGCGGAAAAAACGCCGGGCTTTTTTCTGAATCAGCGCAATGCGGTTGATGACAGATGGCGGCGAGATCCCACACAGCTTTGCGCATTCGGAAATGCTTCGGCCTTCCTTTACCACAATCTGGTAGACCTGTCGCTGCTTTTCCGTCAGCGTCTTTAAGAAATTCTGCTCCAGCAGATCCAGCTCGACCTCCTCATATGCGTTTTCCCGGCTGATGAGCCATGATTCATTGGAAACGGGGTATAAATGCCGATTGACGGCGCAGTTGTCATCCAGCGAAAGGATACGGGCGTGCCGCGAACCATCTTTTTCCGTCATCGTGGTATCTCGCCGGTATTTCTCCATCCGATACATATCTCGCCAAAGCTCCCGCACAACGTCCTTCGAAACCCTTGCCGTTTCACCAGTGCGCTTCACGCGAATATAGTAATAGCCGCTATCATCCTTCCAGATGTCATAATCGAAATCTCTGGGTGTTTTCATACTTTCCTCCATGATTCTGAAATTTGAATTTTTCGAATCACGGTGGAGGGTGGACTGCGGCAATGTAACAGAGCCCCGAAGGAAGGGACAAAAAATCCCAGAGCAATCAAGCTCTGGGATAAAACCTTCCAAATGGGCGCGACGGGATGGCCGAAATCCGTTTCCTGTTTTTTGATGTCAACATAACGCTGACTTGGAAACAAACCCAGCCCGGCTACATAAGAAAACCCCTTGCAGGTTGAACTATCGGTTCTTATAACCGGTAGCTTAGTGGTGGCAAGGAGTTATTCCTGTATAATTATATTGTGGGCATTGCAAAAATAACCGAAGTTGATTCTGCTCATCGGCATCCGAACAGATGATATTCCTTTTATATGCTTTGAGCCCTGGTTTTGAATCCTGTTTGATTATCTTTTCCATAAGCAGCATGCTCACCGGTTCCTTTGAATCAGTTTCAGGACGAATTTAGGAGTTTCAAAGCCGTATCGCACTAAGCACGGTTAGGCAACACCTTTCATAATTGCAATCTTCTCCTTCCTAAAAAGTAAAATAGATGCAAATTCAGTATACCACGTTTTAAATAGCGTAGCAATATATGGACTGCGGCTTTGGACGTTTTTCAATTCCATTTTTTCGAGTTTTTGCCCCGTGACCCAAAAATGAGCCAATTTTGACCCCAAAATGGACCTTTACTGAACCCGATTTTTGTGGTATTCTTAAACTGTGAA
>JABLTK010076828.1_pt1 | contig 10670 bp, 10 predicted proteins | sample 7160131 | NCBI WGS metagenome assembly JABLTK01 (sample SAMN14651221, study PRJNA627086) | human gut metagenome | isolation source: feces | host: Homo sapiens
ACCAGATGACGCTGACCTTGTCCCTTGTTTTGGGGACTGTTTTCAATCCTCCTGTTCTGGAATTTGCGCAACTTATTGTACCTTATCTGATCATGGCGAGAATCTTCTTCTCAGATTTCCTTTCAAACGACATCGATAGGTGCAATACAACCGTTAATGCCTACAGAAACGGAGACTGTGAAATCGTAGAAGGGTACGTCAAAAACTTTGCTCCGATGCCTGAAGGCGAGCATGCACAGGAATCGTTTGACATTGATGGAATCTATTTTGAGTACTCTGAAAACAGCCATGCCAAGCCGCATGGCGGCGTAATTCGAAACGGAACATATTTATAAATCGGCTACATCTATTATCCGCGTTTCGGAAATCTCATTGTGTATATAGAAGAAAACACAGTCCTTTCAAAACCTGTCTGACGTGGACCTACCCATAACGGTTCCCGTTTTCGAAAAGGCTGCCCCGCCAGTGAAGGCAGGGCAGCTTTCATAAGGGATTTATTCGTACAGGGGGCGCTTGGTGTACGTGGTATGGAGCAGCTCGTGCGCCTTATGGCTATTGGGCTTCTCGAAGTACTCATCGTACAGCTGCTTGATGGCGGGCAGCTCGTGGGACTTTCGCACGGGCTTCGCCGCGTCCTCGTCGTAGAGCGCCTTGGCGCGCAGACCCTTCACGTCCACATCCTCGCGGACGATCGGGGAAACGATCGGCTGGCCGCCGCCGTTCACGCAGCCGCCGGGGCAGCCCATGACCTCGATAAAGGTATACTTCTTCTCGCCGGCCTTGATGGCGTCGAGCAGCTTCGCGGCAGCGCCGGTAGAGTGCGCCACGGCCACGGACACTTCCAGACCCTTGAGGTTGTAGCTGGCTTCCTTCACGCCCTCGAAGCCGCGAACATCGGTGAACTCGAGCTTCTCGAGCGTTTCGCCGGTGATGACTTCGTAGGCCGTGCGCAGCGCCGCTTCCATAACGCCGCCGGTCACGCCGAAGATGACGGCCGCGCCGGAGGATTCGCCCAGGATGGGATCGAAGTCCTCGTCGGGCAGAGCGGTGAAGTTGATGCCGCTCATCTTGATCATGCGGGCGAGCTCACGGGTGGTGATAACGATATCGACGTCGCTCAGGCCGTTGTGTCCCAGCTCGGGGCGCTTGCACTCATACTTCTTCGCGGTGCAGGGCATGACGGACACGACCACGATCTTCTCGGGATCGATGCCTTCCTTCTCGGCGAAGTAGCTCTTAATGACTGCGCCTTCCATCTCGTGAGGAGACTTGCAGGAGGACAGGTTCGGAATGAACTCCGGATAATAGGTCTCGCAGAACTTGATCCAGCCCGGCGAGCAGGACGTGATCATCGGCAGCACGCCGCCGTTGTTCACGCGGCCGACCAGCTCGGTCGCCTCTTCCATGATGGTGAGGTCGGCGGCGAAGTCGGTGTCGAACACCTTTTTGAAGCCCAGACGGCGCAGCGCGGCGGCCATCTTGCCGGTGACGGAGGTACCCATCGGGATGCCGAATTCCTCGCCCAGCGCGGCGCGCACGGCGGGAGCGGGCTGCACGACGACGTACTTATCCGGATCGGACAGCGCCTCGAAGACCTCGGCGGTATCGTCCTTCTCGGTGAGCGCGCCGGTCGGGCACACGGCGATGCACTGGCCGCAGTTGATGCAGCCGGTCTCGGCCAGACCCATGTTCCAAGCGGGCAGAATCTGCGTTTTGAAGCCGCGCTTCACGGGGCCGATGACGCCGACGGACTGCACCTTGTTGCAGACGGCGACGCAGCGGCGGCACAGCACGCACTTCGCGTTGTTGCGCACGATGGCCACGGAGGAGTTGTCCACCTCGGTCTCGGTCATGGGGCCGGCGAAGCGGGCTTCGTCCTCAACGCCATACTCGCGGCACAGCGCCTGCAGCTCGCAGTTGGTGGAACGCACGCAGCTCAGGCAGCGCTTGTCATGGTTGGAGAGCAAAAGCTCAAGGTTCACGCGGCGGGCCTTGCGGATCGCGGGCGTGTTCGTCTTTACTTCGACGACCTCGCCGGTCACGCGGTTCTTCGGCAGCGCCTCCACGGGATACACGCAGGCAGCCTGCAGCGCGCGGCCGCCAGCCTCGACGACGCACATACGGCACGCGCCGATTTCGTTGATATCCTTCATATAGCAAAGGGTGGGAATTTTGATGCCCGCCTGCTTCGCCGCCTCAAGGATCGTGGTTCCGGCAGGAACGCTTACGGGAATGCCATCAATTTTGAAATTGACCATATTCATTTGGCTTCCTCCTAAACTCTTGGATCGTTCGCGAACGGCTTACTTCTTGGAGATCGCGCCGAACTTGCACTTCTCCATGCAGGCGCCGCACTTGAGGCACTTGGACTGATCGATGGTGTGCGGCTGGCGGACGGCGCCGGAAATCGCGTTCACGGGGCAGTTTCTCGCGCACAGCGTGCAGCCCTTGCACTTCTCGGGATCGATGTGGAACTGCAGAAGGTGCTTGCAGACGCCGGCGGGACAGCGCTTCTCGTAGATGTGCGCTTCATATTCGTTGCGGAACTGGCGGATGGTGCTCAGCACCGGGTTGGGCGCGGTCTGGCCCAGGCCGCACAGCGCGCTGGCCTTGATGGACTGCGCCAGATCCTCCAGGCGCTCGATATCGCCGTCTTCGCCCTTGCCGTCGCAGATGCGATTGAGGATATCCAGCATGCGGCGGGTACCAACGCGGCACGGCGTGCACTTTCCGCAGGACTCGTCCACGGTGAAGTCGAGGAAGAAGCGGGCGATGTCAACCATGCAGTTGTCCTCGTCCATGACGATCATGCCGCCGGAGCCCATCATGGAGCCGGCCGCGATCAGGTTGTCGTAGTCGATCGGGGTGTCCAGCATGGAGGCCGGGAGGCATCCGCCGGAGGGACCGCCGGTCTGCACGGCCTTGAAGGCCTTGCCGTTGGGGCAGCCGCCGCCGATGTCGTAGATGATCTCACGCAGGGAGGTGCCCATGGGAACCTCGACCAGACCCGCGTTGTTGATCTTTCCGCCCAGCGCGAAGACCTTGGTGCCCTTGGACTTCTCGGTGCCCATGGAGGCGAACCAGTCTGCGCCGTTGAGGATGATCTGCGCGATGTTGGCGTAGGTTTCAACGTTGTTCAGGATGGTGGGCTTGCCGAACAGACCCTTCACAGCCGGGAACGGCGGACGGGGACGCGGCTCGCCGCGCATGCCTTCGATGGAGTTCATCAGAGCGGTTTCCTCGCCGCAGACGAACGCGCCGGCGCCCAGACGGATGTGCACGTCGAAGTTGAAGCCGGTGCCGAAGATGTTGTTGCCCAGCAGGCCGTACTCGTGCGCCTGCTCGATGGCGATTTCAAGGCGTTTTACGGCGATCGGGTACTCCGCGCGCACGTAAATGTAGCCCTCGTCCGAGCCGATGGCGTAGCCGGCGATGGCCATGGCTTCCAGCACGCAGTGCGGGTCGCCTTCCAGAACGGAACGATCCATGAACGCGCCCGGGTCGCCCTCGTCCGCGTTGCAGCAGACGTACTTCTTGCCGGTGGACGGCATGGCGAACTTCCACTTGAGACCGGTGGGGAATCCTCCGCCGCCGCGCCCGCGCAGGCCGGATTTCAGAACGGTGTCCACGACGTCCTCGCGGCTCATCTCGGTCAGCACCTTGGCCAGCGCCTTATAGCCGTTGAAGGCAATATACTCGTCGATGTTTTCGGGATCGATGACGCCGCAGTTTCTCAGCGCGACGCGCTTCTGCTTGCCGTAGAAGTTGATCTCGTCGAGGGGCTTGATCTTTCTCGTTTCCTCGTCGGCGGAGTCCTTGTAAAGCAAACGCTGCACGACGCGGCCCTTTACCAGATGCTCGGAAACGATTTCGTCCACGTCCTCCAGCTTCACATGGCTGTAGAACGCGCCCTCGGGATACACAATAACGACCGGTCCCGCGGCGCAAAGGCCGAAGCAGCCGGTTCTGACCAGTTTGATTTCCTTGTCCAGTCCGTTTTCAGCGAGCAGCTGTTCAAAGCGCTCATACAGCTTCATGGAACCGGAGGACGTACAGCCGGTACCGCCGCATACCAGAATCGTGGAACGGAAAAGCTCCATAATGTCTACCTCCTTGTGTGCGCGAAGACTTTATTCCGCCTCGCTTATGGTGTATTCGACAACTGGCTTGCCATTGACGACATGGTCGGCTACGATGCGCGCGGCCATCTCGGGCTTCACATTCACGTATGTGACCTTTTCCTCGCCGGGGCGCATGACCTCGACGATCGGTTCGTAACGGCACATACCGATGCAGCCGGTCTGAGCGACCACCACGTTCAGCAGGTTGCGCTTGCCGACCTCGTCAATAAACGCATTCATAACCGGACGAGCGCCGGCGGCGATGCCGCAGGTCGCCATACCGACTACAATTCGCACACCCTCATGCTCACGGCGGAGATTCACCTTGCTCAGCGTCTTCTGACGAATCGCTTCCAGATCAGCAATGGACTTCATGAATACCTACACCTCCACGGTTTATTGATCGTTTGATTGACCGGCTTCCTCTATTCCTTCCTTCAGATAATCGCGAATCCACATAAGCACCTCAGGCGTATCCAGCGGAACCTCGCTCCCCAGCGTCGCGCGAAGCTCGCCCGTTGAAAACTCAAACCTGCCCTCGCCGAAGGCGTAGACGAATACGAAATCCGTCCCTCCGCCGGACGCGGCGACCAGCGCAAATACGGTCTGCGCGAGATCGCCCATGGGCGGGCAGTCGACATGCGAGGCGCGCATCTCCATTCTGAGCTTTGTGCCCACGCCCACCTTGCTTTCAATGGCAAAGGAGCCTTCGCACATTTCACAGATCTGTCGCGCCATGGGGACGCCAAGGCCAACCTTGCGCGTTTTGCGCGTGGTCGTAAACGGACTCGATACGCGCGCCAGCATCGCCTCGTCCATGCCGCAGCCATCGTCCTCGATAACGATGACAATCCTGTCGGATTCCGGCTGAACCGAAACGGTGATACGGATATTCTTCGCGCCCGCCGTTACGGAGTTCTGCGTCAAATCAAGAATGTAGAGTGAAAGCTCGTTCATGCCTTAGTTCTGACGATACTTGGCCAGAATGCCGGGAATCATGTCCGGAATCAGATTTCCGTACACATCGTCGTTGATCATCATTACGGGAGCCAGACCGCAGGCGCCCAGGCAGCGGGTGTCCTTAATCGTGAACAGACCGTCCGCGCTGGTCTTGCCAACCTTGGTATCCAGTTCCTTGCAGACGCGGTCGAGCACGTCCTTCGAGCCCTTTACGTAGCAGGCGGTGCCCAGGCACACGCCGATGACGTATTCGCCGCGCGGATCCAGCGCGAACTGGGAATAGAACGTAGCGACGCCGTAAACCTCGCTCAGCGTGGTGCCAAGACCTTCGGCGATGCGGATCTGAACATCCTTCGGCACGTGGCCGAACAGATCCTGGGCGGACTGCAGCGTTCTCATGACGGCGCCTTCCTGCCCCTTGTTCGCAGCGATAATCTTATCGAGCTGAGCATACTTTTCCTGATTGACCGGCATAGACGAAACCTCCCTATCAGAAATGGATAGATCATGCAGGGACGAGCGCATGACTCGCCGCATTTCATTATACCATATCCCCATGAATAATGCAGTAACAAACGCAATATTTAACGCACCTAACTTGCAATACTCCGCATTTTGGGGACGCAAATCCGACTAAAATACCCGTATTTCTGCCAAAAATGCAGAAAAATAGAACCGGTGACGCATGGACGAAGCCGGTTCCATTTCATTTTATCTGATTATATTTTTATGCAAACCATTCATACGCGAGCTTCACGATAATCAATCCCATCACGCCCAGCATGACGTAGCGGATGAACTTCGCGCCGCGCCGCACGGCCAGCCGCGAGCCGACCCAGCCGCCCAGCGTGGAGAACGCAAGGGCGGGCAGCGCCAGCGAATACAGCACCTTGCCGTTCAGGATGAAGGACGCGAGCGACGCGAGGTTGGACGCGGTGTTTACCGGCTTGGACGTGCCGGAGGCCGTCACGCCCTCCATGCCGCACAGCCACGTGAACGCCAGCGTCAGGAACGTGCCGGTTCCGGGGCCGAAAAAGCCGTCGTAGAAGCCGATCACCAGCCCCGTGCCCGCGCACAGCCAGAGCGTGCGCGCCGTGACCGGGCGCGGTTCCGGCTGCCTGCTGCCGCGAAACGCCACGATCAGCGCCACCAGCGGCACCAGCACCGTCATCAGCACGCGCACAGTCTGCTCGTTTAAAAGCTTCAGCACCTCCGCGCCCAGATACGCGCCCGGCAGCGCGCCCAGTATGGCGCACAGCGCCGGCTTCCACAGCACCTTGCCGCTTTTCATGTATTTCAGCGTCGCCGAAAGCGAGCCACAGCAGGCGGACATCTTGTTTGTGCCCGCCGCCAGCGTGGGCGAGAGCCCCGCCAGATAATACGCGGGCAGCGAAATCAGCCCTCCGCCCCCGCCGATAGCATCGACCACCGCGGCCAGAAACACCAGCGGGCACACAATCAGATACATGGACAGCGTAACGTTCATACAAGCCCTTCTTCCAGCAGACACATTCTTCTAAAGGCATCGCCCATTTATTCAAACCATTCCATTTCAACCCGATCCGCGCACAGGTCGACGAGGACGCTGCCCGCCGACTGGAACAGCTCGATCTGCATCTCTCCGTACCCGACGAGGTGACTGAGATATTCCAGCCGTTCTTCCCTCCGCGCAAGCTCGAACAGCTTCTTCGGCTTCCGCTCCACGTAAACGTTCTCATACCTTCTGCGCTCATGAGCGAGCAGGTTGAATTCCTCGTCCAGAAGGTGAATCCGCATCCGCAGCGTCCGCGCGTTCGGGTGACTATATTGCACGGATTCGTGGCAGGCAATATTTTCCTCAAACGACAAAACCAGCCAGCCGTCCGCCAGCGAAATTTCCCTGATCGCGCAATCGTGCGGCACGGGAATGGTCGGAAGCGCTTTTCCCGTCAGGTCGTATGTTTCCACAATCGACTTCATTCGCCTCTCCCCTCTCAGTCCCTCCCATTATAGCACAGATTCCCTCCGGTCGAAAAGATTTTTCCAATCGATTCAAAGGTTTACATTTACGGGGCTATAAATTTCGCATTTGACGTGCTACAATATAGGATACCATTTTGAAAGGTTCAAAGAGGGTGTTCTTATGACGAAAGTTACCATCATTTCCGGCTTCCTGGGCGCGGGAAAAACGACGCTGATCAAAAAACTGCTGAAGGAAGCGTTTGCGGGCGAAAAGTGCGTCCTGCTCGAAAACGAATACGGCGAGGTCGGCATTGACGGCGGCTTCATGAAGGACAGCGGCATTCAGATTTCCGAGCTGAACTCCGGCTGCATCTGCTGCACGCTGGCGGGCGATTTCACCAAGGCCATCGGCGAGCTGGTTGAAAAATATCATCCCGACCGCCTGATCATCGAGCCCAGCGGCGTGGGCAAGCTGTCCGACATCCGCCGCGTGGTGGAGCAGGAGGAAAAGGAGCACGGCGAAATCCATCTCACCGGCTGCGCCACCATCGTGGACGCCGGAAAGTGCAAAATGTATCTCAAGAACTTTGCCGAATTCTTCATCGACCAGATCAAGTGCGCGGAGACCGTCATTCTCAGCCGCACGCAGCTGGTCAGCGAGGAAAAGCTGGAAAAGGCCGTCGAGCTGGTGCGCGAGCAGAACGCCGACGCGCGCCTGATCACCACCCCGTGGGACGACATCACCGGCCAGGTAATCATGGACGCGATCGAGCATCCCACCTCCCTGATCGACGTGGACAGCGTGTGCCCGCATCACGAGCATCATCACCATCACCACGATCATGACCACGAGGAGCATGATCACGATCATGACGAACACGACCATGACCATGACGAACACGACCATGACGAGCATGATCACGATCATTGCGACCATGACCACGATCATTGCGACCATGACCACGATCACGACGAACATGACCACGATCACGACGAGCATGACCACGATCACGACGAGCATGACCACGATCACGACGAATATGACCACGACGAGCACGAGCATCATCATCACCACGGCCACTGCTGCTGCGGCCACGATCACGACCACGAGGATCACGATGCCGACGAGGTGTTCGAGAACATCGGCATCGAGACCGTTCGCAGGATCGACCGCGCGCAGCTGGAAAAGGCGCTCAAGGAGATCGAGAACGAGGAGAAGTACGGCACCGTTCTGCGCATGAAGGGCATCCTGCAGAGCACGGACGGCAGCTGGATTCACTTCGACTACACGCCCGGCGAAAGCGAGATCCGCAGCGGCAGCGCCGACTACACCGGCCGCCTGTGCGTAATCGGCTGCGACCTGAAGGAAGACGAAATCAAGGCCCTTCTGGGCATGTGAGGATTGGAATATGTCTCAGCAGGCAGAAGAATACAAAACCCCCATATACCTCGTGACCGGCTTCCTTGAGAGCGGCAAAACCAGCCTCATCAAGAACATGCTGGAGGACGAGGACTTCTCCGCCGGCGAGCGCACGCTGCTCATCGTGTGCGAGGAGGGCGAAGAGGAATACGACGCGAAGCTCCTGCGCAAGGCGAACACCGTCCTGCAGGAGGTCGAATCGTTCGAGGACCTTACGCCCAATCTGCTGAATTCCCTGAATCAGCGCATCCTGCCGGAGCGCGTGATCATCGAATACAACAGCATGTGGGGCATTGAAAACCTGTTCCGCGTGAAAAAGCCGGACGACTGGGAACTCGCGCAGATGGTCGCGCTGATCGACGCGACGACGTTTGAAAACTACATGGTCAACATGCGGCAGCTGATGTCCGAAGCGCCCAAGCTGGCGGATCTGGTCATCTTCAACCGCTGCGACGAGAACACGCGCAAAAGCCCCTATCGCCGCCTGATCAAGGCGATGAACAACACCTGCACGATCATTTTCGAAAACAAGGACGGCACCAGCGACGACGGCGTGGGCGAGGAAGACCTTCCCTACGATATGAAGGCCGACGTGATCGAGATCAAGGACGAGGACTTCGGCACCTGGTATCTCGACTGCATGGAGCATCCGAATCGCTACGACGGCCGCACGGTGCGCGTCAAGGGGCAGTGCTTCAACATGCAGAACCTGCCCAAAAAGACGTTTGTCTTTGGCCGCTACGCCATGACCTGCTGCGCCGCGGACGTCGGCGGCATCGGCTTCCTTTGCCGCTACGCCGACAAGCGTCCCAAGACCGACACGTGGTTCTACCTCACCGCGAAGGTGGAAAGCGGCTTCAGCGTGATTCACAACCGCGACGCCGTCATCCTGCTCGAAATCAAGAGCGAGCCCGCCGAAAAGCCCGAGGAAGAGCTGGTGCAGTTCAACCCGTAATTTTTCCCATCGAGAGAGCGTCCGTTCGTCGGGCGCTCTTTTTTTGAAATCGCCGGTTTACATTCCGTTCTTTGTGAATATCCTTTAGCCTGAAAATCTTCATATTGACGAAATCGTTAATGAATACTATAATAGAACATGTATTAAGACAGACAGGAGGCGTACTCATGAAACGGATTGCAGCACTGACCCTCGTTCTTCTGCTTCTCGCCCTGCCCGTGTGTGCGGAAACGATCGTCGTCGATCTGGAAACCGCCACAGCGGAGCAGCTCGCCGAATGGATCGACACACTGACCGCCCGCCGGCTGGCGCTGACCGGCGTCACGGAAAAGACGCTCTCGCCGGGCGTGTACACCGTCGGCCGAGATCTCGCCGCGGGCGAATACCGCCTGACGGTGGACGATACCGTCGACTCCGCGTTCATCTACGTCTACGCATCCGGCGCGGATGCATGGTACGACTACAAGCATTTCTACCCGCTCGGGAACTACCACGGCGTGTCCGAAATCGGCAAGCTCACCCTTGCGGACGGCGACCGTCTCGACATTCAGGGCGCATCCATCCAGCTTCTGCCCTATACCGGCTGACCTCTTCCCCTCGAAAAGGCATGCGCCGCCGCGCATGTCTTTTTTTGCGCTTTTGGCCGCGTTTTTTATCCAAAACGGCCTTCCGAAAAATCTGCATATGCAAAATATGCAGATTTTTCGGAAAATCGGGATGTAAACCCAAAATGCTCAGAATCTGAGCGCTCAGAACGCCAAATGCTCAGGATCTGAGCGTGACTTTTGGAGGAATATCGTTCAAAATATTCCTGTCACAAATCGATTTTCACAACGAACGGAGGAACAGATATGGCACAATCAAAGCTTACCTGCATCTGCGAATGGCCCGGCGGGCAATATCGCCCCGGGTGTCCGGTGGCCATCTCGGCGGGGTCTCTCTGGCGGCAGGGCATGGGGCCGGTGTTCGCCCGGCTGACGTTTACATCCCTCTCCGAAACGCGCATTGCCGCGCTGGTGGTGCACATCGACGCGCTGGACGCGCAGGGGAACCGCGTCTCTCTCGCAGCGACGGATTTCCAGTATCCCGGTCTGAACGCGGAACCGTATCAGGATTTCGGCGGCGCTTCGCCCATTCCGCTGGGAAGCTGCGACGTTCGATACTTCCGCGCGAGCGTCGTTTCCGTCGACTTCGCGGACGGCAGCCATTGGAAAACCGGCAACGCCACGACCGCGCCCACGCCCGCGCCGGAACCGCTGCCGCTGACCGACGA
>JABLTK010011734.1_pt1 | contig 10669 bp, 8 predicted proteins | sample 7160131 | NCBI WGS metagenome assembly JABLTK01 (sample SAMN14651221, study PRJNA627086) | human gut metagenome | isolation source: feces | host: Homo sapiens
AATTGGGACATTCTGTCATATCCCCGCAAAATGCCAAAGAAATTCTGCGGAGATTTATTTGCTTGCAGAGAGACGGAATGTAGTTCAAGGGCGGGGGACAAAACAGGACAGCAAAAAAGGCAATTGAGCAAAAGAAATTAAGATGATTATTTATCCCTTATAAGCAATCCCGAAAACAGCACCGCCGCCTGCGGCTTTTGCAGGCGGCGGTGTTTTGTTTTGCGGCTTAAAATAAACCTCAAAATATGATAGAATTTTCGACTTTGCTGTGCTATAATATAGAAGACTATAATGGCATATACTGTCACTACTGCTTTAGGAGTGTTTTTGTTGCAGACAACTGTTGATTCGCTGAAAATAAACTATATGGATAAAGGCTCGGGCGAGCTCGTGGTTCTGCTGCACGGCTGGGGTTCAAATATTGAGCTTTTCGAGAATATGTCGGAGCTGCTTGCGCGAAAATATCATGTCATAGCTCCCGATATGCCGGGCTTTGGGCTGTCCGACGAGCCGAAGGAGCCCTGGCGCGTTGATGATTATGTCGATTTCGTGCTGAAATTCCTTGAGCCGTTCGCGCCCGAGAAGGTGACTTTCCTCGGCCACTCGTTCGGCGGCAGGGTCATAATAAAAATGGCGAGCCGCAAATTGCCTTTTGAAATAGAGAAGGTTATTTTGGTCGACTCTGCGGGCGTCAAGCCGAAAAAGACGGCGGCGCAGAAGCTGAGACAGCGCAACTATAAAATAGGCAGAAAAATTCTCGAGACCGCGCCCGTAAAGGCGCTGTTCCCCGATGCGCTCGAGGAGTTCCGCCGCAGTCACGGCTCCGCCGATTACAACAGCGCAACGCCCGTCATGCGCCAAACGCTTGTCAATACGGTCAACGAAGACCTTGTGGAATATATGCCGAACATGAAGATGCCCGTTTTGCTGGTCTGGGGCGAGAACGACGACGCCACGCCGCTGAGTGACGCGAAAATCATGGAACAGCTCATGCCCGACGCGGGGCTCGTTACCCTCAAAAATTGCGGACACTATTCGTTCCTCGAGCAGCAGTTCACCTTCAACAAGGTGCTCGCCTCGTTCATGGAGATAGACTGACCGACCGACAGTATTGCGAAAGGATTGAGCTTTTAAATGACGATATTTTCCGAGGTGCTTATCTTCGCGGCGTTCTGGCTGTTTGCGGTGCTCTCAACGCTGTTTTATATGCATATGTTCCAGTTGAACTCCTACCGAGCCGACGACCAGTGGCACTGGCTCTTAAAGAATCGCGGCAAGGCGGTTCCGCTTGCGCTGCCGTTTATCGGCGCCGTCATAGGCGCTATCTGCGGGAAGAACGCGGGCATGATAGTCTGCGCCGTGTTCGTTCTCTTGGCGTGCCTGTTCTATAAGCCAAAAAAGGCGAAAAAGCCGCTCAAATATACGCCCCGCGTCAAGCGTATGCTCGTCACCGTCGCTGTGCTCTATATTGCCATGACGGTTCTTCTCGCGGTGTTTGCGTCGGGCCGCGTTATCGCGCTCACTGCCGGCTTAGTCGCCGCCGCTTCTCCGTTTGTCATAATCATCGCCAATGTTATTAACAAGCCAATAGAGCTTTCAATAAACAGATACTACACGAACGACGCGAAAAAAATGCTCGCCGCCTGCCCGAACCTCACCGTTATCGGCGTCACGGGAAGCTACGGCAAGACGAGCGTCAAGTTCTATCTCAACACCCTGCTCAAGGCGAAGTACAATGTCCTCATGACCCCCGAGAGCTACAACACTCCCATGGGCGTCGTCAAGACCGTGCGCGGCTCGCTCAGGGCGACGCATGAGATATTCATCTGCGAGATGGGCGCAAAATATGTCGGCGACATAAAAGAGCTGTGCGACATAGTCCACCCGAAGCACGGCATAATAACCTCGATAGGCCCTCAGCATCTCGAGAGCTTCAAGTCGCTGCGAAATGTTATCAACACGAAGTTCGAGCTCGCCGACGCTCTGCCGAAGGACGGCAAGCTGTTCTTAAACGGCGACAATGAATATATAGCCGAAAGAGCGCCCGACGGCGCGATAACCTACGGACTTAACTCCGACAGCAAGTATAAAGCGAAGCTCATAAGCGTCGGCGACAAGGGCACTACCTTTGAGGTCACAACGCCCGACGGCGAAAAAGAGGAGTTCACCACAAAGCTCATCGGCACTCACAACTGCCTGAATATCTTAGGCGCGATAGCCGTTTCGCATGAGCTCGGCATTTCGCTCTCCGAGCTGCGCCCGCAGGTGCGCCGCCTCGAGTCCGTGCCGCACCGCCTTGAGCTTTCAAAGCGCGTGGGTATGACGCTCATAGACGATTCGTATAACTCTAACCCGAGCGGAACAAAGGCGGCTCTCGAGACGCTGAGCTTCTTCGAGGGCGAGAAAATCCTCGTAACGCCCGGCATGGTAGAGCTCGGCGACAAGCAGGAGGAATATAACTGCGAGTTCGGCCGAAACGCCGCCGCAGTCTGCGACTATGTGGCTTTGGTAGGCGAGAGGCAGACAAAGAGCATATATAAAGGTCTTGTCGAGGCGGGCTTTGACGAATCCCGTATATTCGTCTCTCCCTCGCTCGGCGATGCGCTCGCAAAGGTCGGCGCTATAAGAACGGATAAAAAGAAGATCGTCCTGCTCGAAAACGACCTTCCCGACAATTATTAATGGGGGTATTCATATGAAGATAAAGCTTGCAGTCCTGTTCGGCGGCAGAAGCGTCGAGCACGAGATCTCCGTTATCTCGGCCATTCAGGCGATACACGCGGTGGATAAGGATAAGTACGACGTTATCCCTGTCTATATCACGAAGAATAACGAGATGTATGTCGGCGAGCACATCGGCGACATAGAGGCTTATAAAAATATCAGTTCGCTTATAGCCGAGAGCACACGGGTGAACCTCGTCAACGACGGCGACCGCACGCTGATAGTCAGATATCCGCATAAGGCTTTCTCGAAGGATGTTGTCGACTATATCGACATAGCGTTTCCGATAGTCCACGGCACGAATGTTGAGGACGGCACCCTGCAGGGCTATCTCCAAATGCTCAATCTTCCGTATGTCGGCTGCGACGTTGTCTCGTCGGCTGTCGGAATGGACAAATATGTTATGAAGACCGTCTTTAAAGATAACGGTATCCCCGTGCTCGACTGCGTGTGTGCCGACGCGGCGGATTACGACTCCGACCCGGAAAAAATCATTGCGGAGATAGAGGATAAATTCAGCTATCCCGTTATCGTAAAGCCGATAAATTTAGGCTCGAGCATAGGCATAAGCAAGGCGCATGACACAGACGGGCTTGAAACCGCGCTCTCGAATGCGTTTGACTATGCGGACAGAGTGCTTGTCGAGCCTGCGATAGAGAATCTGCGCGAGATAAACTGCTCCGTCCTCGGCGACAGACATTCGGCGCGCGCCTCGGTCTGCGAGGAGCCGCTCAACGCCACGGACATACTGAGCTACGAGGATAAGTATATCGGCAACGCCTCGAAGTCGGGCTCCAAGGGCATGGCTTCGACTCAGCGCAGGATACCCGCCGATATTCCCAAAGAGACTGAGGACGAGATACGCACTATGGCCGTCAAGGCATTCAGGGTGCTCGGCTGCAGCGGCGTGTCGCGCATAGATTTTATGATTGACGCATCGACCGGCAAGGTCTGGCTCAACGAGATAAATACGATTCCCGGCTCGCTCTCGTTCTACCTTTGGGAGCCTTTGGGTGTGAGCTATACCGAGCTTATCGACGAGATGATATCGCTTGCCATGAAGCGTGAGCGCGAGCGCGAGTCGATAACCTATTCTTTTGACACAAACGTGCTCTCGGGCATAAAGCTCGGCGGCAAAAAGACGGGCAAAATGTAATTAAGCTCAAGAAAGGATGTCTCATTATGGCAGTATTCAGACCCTTCAAAGCAGTAAGACCCCTCCCCGAATACGCGTCGCGTGTCGCGGCCCTTCCCTATGATGTTATGAACAGCGAGGAGGCCCGCGAAACCGTAAAGGGTAATCCCTATTCTTTCCTCCATGTCGATAAGGCGGAGGTCGATTTGCCCGTTGGCACGGAGCTCTATTCCGAGGCTGTCTACAACAAGGCGGCGGAGAACCTCAAAAAGCTCGAGACGGACGGAATCTGCAGGCAGGACAAGTCCGACTGTATGTACATATACCGCCAGATAATGGACGGCAGAAGCCAGACAGGGCTTGTCGGCTGCGTGTCGATAGACGACTACATGAACAATGTCATAAAAAAGCACGAGCTGACCCGCGCGGACAAGGAGCAGGACAGAATAAACCATGTCGATTACTGCGACGCGAACACGGGTCCAATCTTCCTGACATACAGGGACAATGCCTCCGTGGGCGAAATTGTCGGCGCGTGGCAGGCGGAGCATGAGCCCGTCTATGATTTTGTCTCCGACGGCGTTTCCCAGACGGTTTGGGTCATAGATTGCCCCGAGACCATAAAGAAATTGTCGGCTCTCTTTGCGGGAGTTGATTCTCTCTATATCGCGGACGGCCATCACCGCGCCGCGTCGGCTGTCAAGGTCGGTCAAAAGCGCAGGGAGCAGAATCCCGGATACACGGGAAACGAGGAGTTCAACTTCTTCCTTGCCGTGCTGTTCGCGCAGAGCGAGCTTGCGATAATGGACTATAATCGCGTCATAAAAGACTTAAACGGTCTGACGCAGGATGAATTTATTGACAGAATAAGCAAAAGCTTTGCTGTTGAAGCCGCGCCCGAGTCGCCCTACAGACCGGAGAAGAAGCACACATTCGGAATGTATCTCGGCGGCAAGTGGTATAAGCTCGCCGCAAAGGACGGAACTTTTGACGCAGCCGACCCCGTAGCGGCGCTCGACGTCTCGATACTCCAGCGGAATCTCATCTCTCCCGTGCTCGGAATAGACGACCCGCGGACAGATAAGAGAATAGACTTCGTCGGCGGAATACGCGGACTGAAGGAGCTTGAGCGCAGGGCGCAGAATGATATGTGTCTCGCCTTTTCGATGTTCCCGACCACCGTTGACGACCTCATGGACATAGCCGACGCGGGAAAGATAATGCCGCCCAAATCGACTTGGTTCGAACCGAAGCTGCTCAGCGGACTGTTTGTACATAAGCTTAAATAAGGAATGAAATTATGGTGAGATACAAGACCGAGGCCGACGACAGGGAGCAGAGAGCCCTCGCGGAGATTTCGCTGAACACGCCTGTGAACAGAAAAAAGCGAAAGTCAACGGTGATGGTATCGGTGATACTCAGCGTTATATACGCGACGTTTTCCGCGTGGCTGTTCGCGCGCGGAGTTAAAGCCAACGGCTTTTTACTTCTTGGCTTTGCGCTGGTTTTTCTGCTGATAGCGCTGTTTTCAAAGAAGTTTCAGCTTTTTATAGTCCTGCGGCTTATGAAAAAGAGAAACAAGGCTTTGGCGGGCAAAACAGTGGAATATGCTATCGACGGCGTTGAGATAACCTCGTCGCTCGGCACGGGTAAAAACAATTGGTCGGCATTCAACCGCTACGGCGAGCAGGACGGATATATCTACCTCGTGCGCCTCGACAACAATGTTGTGCTCATAGATAAATCCCGCCTGTCGCCCGAAGAACTGAAAGAGCTTGAGAGCTTGCTCGGAAATGTCAAAACAACCGAAAAATAAGCGAAGACACGGTACAGCGATGTACCGTGTCTTTTTGCGTTATCTCGGTTATTTTTCACTCAGTGCTTCGCCGATCTCGCGGCGAACCTGCTCGAATGCGGCGTGGTCGGAGGTGTATTTGGTGAGGCTCGAGGTGACCTTTGCTATTCTTTCGTCAACCCACGCTCGGCCGAGCTTCGCTTCGGCAAGGGTGAAATAGTCGTAGTCCTCCATGCCGTCCGCAATGTTAAACAGCCGCATAGTAGAAACGGGTCCGTCGATGCCTATGTATCCGCCGGGATAAATGAGCATTCCGTCGCCGGAGCAGTCAAAGCTGTCCCAGGTTTTTGCCGATTTCCACGGATTGGCTTTTTCGCAGTATGTGGTGCACCAATAGAGCAGGCCGGTGATGTTTATCGACTTCTGCTGCCACATGAGTATGCGGTGCTTGAGCGCATCCAGATGAATGAAGAAGTTGCAGTAATCGCCGCCGGGGGCGCAGCAGACATACCACCATGCGCGGCTGCCGTTTTTTGCGGCATTTGTCATTTCCTCAAGCGTCGAGCCTCTGCCGACGACATCGCTGAGTCCGCAGAGAATGGAGCTTCTGCCCTTTTGCAGCTTGACGGAGGAAATCTTGTTTCCGTCAATTTTCACTTCGTCTGTGTTAAACGGAGTGACCATATTATACCCGGGGCACAGGCGCGCGAGCCTTTCGGTTATTTCCCTGTAGCGCTCATACGCCGCGGAATCGCCGGGCTCGTCGATGGGATAGAAGTAGCCTTTTTTCGCCCATTCGGGATTTGAAGAAACCTTCTCGTAGTATTTGACAAGTTGCCCGTCGTCCTCGGGATAGGGGATAACGAAAGAGGTTATGCGCGGGTCGCTCATATATTTGTCGGCGCGTTCATCGAGAATATCATAGGGAATGTTATACGGGCTGAGCCTGTTTTCGGCGAGCAGCTCATATACCTGAACATTCAGCTTCTCCCGAGCGGCGTTGTCACCGTCTTTAACTCCGGAGAGTGTGGCGAACATTTCGCTGCTGTTCCCGAATGCGCTCTCATTCGCAGGTGTATCGGGGAGAGTGAAGTTCCAAACCACAGCCTTGATTTCCTTTTCGAGAATGACCTCGTTTTTCTCGTTTTTTGCCGTGACGGTTGCGGTGTATTCGCCCGCTTTCGCGTCCTTTTCGGCACACGTCCTTATAAAGAACGCCTGTTGAAGTCCCTTCTCAAGCTCGGCGGGGCCGCCGTATTTGCCGGTGTGCGCTACGGGAATCATCGCGTCGGCGTATTCGCAGCTGTATTTGCCGCCCATGCCCTTGACCTCCGAGTAGTGCGCTTTGTATGCCTCGGTGCGGAGCGTATCGCCGTCGGCATTCTTGAAATCCGTGACGGAGACTTCGACTTTCTTGCCCTTTTTCGCGGTTGCAAAGATTATCTGGAAGCCCTCCCACTCATTTCTTGCGAGTGCGATATCAATGCTTTCATCCGAGCCGAGCGCCGTGTCACGCAGATCCTTTTCCGTGGCGTAGGCGAAGTCATAGACAATGTCGCTGTCGGAGGTCTGAATACCGCCGATATTGCTCGATGCCCTTGAAATTTTATAGACAGGCGCAAGGAACGAGTAGTTGTTTATCGCCCTATAAGATACAACGAGCCCGGGGCAGATGAGAGCTGTGGCACAGAGGAGAGCCGTGATTTTGCAGAGAACCTTGTGGCCGCGGCTCGAGAGTCCGTTTAAATATACGGCGAGAGCGATTGCAAACATTATGCACGATGAGCCGAACGCGAGTGCGCCGGCGACATCGGGTGCGACGGCTCTTTGCACACCGAAGCCCACGGCAAGGTAAACGCCCGCATGAACTGCGGCGGAGACGATCGGCACTGTTATCTTATTGGCGGTGCTGTGTTCACGCTTTTTATCCGTGAGCGTATACAGCAGCATGACAACGCCGCCGCAAAGAGCGAGCAAAACGGTGTAGAGCGCTATCTCCGGTCCGTTTCCGCGTTTAAAGACATAGTACGCAGAATAGAGCGCGTAGATATAGAGCGCGGTGAAGAAAAGCGATGCCGCGACGCAGAGCGCAGTTCTTGCCTTCTTGTTTTTCATCGAATTACCCCTTTCATATTTAAAATAATTATTTTGCTTACAGGTTATATATAACAAAATATTGACGCAATGTCAACGTTTTCATGCAATAATCACTAATAGATGCGCTTCTGCGACAAAAAATCATACTTTAATGAGTCTCGGTACCTTGTAAAAAAATATGTCCGCAGAGAAAAAACGCTGCGGACATATTTTTGTCTGTTGATAAATCGGGACTTGCGGGGGCGATTGCCGTTTACGCACCGGGACCCGTAAGCTCGGATGGAGCTCTCCGACATAGCTCCCCATGCAAAGCGACGGTCACTCCCAGTCCTTCCATATCTCCGGGCAATAGCCGACCGTCGCCTGCCTGCCGTTTCGGACTATCGGGGTCTTGAAAAGCTCCGGGTGCTCGAACAGCTTTTCCTCTTTGTCCTCGTCGTGCGCGAGATATTTAATAAACTGCTGCTCATAGGCCTTGCTTTTCTCGTCGAACAATTTGTCCATGCCGCCGACGGCTTTTTTGACAGAGGCATATTCGCCGCGGCTCATGCCGTATTTTGCGACGTCGATGAGCTGATATTTTATTCTGCGCTCCTTGAACCAGCGCTCGGCTTTTTTCGTATCGAAGCATTTGGCTTTTCCGAATATCTGTATGTTCATATATAGACTCCTTTTTCTCTTGTATCCGAGGACAATTATATGATAAAATATATATGTTGTAAAGTATGCAAGGGAGATTTGGCTTTGAAGATGGATATGCCGAAAAATGTTGATACCGCGATAGGCCTGCTGCAGTCGGCGGGCTTTGAGGCATATGCCGTGGGCGGGTGCGTGCGCGATACGCTGCTCGGAAAAACGCCTAATGACTGGGATATAACATCCTCCGCGTCTCCCGAAGAAATAAAAGCGGTGTTCGCGGACTTTCACTGCATAGATACCGGAATAAAGCACGGCACCGTGACCGTCATAGCGGACGGAGAACCGCTCGAAATAACGACCTTCCGGCTCGACGGCGAATATGAGGATAACCGCCACCCGAAGAGCGTCACTTTTACCTCCGTTCTCGGCGAGGATCTCGGCAGGCGGGATTTCACGGTAAACGCCATGGCCTACAGCCGAAAGACCGGCACGGTCGATCTTTTCGGCGGGCGGGATGACCTCAAAAACGGAATAATCCGCTGCGTCGGCGACCCGGACAGGCGCTTCAACGAGGACGCGCTGCGAATCCTGCGCGCCCTGCGCTTTGCCTCGACGCTCGACTTTGAGATAGAGCCGTTGACCGCACAGAGCTTGATAAATAACCGCGCCCTGCTCGGCAACATCTCCGAGGAGAGGATAGCAAAGGAGCTGATAAAGCTCGTCTGCGGAAAAGGCGCGCGGCGTATACTCACGGATTTTGCCCCCGTGCTCTTTGAAATTTTGCCGGAGCTTCGCCCGATGTATAAGAACGGGCACGACAATCCGCACCACTGCTACGATATCTACGAGCATACGCTCGTAGCGCTCGAGAATATCGACCCCGAGCCGACGCTGCGCTTTGCGATGCTCCTGCACGACTGCGGCAAGCCCGCCGCCAAGATTTTCGACGAAAACGGCGTAGCGCATTTCTACGGACATCAGCGGGTGAGCGCGGAGATATCGGCGCAGATATTGGCGCGGCTCAAGGTGTCGAACAGATTCAGAGATGAGGTGCTGTTCCTTGTCAGCAACCACGACCGCTGGGAGCTCTATGAAAACACGGACAAAATGCCGCGCTACCTCTCGAAATTCGGCTTTGACGGCGTGACAAAGCTGCTCAAGGTCATGCGCGCCGACGTGCTCGCGCAGTCGCCCGAATACAGATACAGGTTAGAGCAGATATCGGCTGCAAATGAGGCGGCAAAAGCCTTGGCGGCTCAGGAACCGTGCCTGTCGCTGCGCGAGCTTCAGATAAACGGGCGGACTCTCATGGATATCGGTATTCCGCAGGGCAGGCAGCTCGGTGCGGTGCTCGCACAGCTGCTCGACGAGGTCATAGACGGAGTGACAAAAAACACGCAGGAGGCTCTCACGGCGCGCGCGAGGGAAATATACGGAGAGATGAGGTGAATAAAGCCGCTGTATCAACCGATACGGCGGCTTTTCGTCTGCCGTCCAAGGCTATCCGGAGAGAAACGGTTTGTAAGAGAATGCACATTGGCGCCTTGTGCGACTTTGCGCAAGCGCATGAAAAATGAGCTGCAGATAATTGTAAGCTGCGAGGGGAACACAACCGACCGATTACGACGCACTAACGATAACTTACATATAAACGCAAAACAGCCACAGTGTTTTTTCTCACTGTGGCTGTAAACGGTTTTGCATATCCGCTTTTTGACGGGATACTTTTTACTGCGCGAAGAAGCGGTCGAAGATCGAGCCGCCGGAGCTGCTGCCGGAGGAGGTGACGTCGTTCTCGTTTGAGGTCGAGAAGGTAAGCTCGATGCGTGTGCCTTTCGGAGCCTTTGAGCCGGGCTCGACGGACATTGAGACGACAACGCCGTCTGTGTAGTTGCCCGCGACGGTGCAGACAAAGCCGCTGTCCGTGAGTATCTGCTTTGCCTCGGAATAGCTCTTGCCGAATACGTTGGGAACGTCAACGCTCTCCTTGCCGCTGCTGATGACGAGCTCTATCTCGCTGCCTATGGCGACCGTGGTCTGCTCGGGCAGGCTCTGCGAAATGACATAGCCCTCCTTGACGGTGTCGCTGTATTCGAACTTCGTCTTGAATGTAAACTTGCCGTCCCAAACGGGATTCTTCGATATAGCCTCATAGCTGAGGTTCCTGAAATCGGGCACAACTATCGTCTCCGTGCTCGTGCTCTCGGTGACGGAGGGGTTGAGAGTCGACTGGTCATTGCCGGCGACCTGACCTTCAACGGTGAGCTGGCGGGTCACAA
>JABLTK010078014.1_pt1 | contig 10666 bp, 14 predicted proteins | sample 7160131 | NCBI WGS metagenome assembly JABLTK01 (sample SAMN14651221, study PRJNA627086) | human gut metagenome | isolation source: feces | host: Homo sapiens
AGTATTGATGGAGACTTTTTTTGCACAATATATTTTAAAGAATATCCTACAATAAATGAATTAATATTTAAAAATAATGAAATAAAAAATGCACCTCTTACAACACCTGGTAGTGAGGTAGCGACAACAGATGAGGGATTAATAAAAGGTGGAATAGATGATTATAATTCAAATATGTATTATTATAGAGGAAAAGTAGAAAACAACTATATAAAACTGGGTGAAGACTTATGGAGAATAGTAAAAATTAATGGAGACGGAAGTGTTAAGATTATTTTAAATGATTTAGTTTTAGATGAAAATGGTGAAGCTGTTTTAACCCAATACAATACCGAAAGTTATGGTGCTAATATAAATGTTGCATTAGACTTACTTAATTTTGAAAATTCTACCTTATTTACAGAATTAAAGAAGTATTACAATGAAAAATTACTTGATTATGATGAGGTAATAGAAAACACAAAGTTTTGTACAGATCTCTCATATCCAACATACACTACTAGAATAGATTTTAGTACATTTACACGATTAAATAAATTGACTGCCCCAGTTTCAAAATGTAGTTCGACTTCATACATATATGAAGAAAAGATTGGTTCACTTACATCAGATGAAATAGTTTATGCTGGAGCTGCTGGTTATATTACTGTTAGTACCAACATGAAAAATAAAATATTTTATTTAAATATAAGTGATTATAAATCTAGGTATTTTCATACGATTTCTCCAAGCGTTTACTATATAATGAGTGAAAAAACGAGTTCTAATATTGTATATGATTTTAAAAGTGGTGGTTTAGTTGGAAGTGACTTAGAAAATAAAATGGGTATAAGACCAGTAATTTCAATTAAGGGAGATACAAAAGCTAAAGGTATTGGCACTTCAAATAATCCTTATGAACTTATATTTTAAAAAAAATCTACACTTTCGTGTAGTTCTTTTTAAACTTCTTCTGTTTTTTCATCTATGTAGTCTTCATTAACTTCGTTTTCAATATCATCCATGACGTCTTCATTTACATCTATTGGATCATCTTCAATTAATTCATAATCATCTTCATCTTCAAATGCATTTATCTTTACTTTTGCATCTCCAATAATTTCTATTCCTATTTCTTTTTCTATAATGTATGTTATTTCATTTCCATTACTTGTAACATCTATACAATTTGGGTTTTTTAAACTTCTTAAAATTATTTCTGAATTACTATTAAGTGGTAAGTCATCTTTTAAGTGAACTCTAACTAATTCTTCATAATTGATTTTTTTAGTTAATACATTTGTTTTAGTATTATTATCATAACTATACCAAATATTTATATCAAAGCTCCCATTTATTTTTACATTTTCTCCAGAATTTGTTCCAGATAATGTATGATTAATTACCCAACAACCTAAAACAGTATCAACTATATTTTCACAAGTCGCAGTATATTTATTTCTAAAGTTTTTCTTTCCTTTTCCAACAACTGTTTTAGTTACGATTTCTTTATAAGTACTCATAAGTAACCTCCTCACTTTAATATATGCATTATGCCTAATTTAGTGAAGTAGGTATTATTATTTTTTTTGTTTAAAAAAGTTTTTTGATATTTTGTGTATCATTTTTTTATTATTTCTTTTTTTATCTTTTCCTAGACTTGAAGTAAACTCTTCATATTCTTCAATAGTTGCATTACCTGAGTAAATAAATAATAATTTATCTTTTTCTTTATTTTCATAACTGTTTAAATAACTTATATAATTTTTTGCTTCTTCTTCTCCATATCTATTTTTTAAACTTTCTTCTATTTTTGTTTTAGATAATAATAGTTTTAAATAACTATATTCTTTAGAATTAGGATCAAGTATATTTAACAAATTATCATTTTCTCTATCACTTAAGTGAAATAATTTATAGTTATTATAAATTTTTAAAAGTTCATAACCATTATGAGCATGTTTAGCTTTATAAGCCCAAAGGTCATCTGAAATCATTCTTTTTTTTGATATTTCACTTAACATTGTATAAAGGTTAAACCATGGTCCAACTATAAGTTTATTTAAGTTAATAGTTTTCTTCTTTTCTTTCATTAAATGAATAGTTGAATAATTCTTGTTTACAATAGACCAATATATATGTGAATAAAGCATATCTTCATTTAAGTTTTCTTCTTCTATTCCTTGCATTTGTAAACAAAGATTTCTAAGATGGTTTTGTTTTAAAATAAAATTTGTTAATAATTCTGTGACTATTTCTGTATCTTCTTCTTTAATATGAATCTCTCTATATTTCATCTTACCCTCCTATATTTAATATAACATAAATTCTTGTTTTAGAGAAGAAAAATAAAACATAAAACGACAAAAAAATCATATATTTTGATTTATACTTTATTTAGGTGAAAATTATGAATAAAAAAGTATTTTTTAGTATATTTTTGTGTTTATTAATTGGAACTTTTAGTGCGTATTTTTTATATAAAAGTTATAAAAATGAAGAAGTAATCGCAAGTTCTTTTAAAGAAAAAAACTTATATTTTATTCAAATTGGAGCATTTAGCGAATATAAAAATGTTGATACTTTATCTAAAAGTTTACCAAGTTATTTAGTAAGTGAAGAAGGAGGTTTATATATTATTTATGTTGGAATTAGTATGAATAAAAAAAATATTAATAAATTAAATGAACTTTATAATGAAAAAGGATTTTTTACATTTATTAAAACCAAGAAAGTAAAAAATGAAGAGTTTATTAAAACATTAGAAAAATACGATACACTTCTTTTAGAAAGTAATGACTATGACATGATAATTAATATTAATAAACAAGTATTAAAAAAATATAAGGAGGAATGTCTATGAAAACATTAATAAAAGATTTGCCAAATATTGAAAGACCAAGAGAAAGATTTATGGAAGTAGGTCCAAGTAATTTAAGTAATTTAGAGCTTATTTCAATTATTTTAAAGACAGGAACTAAAGATACATCTGTTAAAGATATTTCTAATAAGATATTAGAAGAAGTTACTAAAATAAACGACTTGCAGTCTTTTAGTGTTAATAAATTAACTAAAATAAAAGGAATAGGTAAAGTAAAAGCTATTACTTTACTTGCTAGTTTAGAACTTGGTAAAAGAGTATATTTAGAGACAGTAGAGAAAAATAAGTTAAAGGTTAGAAATGCAAATGTAGTTTATGAATATTATAAAGATAAATTATCACATCAAAAACAAGAATATTTTTGTGTTATGTTTTTAGATACTAAAAAATATTTAATTGAAGAGAAAGTTCTTTTTATTGGAACCCTTGATCACTCTACAATTCATCCTAGAGAGATATTTAAAGAAGCGCTTAAATATTCAGCCTCAGCACTTATATGTGTACACAATCATCCAAGTGGAGATGCAACACCTAGTTATAAGGATGTAGAGGTTACTACAAGATTAAAAGAAATTGGTGTATTAATAGGTATAAATGTTATAGACCATATAATTATTGGGAATAATAATTATTATAGTTTTTATGAGTAGGAGAGTGAATATGAAAAAAAGAATTGTTTATTTATTAATAGTGTTTTTGTCTGTTGCAACATTTTTGTTTTCTTCTTTTTTAGTTAATGATGAAAGAGGGCTTTATAAAGTCGAAAGAGCTTTAAAGGATTTAATTACTTTTCCTATGAGAATCTTCTCTAGAGATGTAAAAATAGAACTTTCAAGTGAAGTAGTTGGTACAGTCTTAGATGAAAGAGAAGCGGATTTAAGAGAATTAAAAGATATATTAGATTTAAATATAGTAAATAGTGATTTCGAGTATATTAATGCAACAATCATAAATAGAAATAGTATTAATTGGTTTGATACAGTTTTAATAGATAAAGGAGAGTTTGAGGGAATAAAAAAAGGAATGAGTGTTATAAATAAAGATGGTTTTGTTGGGGAAGTAATTAAAACAACAGATAACACAAGTGAGGTTAAACTTATTACTTCGCCATCATTTAAAAATAAAATAAGTGTTGTTGTGGGTGGAGAATATGGAGTAAGTACAAAATTTGATTTAGATAATAATTCTCTTATAATAGACGGAATAAAAAACATAGATAAAATAAATGTGGGAGATAAAGTATATACTAGTGGTCTTACTTCTTTATATCCAAGTGGAGTATTAATAGGAACCGTTAAAGGAAAAAGAAAAGATAAGTTTGAATCATTAAAGTATCTAGAAGTAAACTTAGAAGCCGATATTAAAAATTCTCATTATTTATCGGTGCTTAAAAAATGATTTTTTTATTAACTTTTATATTTTATTTTTTAGATACTTTAATAAACAATATTTTAATGATTAATAGTTTTTCATTTTTTAGTTCATACTTGGTTTTTACTTTATTAGTTATTGTATTTTTCTTTATTAAAGAAAAAAAGAATTATTTTATTTATTCTTTAATAATAAGTGTACTTTTTAGTTATAATATAAGTGTTTTACTTATAAATATGATAAGTTTTAGTTTTATTTCAATTTTTATAATAAATTATTTTAAAACAAGAAAATATAATTTATTAAATATTTTATTTGTAAGTATTACTTCATTTATAATTTATACTTTCTTCTTAGGAATAATGTTAAATATAAATTATTATGAAAATATAGAAATATATTATGTGTTTTTACCTTTTTATCGTTCACTCTTCATTAATTCTTTAATACTTATAATTTCATATTTTATATTCATAAAACGAAAAACAAATCATACCATTTAATGGGTGATACAAGTGACTTTAGAAGAATATAAGAATAAAAACAATAAAAAAAATAATAAAAATAGTAAAAAATATGTTACAAACTTACTTACTAGAAGTTTAATTACAATAATATTAGTTTTTGGCGTATTAATTATGGTAAATTTTGACAAAGATTTTAAGAGTGATTTAGAAAAATATTTATTTAAAACTAATTATAACTTTAGTAGTATTAATAAGCTTTATAATAATTATTTTGCTGATTTTCTAAAGACTTCTAAAGATTCAGTTGCTGTATTTGAAGAAAAAGAAAAAACAGAAGATTATAAAAAATATAAAGATGGAGTAGTAAAACAAATTGGTAAAAACGAAGAGATAAAACTATTAAATGGGGGAATTGTAGTTTTTATTGGTGAGAAAGAGGGTTATGGTAATACTGTTATTGTACAACAAAGTAATGGAACAGATGCTTGGTATGGAAATATTAAAAAAGTAGATGTAAAGTTATATGATTATTTAGAAAAAGGAGAAACTTTAGGAAAAGCTAGTGAAAAGTTGTATTTAGTTTTTCAAAAAGATGGTGAATATTTAGATTATAAAGAAAATATTTAGTAAAGTAAAAATTCACGATTTTACTTACTTAACTATATTTTTCTCCTTTTTAGCTGGTTATTTTGAATTAGTAATATTACTACTTTTGCTTATTGTTGTTCATGAACTTTCTCATGTTGCCGCGGCTTTTTACTTAAAAGAAGATATAGAAGAGGTTATTATTTATCCTTTTGGTGGAGTAACTAAAATAAATGCTTTGTTAAATAGTAGTATAAAAAAAGAAATATTTATTTTAATTATGGGCCCAATCGGTCAAATGTTATTTTATTTCATGATTTTTATTTTATATAAATATAATTTAGTTAATTCTTCTACTTTTAATAATCTTACTTATTTAAACTTTTTTTTACTTATTTTTAATTTACTTCCTATTTTACCACTTGATGGGGGAAGACTTTTAAATAATGTTTTAAATTTTAAGTTTTCTTTTAAAAATTCTCATATAATTACTATTTTTGTTTCATGTTTTGTTTTAGTGTTACTTTTATTGTTTTTACTTTTTTCCGTTAAGATATTTTATGTAATAGTTCTTTTACTTTTAATTAAAAGTATTTTTTATGAAATAAAAATACATAAAATAATGTTTAATAAATTTGTAATTGAAAGAATTCTTTATAATTTTAAATTTAAAAAAGGAGAAGACTTAAAAAACATAAATGGTTTAAAAAGAAATAAAATACATAACTTTATTGTTAATAATAAAATATATAATGAAAGAGAGTATATTTTAAAATATTATCTAAAAAACTAGAAAAATTTAAACTTTTGTGTTAATATATCTTTTCACGGAGGGGAAAATGAGAAAAAGTGAGTTATTGGAATCTATAAGAAAAAATGGAAAAATTTATAGAAATCCAGCTTTAAAAGAATATATTTTATCTTTTGATAGTTTAGAAAAACAACAACTTTGTTATTTATCATATTTTGTAACTGATTTTAATTTAGAAAAAACTAAAACTATTATGTGTTTAAAAAACAAAAAAAACATAGATGATCTTCTTATATTATTAGATAATAAAATAATAGAGAAGAATTCAAGGTATTTAAGAGAAGAATTAACAGAAGAAAATGCTAGAGAAAGAAGTATAATAAATGGATATCTTACTTTACTTAATGATGAGAAATTTAGTAGTGATTTTGAACTTTTAGATGGGATTATAAAATGCGGAAACATAAAAAAAGTATTAAAGATGTTAGATGATCCTAATTATATTTACTATGAAGATGCATTTAGAAAAGTTATGTGTAGCAAAAATAATGTTGCTAGAAAAAATAAAACCAAATTTTTAGCAGCCATAGAACTTGATAAATTAGGAAGAGAAGTTGCTTTTGAAGAACAAATAAAAGCAAAAGAGTTTAAACATACTGATAATGTTAAAAGACTTACTAATGAAGAGTTTGATCACTTTATAAAAAAATGTATGGAAAATGATGTTTATAGAGATATTTATAGTATTATGTATGTGTTAGTTTCTTTAGATCCATTTAAAAAAGTAGGTAAAAAAAATAAAGATAAAAGCAAATTACTTTCTAAAATGTATGATTTAAGTGAATCACATGGACAAAAAAGATTAAATGCATATATAAATCAAATGAAAAAGGAAGAAATTACAAGAAAACACAAGAAAGACTAGACTAAAACTAACTCTTGTGTTAAAATTTATATGTTTGTAGATCTTTCTCTACAACCGCACTAAAAAGGTTTTTAAAAACAAGTATGTACCTTAAAGGCGAGTCTGATTGAAGGAGGTAATAAAATGAAAGCAATTATTGAAACTGGTGGAAAACAATATGCAGTTGATGAAAAAACTGAAATATATGTTGAAAAACTAGATAAAAACCCAGGTGAAGTTGTGACTTTTGATAAAGTTTTATATGTAAATGGTAAAACTGGAACTCCTACTGTAAAAGGTGCAAAAGTAACAGCTGAGGTTGTTAAACAAGGTAAAAAGAAAAAAATTAAAGTTTTCCATTATAATGCTAAAAAGAAATTTAGAAAAACAATGGGACATAGACAACCTTATACTAAATTAATAATTAAAAAAATAGAAGGTTAAAATGTTAAAAATAAGAGTAAATAAAGAAAATAATATTATAAAAGAAATAAAATTTAATGGGCATACTGAGTATGCAGATTATGGAAAAGATATTGTTTGCGCTTCTGCTTCTACAATGTTAATAACAACAGTTAATGCAATTTATAAAATAGATAAAGATGCAATTAAGAAGGAAGAAACAGAAGAGATAACTATAACTAATATAAAAAAAGATAAAATAACTAATGATTTACTTTTAAATTTATATGAAATGTTAAAAGAATTAGAAAAACAATATAAAAACAATATAAAAATATATGAGTAAGGAGGAATACCTATGAACTTTAAAATGAAATTAGATATACAACTATTCGCATCAAAAAAAGGTGTTAGTTCTACTAAAAACGGAAGAGATTCTATTGGACGTAGACTTGGTGCTAAAAAAGCTGATGGTGAAATAGTAAGAGCTGGTAATATAATTTATCGTCAAAGAGGAACAAAAATCTATCCAGGAACAAATGTTGGTATTGGAAAAGATCATACACTTTATTCATTAATTGATGGTAAAGTAAAATATGAAAGAAAAGGTAGAGATAAAAAACAAGTTAGTGTATACATGGTTTAACTTGTTTTTTAATACTTAATTATGGAAGATAATTTTTTAATAGAAGATTTAGAAGAAATAAAGAAAAGACATATTACGTATAGAGATTTTTTAATACCTAATACTAAGAGTGATGAAGTAGTATATAAAGAAATATACAAAGCAACGCTTTACTTAAATAATATAGGAATAGATATGCATTATGTTAAACAAGGTAGAGTTCTATCTGTTTCATACTTAAATTTAAATTTTTCTAGAAGAAGAAAGTAACTAAAGCTTTCTTTTTTTATTTAAATAATATACAATAAATATAAGAGGTGTTTAAATGAAAGTTAAATCACTTTTACCTGCGGATAGTTATGTAGTAATAAATAAAAGTTTATTAAATGAAAATGATAAACTTGTTTTAACTATGCTTTATATGCCTATAATAGGTAATGTCGCAGTTACTTTGTATTTAACTTTATATAATGAGTTAAAAGCCGGAAGTTTTATTACAACTGAACTTAATCATTATCATTTAATGACAGCGATGAATTTAAGTTTAGAGGATATAAAAGTTGCTAGAATAAAACTAGAAGGAGTTGGTCTTTTAAAAACATATTATAAAAGTGGAAGTATAAATTCATATGTTTATGAACTTTATTCTCCAATGGATGCACATGATTTTTTTAATCATCCAATATTTAATATAGTTTTATATAATTATGTTGGTAAAGAAGAATATAATAGACTTATTAATTACTTTAAAATGCCAAAAGTTAATTTAAAAGACTATGAAGATATAACAACACCATTTGATATGACATTTAAGAGTAGAAATTATAAAGACTACAATTTTGATAATGAAAATGTTATAAAAAAAGAAACATTAAAACTTAATTATGAATTAGATTATGATTTTGATCTTTTAATTTCTTCTATACCTAAACGACTCATTAATGAAAGAGCCTTTAATAAAACTACAAAAGAATTGATAATTAATTTAGCTTTTCTTTATGATATTGATCCTGTTACTATGAGTGAATTAATAAAAATTTCATTAAATGAAAAAGGACTTATCGAAAAAGAATTACTTAGAACAAATGCTAGAAGATACTACACATTTAATAATGATAATAAATTACCAAGTTTGATTTTTAAACATCAACCAGATTATTTAAGAAGTCCTAAAGGTGATAATTCAAATAAAGGAAAGCTAATAAAAGTTTTTGAAAATAACAGTCCTTATGAATTTTTAAGAGCCAAAAATAAAGGTGCAAAACCAACTGATAGAGATATGAAAATTTTAGAAAGTTTAATAGTTGATTTAAAACTAAACCCAGCAGTAGTAAATGTACTAATAGACTACGTACTTAAAACAAATAATAATAAACTTACTAAAGCATATATAGATACAATCGCATCACAATGGAAAAGACTTAATATTGAAACAGCAAAAGAAGCAATGGAAATAGCTGAGAAAGAACATAATAAATATAAAAAGAAAAATATTAATCAAAACAAAAAAGAAACTAGTACACCAGTATGGTTTGATAAAAATATCGAATCAACTCCACTAGATGAAACAGAAAAAGAGGAATTAGAAAATATGTTAAAGAATTTTGGGTGATCAAGAATGAAAAATATTAATGAAATGTATGATAACAAAAAAAGTAAAAAAGATCTGAAATTAGCTTTAAAAAGAGAGTTTACACTTGCGACTAAAGACACTGATTTTATAGAACTATGTAATAAAACAGGTTTAAAAGAAGAAGAATTATGTAAATATACTTCAAAACTTGAGACTTCAGTTAAAGAGCTTAATAACTGTAAAAGTTGTAAAGGATTAGGACAATGTAGAAATGAAGTAATGGGTTATTATTTTTATCCAGTAGTGAAAAATAATACACTTAATTTTTCATATGTTGCTTGTAAGTATCAAAAAGAAGAAATAAAGGAAAAAGAAAATGAAGCTATATATTTTGAAGTTCCAAAAGCATTAAAAAAAGCAAAATTAAGTGAAATAATTGTAGATAAAGAAAGAAAAGAAACAATTAAATATATTACAGAATTTATAAAAAAATTTAAAAACAATGAAAAAATGAAAGGCCTTTATTTGCATGGTAACTTCGGAAGTGGAAAAAGTTATATGATTTCTGCTTTAATAAATGAACTTGCAAAAGAAGGTATTGATGCAGTTATTGTGTATTATCCAAAACTTTTAGATAAAATAAAGGGTAGTTTTAGTAATAATAGTTTTAATGATTTATTAGAAGAAATAATGAATTCAGAAGTTTTATTAATAGATGATATTGGTGCAGAAAACAATACTGCATGGGCAAGAGATGAAATACTAGGAACAATACTCCAACATAGAATGGATAATGAACTTACTACATTTTTTACATCGAATTTTACAATTGAAGAGTTAGAAGAACATTTAAGTACAACAAAAGATAAAACAGACAAAGTAAAAGCAAGAAGAATTATAAGTAGAATTAAACAACTAACAAATGATATTGAACTTATTGGAGAAAACAGAAGAAAATAAACAAGAATATATAAACACCTTTCTATTTCAATATACACAAAAACTGCCAAGTAAAAGTAAATTGCGGGGGGGGTAGATTATACTAAAATAAACTACAGAAAACTGTAGTTTTTTTGAGGTGTATTATGAAATTAAAAGAATATCTTGAAACAAGAAAAATATCTAAAA
>JABLTK010099800.1_pt1 | contig 10661 bp, 7 predicted proteins | sample 7160131 | NCBI WGS metagenome assembly JABLTK01 (sample SAMN14651221, study PRJNA627086) | human gut metagenome | isolation source: feces | host: Homo sapiens
AATTGATGTCTTGAGTTTAGGTAATTCGGAGGAGGAATAAAGCCATGCGTCGGGCTTGGCCCAAGGCCTCCATAGATATCTGACGCCTTCGGGCTTCCCCGCGCCTTCGGGGCTCTTTACAAAAACCTCGCTGCCGCGTATCTCCGGAGCACCCTCCACCCATTTGCCGCCGATTTTAAGCTCAAACCCGCGCGGATCTCCTATTCCGGACAACTTTCCGTCAAATTTCTTAAACTTTACGAGGGCTCCGCCTTCGGAAAATTCGGCGGATTTAAATATAGGCGCAATCGCCGCGACGGATTTTTTGCCGTACACTTCCTTTTCGGCAATCTTTGCGAGGCGCACGCCCACGAGCGTTTTATCCCGCGGGTGAACGTCTTTTTTATCGCCGAGATCTATGGTATTGGCGATTTCCGAAAATTTCAGTTTTTTCGAAGCCGAAATTTGTTTGTTCCTTACTTGCGCCCACAATTTTCCGCCGCCAAACGACGGAAGTTCGGCGCATAAAAACCACAACTTTTTGTCTCCCCACTTTTCGCGCCACGCGCCGACCATGTTTTCATACAAATCTCCAAAAGCCTCGACAGCCTTTGGATTGCCGGCGCCATAGCCGCTCTCCTGCTCGCCCTGGTACCACACGACGCCGCGCGCTGCAATGCCCGCCATTGGCGCAACCTTTGCATTCCAGTGCCTTATCGGAACTTCGTGATTTCTATATGGAGTGTAGTCGAGAGGCACCGAAAGCTTATTCCAGTCGTAGGGCGGCTTCGGTTTTTTTTCAGCCTCCGCCTTTTTGCAGGCAGCCTCATATTCTGCGAGATTTTTTTTATAGGCTTCCTGCTTTTTCGCATAGCCGCCGCTCTCTACGTATTTTTTAGACGCCTTCAAGTAGTTGCTGTAATAGTCTTTCAGATACGGTATGCGGTCTATATATTCGGCGGGAGTCCAGCAAGCCATGAGAGTTCCGCCCATTGAAGTGTTTATAAGCCCCACCGGAACGCCCAAATCTTTCAACAGTTTTTCACCAAAATAGAATCCCACCGCCGACTGAGTCCCGACATTTTCCGGAGAGGTAAGTTCCCATTTTCCTCCGGGGAAGTCGCTTTGGGGAGTCTTGCTCATCGCGCCGAGGCTCATTCTAAAATAGCGGAGATTTGGATAATTCGCGCGCGGGATTGCGACATGGGCGTCGTCGGAGCCTTTGAGCGTGAAATGCATATTGCTCTGCCCGCCTAAAATCCAGAGTTCGCCGACAACCACATTTTTTATTTTTGCGGCTTCCTCTCCGTTTTCATAGACTTTTAAATCCCTCGGATTCGCCGAAGCCTTCATCGGGGAAAGCCATACAACCCACTTGCCGTCTGCGTCCGCCATTGCAGATTTTTTCTGATTTGCGAACTCGACCTCCACCGTTGCCCGCGGATCGGACGTTCCCCATATCTTCACTTTTTTACCCCGCTGCAAAAGCATATTGTCGGAGAAAATAGACGGCATTTTTATTGCCGCAGACAGGGGCGCCGCCGAGACTGCAACAAGCGCCACAAAAGCAAATTTTAGGGTTTGGAAGATATATCTGCGAATCGGAGTTTTCATTTTGATTATTTTTTGGGCTTTTCAAATTTGAATGAGAAAACGGGTGTATTCTGAGAGTTGTAAAGCCAAACGTCCGGTTTTGCCCAGTCGGCCCACAGATATCTTACCCCTTCGGGAACCGAGCTGCCGGAAGGAGCGGTGACGAACACATTTCCGCCGCGAATCTCCGGTTTTGCTTTCACCCATTTGCCGTCGATTTTGAGTTCAAAACCGCGCGGCTCGCCTTTGCCGACAAGCTTGTCCCCAAAAGAGTCTATTCTCACAAGCACGCCGTCTTTCCCATATTGGGCAGACACTGCGCGGGGCGTTTGAAATAGAGAGTTGTCGCCGTACACTTGGCGGAGCGCCGCTTCTTCAAGCCTATGCCCCACGAGAGTTTTGTCGCGCGGGTGGACGTCGTCCTTCCAGCCAGTGTCTATTATATTTGCACATGCCGCATGCCCGAGCTCTTCGGCTGCGGTTATCTGCTGGGCGCGCACGCGGGGCCAGGCGCTTGCGTCTCCTTTTGAGGGCATTTGCGCGGCGAGGAAAAATAGTTTGTCGTCGCCCCAGCGCTCGCGCCACGCTTTCACCATATTTATATACATTTTGTCGAAGACAAACGACGGCGAAAACTTTGGATTCTCCCCCCAGCCGTCAGACTCGCCCTGATACCACAGGACTCCGCGCGCCGCATAACCCGCCACGGGAGCCACTTTCGCGTTCCAGTGCCAAATCGGGACTTCGGTGAACGGCACATGGGTAAACTTTAACGGCGTGCTAACCCTATATTCCCACGCTGACGGGCGCTTTACCCCCTTAGCGTCGGCCTCTTTGCATGCGGCTTCGTATTTTGCGCGGCGGACTTTCATTTCCGCGACGAGCTTTTCGTAGCCGCCGTTTTTCAAATAATCATCGCGTTTTTTATTGTACTCCTGCATCCACTTTTTGTTGAATGGGACATTGTCAATGTATTCCGCGGGAGTCCACGCACGCATTGAAGTTCCGCCCTTGCAGACGTTCACAAGCCCGACAGGAACTTTTAAATCCTTGTGGAGCTTTTCGCCAAAGTAAAATCCGACCGCGCTAAACGACCCTGAATCTTTCGGATTTGAATGAATCCATTTCCCGCCCGGGATAAAATATTGCTCTTTTTCCGTTATGCGGTTAGAGTCCATTTTAAAGTAGCGGATATTAGGATAATTCGAGCGCGCTATTGCCTTTTTAGCGTCGTCCGTCTGCGACAAAATCCACTCCATATTGCTCTGCCCGCCCAAAATCCAGACTTCTCCAACAAGAATGTCGGAAACTGTTTTTGCAGGCTTGCCATTCTCTGAAATATTCATTTTGCGGGGCGAATCGGAAGCCTCCATCGGCGGAAGATTCAGCGTCCACTTTCCGTCTGCGCCGGCCTTTGCGGAACATTTTTTTCCGTTGAATTCCACATCCACCTGGGAATTTGCGTCGGCCGTTCCCCATATTTTTACGGGCATATTGCGCTGAAACACCATTCCGTCGGAAAATATCTCCGGAAGCTTTATCTCTGCGGTCAACGGGTACGACCACGCGACCGCCGCAATAAAATATAAAAGGCATCTAACTTTCATAATTCCTAAAAATTCTATTTATTTTCCTTTTCAAAACCGAACGCCGGCAACCCACCGTCGGTATACAGCCATGCGTCCGGCTTGGCCCAGCTCTTCCAAAGATAGCGCACGCCTTCAGGTATAGAGTGGGAATTAGGCGCGGACACAACCACTGTTGAGTCGGAGTCAATCTCCGATTTTGCGGGAATCCATTTGCCGTCTATTTTAAGCTCGAAGCCCCTAGGTTCGCCCTTCCCGACGAGTTTTCCCGAAAAAGCCCCGAATTTCACAACGGCATTGCCGGTATTGAAAGTCGCCCCGGCAAAAACTGGGGATCTGTCCTCCACACTGCTGTCGTCATAAACTCTGCGCATTGCAACCTTTTCAAGCCTTTCGGAAATTGGCCCCTTATCGGCGGGGTGGATGTCGGTTTTTTCGCCCGTATCGGAAGCGCAGACTATGTACGAATTATCGACGCTTCCAGCCGCCAAAACCTGCGCCGCGCGAACCTTGCCCCAATCTTTTCCGTATCCGTAAGACGCCAATTCCACCGATATCCACGGCATTGAATTGTCGCCCCATGCCGCGCGCCAAGCGTCTACAAGTATTCTAAACTGGCGAACGAACAGAGCCTCGGAATCGTTCTGGTTGGACTCACCTTGGTACCACAAAAAGCCGCGAGCAGTGTAGCCTGCCAATGGGGCAACTTTCCCGTTCCAATGCATTGCGGGAGCAGATAAATCCACTATCGGAGTCTGCGGACGTGGGGCAATTTTGTCCTTCCACGGCATTGTCGGCGGGCGTTTATTTTCGGCTTTAGCCTTCGCGACCGCCTTCTTGTGCTGTTCCATTCTTTCCTTATGCGCCTTGGCGGCTTTCTCATATCCGCCGTTTTTCCATTCAGGCAATTTTTCAAAATATTCGGCTCTGCGGCTTTTCAAATATTTTGATTTATCCATGGCGTCGAACGGAATCCACGTCTCCATTCGCGTTCCGCCGCGCGCGGTGTACACAAGCCCCACTGGAACGCCCAAGTCTTTTGAGAGTTTTTGTGCAAATGCGTACCCCACCATGCTGAACGATTGCGCGTTTTTAGCGTCAGCTTTTTTCCATTGCGAGCCTGCCGTAGTGTCGCTCTGGGGAGTCTCTGATATGCTTGGAGCCGGATTTGAAAAATACCGTATATCGGGATTGCCTTCGGGTTTGAGATTTCGCCACGTGTAAGTCATTTCCATATTGCTCTGCCCGCCAAGAACCCACACTTCGCCGACAATCACGTCTTTTATGGTGCGCGAGAGCTTTCCGTTCTCGTAGAACTTCATATCCCTGCCCTCCTTCGATGCTTCGAGCGGATCCAGTAAGACGCTCCACTTGCCGTCATTGCCGGCTTTCGCCGACTTTTTTGCGCCTGCGAACTCTACTTCCACCGCCGCGTTTGCGTCGGCTGTTCCCCATATTTTTACGGGCTTTTGGCGCTGGATTAGCATGTCGTCCGAAAATATTCTCGGCAGGTTTATTTCAGCCGAGAGCATGGAAGCCGCAAGGGCTGCAAATATAAAATAGGAAATTTTTTTTATTTTCATAAGCTTATAGACCATCTGTTAGCGTATTTCGTCAGTAAATCCGAATGCGGGGATTCCGGCATCGTTGTAAAGGCATACGTCAGGCTTTGCCCAGCCTTTCCAAAGGTACCTTACACCTTTTATTGCCGAGCCGTCCGGAGTTTTAACCGTTAATCTCCCGCCCGAAAATTCAGCTTTGGCGTCGCGCCACTGCCCGTCTGCGCATTTTGCGATAAATCCGCGCGGCTCGCCCTTGCATTCAAGCTTTCCTCCACGCAAGTCGAAATTTAATTCCGCGGTATCCGCAGAATATTTTGCCGACTTGAAAATCGGCCCGTAGACGGCGGGCTTTTTCTGCCCGTAAACGTCGTTCAACGCGATATTCGCGAGGCGGTCGATAATAGGTTTTTTGTCGCGCGGATGGACATCGTTTTTATCTCCTGTGTCTATCGATACGGCAATTCCGCCATTGGGATCTTCGAGGGAGGCGCGCATCTGGTCCCAGCGCATATATTCCCAGCCGTTATCCTTATAAGACGGCAGCTGGACGCACAAAAAGTACATATCCGGCTTTTCCCAAGCTTTTCTCCACGCTTTCTTCATTCCCTCGAAAATCGACTTAAAACCGCTCCACATGTAGTCTGACTCGCCTTGATACCATAGGAAACCGCGCGCGGTAAAGCCTGCCATCGGGGCGATTTTGGCATTCCACAGGCGCGCGGGGTTGTTTACCCCGTACGGTTTTGAGATGTCTGGCTTGGCCTGCAAGTTTGCCGCCCAGGGGCATATTGGCCTGGATTTTCCCGCCGCTTTTGCCTTGGCGACTTCCGCCTCGTATTTGTCGCGCGCCTCGCGCCATTTAGCGAAGCTCTTCTTAAATTCGGACTCCTTCCATTTTTTTGAATCACGCTCAAACATCTTGCGGGCGGGCTCCATTAGCGGATCGGAATTAAAAAATTCGATGGGAGTCCACCCGACCATTCGGGTGCCGCCGCGCGAGCTTTCAACTATGCCGACAGGTATATCCCCAAGAGCCTTTGATATGCGCGAGCCGAAAAACAGCGCGATTGCGTTTGAATTACCAAGCTTGTCTTTTCCAGGCACGAACCATTGCGCCCACCCTTCGAAATCTGATAGCGGAGTTTCGCTTATTTTTCCGCTGTCTTGGGCGAAATACCTGAGATTTTTTGGCAAATTCTCCAATTCCTCTTTGGAGCCGATCATGGAGTTTGCGCCGAATTGCATATTGCTCTGCCCGCCGGTTATCCAAACTTCGCCGACCAACACTCCGCCGATTTTTTTCGACACCGCGCCATTTTCAAATACGAGCATTTCCCGCGGCTGGGCGGAAGTTTCCAGCGGAGGAAGAAACAGCGACCATTTTCCGTCTTTGTCCGCTTTAGCCAAAATATTCTTTCCCGCAAACTCCACGCGTACGTCTGCGTTTGGAGACGCCTTACCCCACACCTTTACCTGCTCGCCGCGTTGCAAGACCATATTGTCCGAAAAAATTTTCGGCATTTTTATTTCCGCAATAACGGCTTGCGCAAGCAATAGCGCAACAATCAATAGTGTTGATTTCTTCATAGTTTTTACAATCCGCCGCGGAACCCCCAATACAAACCTCTCCCCCCGCGGAAAAAGTTATACGTTCCGCCTTTGCGTAATTTATAAAACTACTACTTGGCCCGCGTTGTTGTCAAATAAACAATATATGTTTGAAAAACATTTCCTGCTAGCGATAATTTTTTTTGGAAAATATGATTATCGACGAAAACAAACTGAGAAAAGTTTCCGAAAAGCTCATTGGCAAAGGGAAAGGCACAATGCCTTCCCTTAAATTCCACAAGGGCAAAAGCGCGCGCTCCGATACGCTCGAAGCCGTGCGCTTGGCAATCGGCATCTTTGTGGCTGCCGCAATGCTTTTTGGGTCGGCGGCTCTCGTTTGGACTCTCGCGACGGAAGCCGGAAAAGGCGTCGATACGCTTAAAAAAAAGGCAGCCCAACGCCCTGCCGACGCGCGCGATGTGCAGGTGATATATATACCCAAAGGCGGCAAATGAAACGTGCCGATGAGATTATGACTGAAAGCGGCCTCGCTCCAAGCCGCTCAAAAGCTCGCGCCCTCATAGAGGCGGGGCGCGTTAAATTTGCAGGGAAAGTAGTCGACAAACCGTCGCGGAAACTTCCGGAAGACGCTGTTCTCGAAATCTCGGCAGACGCGCCCGAATCGAGGTATGTTTCGCGCGCAGGATTGAAGTTAGAGGCGTTTTTGGACAGATTTGGGATAGACCTCCGCGGCGTTGACATACTCGACGCCGGCGCTTCGACCGGCGGCTTTACCGACTGCGCCCTGTCGCGCGGAGCCGCATCGAGCGTGTGCGTGGATATCGGCAGCGGCCAGCTCCACCCAAAGCTATTGTCAGACGCGCGCGTGGAAAATATGGAAAAGACAGACATACGCTCATTGTCGCCATCGTCTTTCGGAGGCAAGAAATTCAATTTTATATGCGCGGATTTGTCTTTCATATCGCTTGAAAAGGTATTTGGCAGCCTATGGGGTCTACTTTCCGACGGCGGAATCGCCGTGTGCCTTGTAAAACCCCAATTTGAGAGCGACCCAAAGCTTGCGAGAATCCGCAAGGGAGTGTTGCGCCCCGAAGAAAGCGCTATCGCGTTTGAGAAAATAACAAACTATATTTCGGATAATTTTCGAGGCGCCCGGATAATAGGCGGCATGCCTTCCCCCATATTGGGTGGCGATGGAAATACGGAATATTTAATAGGAATCAGGAAGGAAAGCGGGACGTAGGCGCGCAAAGAATTTGGAGTTTGCAAAAGACACGCAAAGCGCGGCGGGGGAAAATCCCGCCGCGCCCAGTTTTTGCGGGTCGGCGCAGATGGCCCTACTTGCTAAGCGCGCCGCGTTTTAAGAACTTCTTTACGTATTTGAAATCCTCTTTCATAAGGTTGCTGCGGGTTTCAGCAATCTCGGACTCGGGGACAAGAATGATTTTGCTTGTCGTGTCGCCGAGAGTTTCGCGGTATTTTTGTATGTCGGCTTCCGAGTTGGACGGTATTTCTATACCCTGCTTATTCCACGGATAGACAAAGAGGAGATTGTGTTTGCCTTGTTCCACGTAGAACGTATTTTCGCCGAAATGCTCGGCCCAGCCGCGCGTGCCCGCGTAAATTCCGGAACCGTAGCAGACATTGTTTTTAATTATCATTCCCTTGCGCTTGTTGTCGTAGGTCAGGAAGTTGTTGTCGCGGGGTTCCGGAGTTGAAAATTCGTTTTCACCCATTTCCCATGCAAAATTTCCCTCAAAGTGGCAGTTTATGTATTCCGACCTTCCGTTCGAGCGGTTTGAGAGGAAGTGCTCGAACGCCTGGCGGCAACGGTAGAATTTATTGCCGGTAAAGGTAATGTCACTCGCGACAATTTCACCTTTTTCGACGATGCCTTGTATTGTGGAGCCGCAGTCGTAAGTGCGGCTTATTGTGCAGCCTGAGACGTGGTTTCTGTTGTTGGAAGACGGAGACCCGGAAATCCAGAATTCGATTCCGTTGCCGAGACGAACCCATGTTCTATATCCTACCTGCGTGCTGCCGCCGATTAGGTCAATTTTCACATTTTCAACCTTTCCGCCGAACGACCCTGTGAGGCCGTGGCGCCCGAAACCCTTAATTGCTATATTGCGCACGGTGCAATTTTTCAGGCCGCTGACCCCGTTGCCGTACGTCAGTATGCCAAGCTTGGCGCCGTCGGAAGATGGATTTTTGCCAAGCTTTACATACAGCCAGCGATAGCTTTCGGCATCTATATCCTTTGGCTTGTATATTTCACCAGTTGTGATGTCCCAATCTTTTTCAAGCATTTCGAGCTTTTTTACTTTATGCCCGTAAACCGTATCACTTGCGGCGTCGTAGAGGGCTCCGAGGTTGTTGAGCTGGAAATTTCCCTTGGTGATTTCAAGATTGCGACCGTAGAAATTCTCGGTCTTGTTCATGTCTAGACGCCATACGCCGTTGCCCATATCTTCCCACGCATCGGGATTTTTAAGGAGTTTAAGGCCGCATATCTCCGGATATTTCGAGCCCTTTCCATACGAGTCAACCACGCAGTTGCTTAGCCCCGACAACGGCTCGTAAAATACGTCGCCCTTTTTAAGTAGAATGCGCGCATTCTCTTTTGGTATTTTCGCGAATGTCTTTAGCGGACTTTTCATGGAGCCGTCGTTAGAGTCGTCTCCTGCGCTCGACGACACATAGACAACCGTGGATATTTGCGATTCGTCCGCGCCGTATTCCTGGGCGAACATCGGAGTCAGCGCGAGCATCAAAGCCGCGCATGCGGTAGCCTTAATTAAGTTCATTTACTCTCCCTTTTATTATTTTTTTTATTAAGAAATTTTCGCACATATTTGAAATCGCCGTTCAGGAGCTTGCCCCTCAGCGCCGAATCGTCCTTTTCGACAATGAAAATCTTGCTGGTTTTGTCGCCGGTAATTTGCCTGTATTTTTCTATGTCCGCTTCGGACTCCGCGTTTACAACAATATTGCCTGAACCGCGCAGCGCCGCAACAAGTGGTTTCCCGCGCAAAACATAAAAAGTGTTGTCGCCGAAATCGGTAGACCAGTTGGGGACTCCCGTATATGCGCCCGCGCCGTAGCATACATTTTCGCGGATTGTCATTGCGGCGACTCTCCTGTCGTATGTAAGGAAATTCAGGTCTTGCAGGTATGGGGAGTCAAATTCGTTTTCGCCCATTTCCCATGCGAAATTGCGTACGAACTTGCAATCGCGATATTCAATGGGGCCATTGTCGGAACTCGCGAGCCAATGCTCGAATGCCTGCCGGCAGCGGTAGTATTTGTTGCCGGTAAAGACTATGTCGAGAGCAAGAGCGTTTCCGTTTTCTGTGCGCCCCTGGATTGTGGAGCCGCAGTCGAAAGTGCGGCTTATTGTGCAGTTGGAGACGCGGTTGTGTATATTGCTGTTTGGCCCTCCCGAAATCCAAAACTCTATTCCGTTTCCGAGACGGACCCAATTCGGGAAGCCCACCAGAACGCTTCCGCCGATTAAGTCTATCTCGATATTTTCTATTTTTCCGCCGATACACCCAGTTAGCCCGTGGCGCCCAAAACCCTTAATTGCTATATTGCGAACAGTGCAGTTTTTTATTCCGCTAACGCCGTTGCCGTATGTCATAAGGGCGAGAGAATCCCCGTATTTGGAGGGATTTTCATCTAACTTCAAGTACAGGTATCTGAAAGTCTGGGCTGTCACCTTGTTGCTGCGGAATTCGGGGGAAGATATCATATCCCAATTATCTTTCAGGTCGGAATGTTTTTTAAGGACTCGCCCGTGAAGGGTGTCAGAAGACGCATCGTAGATGCCGCCTATATTGTTAAAAAGGTTTCCGCGGTTCGCTGCGGGAGGATTGCGCCCGCTAAAATTGGCGTCGGCGTTCATGTCGAGCCTCCATATGCCGCCGCCCATGTTTTCCCATGCCGACGGATTTTTTACGAAGCGCAATCCGCATATAACCGGCAGCCTCTTGCCGTTGTTCGGGTAAGAGTCCACTACGCAATTTTCAAGGCCGCTTAGCGGCTCATAAAAAACGTCCCCGCGTTTTAGAAAAATCCGGGCGTTTTTTCTCGGAATTTTGGAAAATGTCTTAAAAGGCTTATTTTTAGAACCGTCGTTAGAGTCGTCTCCCGCGCTTGAGGACACATACGCTTCTGTTATAATTTTAGATTCGTCCGCCCCTATGGGCACAGACGCATAAGAATTAACACAAAAAAATAGAGCGGCAAACGCCGTGAGTATAAGAGCAATTCGCTTCATAAAAGTTTGTTAACACATCAAAGAAAGCCCTTCAATAAAAATATTAAAAACCAGTCCTTTAAAATTCGTTGAAAAAAAATTTTTTCCGGT
>JABLTK010150065.1_pt1 | contig 10658 bp, 12 predicted proteins | sample 7160131 | NCBI WGS metagenome assembly JABLTK01 (sample SAMN14651221, study PRJNA627086) | human gut metagenome | isolation source: feces | host: Homo sapiens
TGTAGGAGTAGCAGATATCACAGCCCCAGAAATAGTAATAGTAGTAATATTATATAATCCAACAGGAGAGGGAGGACACCAAGGAGGTGCGTGGTTAGTTTTAACAACACACAATAAAACTATTTAGAAATCGTTAATGAAATAAACTGTTAAATCAATAACGATGGCGAGTTTCAATCGCTTTTTAAAATATAAATGAGAGGACAAGTTATGGAAAATAAAAATATAATAGGTACAAATTTTATAATTACTAATAGAAATTTAATAAACAAATTTGGGTTAAATTCAGCAGTAATGCTTGGAGAATTATATGGTAGAAGCAATTATTTTAAAGAACGAAATGAGCTAAATATGGATACTTTTTTGCTACAAAAGATAGCATAGATAACACACGCTAAAAACTGAAATTAAAGAATATTATTAAAGATAAAGTAGGGTATAACGTTTTAAAATCCCATTGATTTTTCCTTCATTTTGTTGTATTATACTCATTGTAAACCTCTTAGATTAGCTATGCTTATTGAAACAGGAACAAAAGTATTAAAACTTGAGGTTCCGATATTGTATTGTAGCATAGACTACGTGCACCATAGAGTGCTTTATTTAATAGTATACATAATTATACTATATTAGAAAGCTAATTTAAAGAGGTTTGTTTTTTTATATAAATTTAGGTTGCGGACATAGTCTGCCGTATGGTATAATCACAACAAGAGATAGTAAGATGTAGGAGAGGATAACAATGCTAAATATTGAATATAAAGATAATTTAGAAGAAGAGTTTCATAGTATGATAGATAACGAATTTAATAAATTTGCTACTAAAAATGGTGTGACTTGTAATTATAGGTCATTTACTTTTGTTGCCAAAGAAGATAATAAAATCGTAGGTATAATAACTGGAAATTCATATTATAAGGAAGTTCATATAAGTGATCTTATTATTTTGGAGGAATATCGAAATAAACAAATTGGGAGTAAACTAGTTGAAACTGTTGAGAGCCATTATAAAGCCAAAGGTTTTGAAAACATAAATTTAACCACTTATGGCTTTCAAGCACCTGAATTTTATAAAAAATGTGGATTTAAAGTGGAATTTGTAAGAGAAAACAAAAAAAATCCAAAACTTAATAAATATTTTTTAGTTAAATATTTTTAGAAAATTGTAATTAAGGAAGAAAAAATGAATGATAATATTGGTAGAAGAAACGGCTTAAGAATGCCCAAAATGATTTCTAATGTAAAAGGAAATACAGAATTAAATGCTGACAAAATAGAGATATCAAAAGCAGTTTCTAATGCACAAAACACTAAATATAAAGGTGATAATGCAATTGTAATAGAACATCCTGATGTAGAAAAAGAAACAAAAATACCATCAGATTCTAGTGAACTTATAGTAATAACTAAAGCAAAAAAATTGACAGCATATGTAATAACTATTACTGAAAAATCACCCAAAAAATTTAGAGCAGTTTTTATTAATAGAATGCAAAATTATAGTTTGGATTGTATAGAAAATCTAATTGAGGCAAATTCAATTAGGATGGATAGTGTTAAAAATAAGGAAAGAAGAAGAGAATGTCAAAGAATTGCTTTTTTAAAATTAAAATTACTAGGATATATATCTTTTCTTGCATTAGAAAATCAATGTATTTTAAAAAAACAATATCAACAAATATCATTACAGTTATCTGACTGTATAAATTTATTAGTTGCTTGGCGAAAAAGTGATGCTGAAAGAAAATAGTAAGGATGTTATGCAGAAATGCTTTCATTAAGGTAAGATTACAATTGCACGTGTGGCGTTGACATTTAGAGACTCTTTGTGGCTCCGCTCCGCCTATAATAGATACAATGTAAACTATGTAAATGGCGACGGCGACTGGAACAATAAATATACTAAAAACAGAAATGCTGGGCTGTGCCCGATTTGCCTTTAAATGAAAGATATATATCTTTCAAAAATGACCAGAAGTATTTATTCTAAGTAGAATAAATGAGTGTTTAAGGCAAAGGAATCTTACGCTTTTTTGAACTCTGAAAAAGAGTCAGAAGAAAATGGCTATCTTGACGACCAACGCGTTAGCTTTGGAAGTTTATCTAGTGATAGAAGGATAGCTCTTTTTTATTATATGGAGGAATAGAAGTGATAGAAGAATCATTTAGTTTCGAAAAGCTGTTAGAAGCGCATAGAAAATGTAGATGTTCTAAACAGCACAAAAGAGAAACTATAAATTTTGAAATAAATTTGAGCCAAAATCTAGTAGATTTGTCAAACCAAATAAAAAATAAAACATATAAAGTTGGTACATACAAACAATTCAAAATATATGAGCCAAAAGAAAGAATAATAGAGGCTCTATCCTATAGAGATAGAGTAGTTTTAATGGCTTTATGTAATAATATTATAGAGCCAAAATTTGAAAGAAGATTAATATATGATAATGTAGCTTGTAGAAAAGGCAAAGGTACAGATTTTGGAATAAAAAGGTTGGAAATGTTTTTACATTCATATTATAAAAAATTTAAAACTAATCAAGGTTATGTATTAAAGTGTGATGTGAGAAAATATTTTCAAAATATTGACCATACAATACTATTTAATAAATTAAAAAAGGAAAAATTTGATGAAGACGAAATATGGATTTTAAAATTAATAATAGATAGTAAAAATCAAGAAAAAGGAGTAGGACTTCCTATAGGAAATCAAACTAGTAAATGGTTTGGTCTTTATTATCTTGATGAAATAGATAGATTAATAAAGGAAAAATTAAGAATATTATATAAATGTTAGATTAACTGCTTTTTATGCACATATATGCCATTCTAATGCAAGGAGCTTATATAGAAGAATAAAAAAAATAAACAATTTATAGAAAAAATATAAGATTTTTATTTTTTTATGGTATAATATAAAAAAATATAAGTTTAATAAAGAGGTACATATGAACAGAAAGGATTTAAGAAGTAAAATTATTCCAACTACTATTGAAAACACAGATGAATTTCAAAATACAGGAAATAAAAAGTTTAATACAACTGATTTAATATATTTAGATAGCTATGATGAGCAATATGATGGTAAAAAAAAAGATAGGGAAAGAAGAATATCTGCTACTGACTATGCTCAAATGAATAATGCTTATACATATGATCGCTATACTACGCGTACTGGCAAACAAACAACTTGGGCGTGGCTCCGCTCCGCCTCTCTTAGATACCTTGTGCACTATGTGCATGGCGACGGCGACTGGAACAGGAAATGTACTGAAGACAGAAATGCTGGGCTGTGCCCGTCTTTGCATTATCATCTGCCATCTGATATCTCCGCACGAAGTGCGTTACGATTTTTAAAAGGGCAAAAAAATAGAGATGAAAGCGAAGAACTAGAACAATTTGATATAAGAGAAGTACAAGATACAACAGGAAAAACTATATATCATACATTACAAATTGGTGAATATGCAAAAACAAAAGTTGACGAAAATTTGAGTAGAACATTAGAGTCATTATATCACGGAGGAAAAATCCAAGAAGGAATTGTATGCACTGGCAGATGGTATTCAAGTAATGGTCAAAAAGAAGATTATAAAGATTATGCAGGAAAACATAGTCCAGAATTTGAATATCAAGGTCAAAGATATGTGCGTGTTGTATCATATCCATATGGTGAAGAATACAGATATTCTGACGGAACACCAACTGGGAAAGTAGGTACAGTAAGATGGGCAAAAGTTGAACCAATTTCTTTTGTAATAAAGAATTGGGATGAAATGCCTAAAAGCATAAATCCTAAAGGAAATGGAAGAGCAAAATATTTCGATTTAAGAGCAGAAGAAGCAATTACTTCAAATATTCCATTTTACCCAGATGAAGATGACCAAAATAGTACAATGTGGCAAAACAGTTCTATTAGAGGATTTTTTAATGGAATAGATGTTAGAAATATACAATCAAATGGTAACATCGAATATGGTGCAAATCGTGGAGGAAACTTTACAGGAGAATGTAATTTTTTAAATGAAGCATTTAATCTATCAAGAGAGCCAATGATAGAATATACAATACCAGATAGCGAGACAGAGATTCCAGATGACGCATTTAATGGGTGTATAACACTTAAAAAGTTAATAATGCATTCAGGAATAAAATCTATTGGGAAAAGAGCTTTTGATGGATTACAGTTTAAATATGCATACAGAACAGAAACAGGGGAATTGGTATTTGCACAAGATTTACCTAGAAATCAAAATGAATATACAGATGTAGTAGAGCTTGGTAAAATAGCAAAATCTTTTGACGGATTTGATTACAGTATATTAGTACAAAGCGATAAATTAGATGAAATAACTGAGTTTTCAGAAATTTTAAGTAAAAATAAATTTAGTATTCCATATGCATATGGATTAGCTTTAGTTGAAAGTGGAAAAACAAAATCATTTACTGAGAATAGCGATTTTAGATTTTTCAAAAATGAAATTCCAAAAATCAATGATATGCTACTAGGTTTTCCAGAAGAAGAAAGATTAGACTTTTATAAATTTGCAAGTGCATTAGGATGTTTTTCAACAGAAAAAATGTTGGATAAAAAAGGTAAAGAAACACAAGTTCCTTTAGCACAAAAAGCCACTTCATTACTTGCTCAATTATTAAAAACAGATGAAATGAAATTGCGGTAAGTATCATGGACTATTTGATTCAATGCCATTGGATGTTGTGCCTAATCAAGAATTCCTAAAATTTATATCTATACAAGGGGATAAGAAAAATCTGCAAAATTTGGATTTAATCTTAAATTTAGAGAGAAATTATCCTGGAATGTTTATTAAGGTAATGTCAAACTTTGATGAGGCAAAGTCATATAGAGAAACACTTGATGATAGTGGAAAACCGATAAAAGTTTCTTGGGAAGAAGCATTAAAAAAATTCTATTTAAGCAATAAATATGTAGGAGTAACAAAGGAAAATGCCGATATAGCAGAATTATTTGGTGGTAAAGGTCTATCACAAGAGGTGTTTGATAGAGCAAACAAATTAAGACAAAAAGCCAAAGGTGCGAATGTTCCAGAACATATATTAGGACAGCCAATAAGAGAAGAAACAATTTTAGAAAGCATTGAAAGAATAAAAAGGCAAACCGAAGAAGAATTAGCAAGTGGAAGAGAAATGATAGAAGAACTATATGATAAGCAATTTACATATGAATGGCTTAGCAAAAATGATCCACACAATGCTATAATGGGATTGTTTTGCAGTTGTTGTGGAACAATAACTAGCCAATTTTATGGAAAAGATATTGCTAGGTCAAGTGTTATTGCTCCTGATGTACAGAATCTTGTTGTTAGAAATTCAAAAGGCGATATAATATCAAAAGGTACAATGTATGTAAATAAAGCAAGAGGGTATGCTGTAATTAATGATTTTGAGCTTAATGAGAAATATAGACATCACGAAAGTTCTTCAGGAAGATATAGTGTCGAAGAAACAAGTCCAGAGGAACAAGATAGAGAAATGATATTTAAAGCATTTCAAAGAGGATTAAGAGCATTTATAGAGAAATATGATACACAAAATCCTAAAAATCCTTTAACTCAAATAAATATTGGTATGGGTTATAATAGATTAAAAAAGCAAGTTGAAAGATTTAAAAAAGCAACTTCAAATTTAACTGTACCGTCTGAATATAGTTTTCAAGATGCAATGACAAATGAACAACACATTCTTTATCAAAGAGAACAAAAACAAATAGAGAATGGAGGGCAAGATAGATGATGAATTTAAGCCAAACTAAACTTGTTGGTCTAACTATGGAACTTGATTTAAAAACAAGGGAATATAAAAAGTTATGTGATAAATTAGATAAGCTAAAAGAAAATAAAATAGACCCTAATGACGAAAGACTTTTAGTAGTAAAAGAGTTATTCCAAAAAAATCACGATGATATAGTAAAAATAAATACACAAATAAAGGAAATTAAAGAAACAGAAGAACTTAAAGAAAAACAAAAATTAGAGCAGTATAATCCAGAAAACATTTTTAATAAAAAGAAGGATACTTCTAAAACAAAAAAAGAAGAGAATATGGATATATCAGTTGTTCAAACTAAAAAAAATTTATTTACAAGATTTATAGAAAAAATAAAGAGTTTTTTTAAGAAATAAATAAGATTCAATAAGGAGTAGTATAGATGTACTACTCCTTGTTAGGTATTATCTATATAATATAAAGCTCTGCTAATAAAATCTTTAGTTGTAATTTTATAATCAGTTGCGAAAAAACTCCTTAAATTTGCATCTTTAACTCCTTTTATATATATTGTTCCAACAGTTTTGTCCATAGAAGAAGTTAGTAAATGTTTTTATGAAGATGTAGGCTTTCAAATTGTTTATGAAAGATTTGAAGATAAGTTTTGCTTTATGCAGTTGAAAAATAATCAGATTATGTTAGAAGAAAACAATGATAATTGGAATGTTGCAAAAATGGAATATCCATATGGTAACGGAATTAATATAAGTATGTCCGTTGAGAATGTGGAGAATTTATACAGAATTTTATGTAAAAGTCAATATAAAATTGATAAAAAAATTAAAGAATTTGGCAAAATAGGTGGAAAAAATTTGAAATTTATTATATAATGCCTATCAAGAGTAATAACACTCTGAAGGTGAATAAATGAATGACGAATATTTAATAAAAATAGACGAGCCAAGAATTCAAGAAACATGTGATGCATATTTTAAATGGAAAGACTTAAATACATATGTTAAAAGTTTAGTGTCAAGAGGAATCAATATGCCAGATGCAATTAGTGAGCCTATGGGTTGCTATTGTTTAAACCTTCTTTGGAATAAAAGTTCTGGTGGAGATGCAAAATCTCTTGATGGCAGAAAGATAGAGTTCAAAGCTACAAGTAATTATGCTTATGATTTAAGTAGCTTTGGACCAAAATGTGATTTTGATGATTTAGTATTTTTAAGGTTTGATCTAGACCTAAATATGTTGTTTGTATATGATACGGGGGTTAATTCAGAAGAATTAAAGAAAATTCCAGTATCAAAAACAGCAACAGTTGGAGATTATCAAGAGGCAGGTAAGAGACCACATTTTAGTCTAATACAATCAATTATTGAAGCAAAAAAACTAGAACCTACTGTAATATTTAATATTAGAAGAGGTAAGATAGTTGAAAAAGGATGAAAGGCAGAGTGTTAATTACTCTGTTAATATAAGCTAATAATTGCGGCGCGCCGCAAAAAACAAAGGAGAGATGATTATGTATAAAATTTGTAGCCTTTTTGCAGGCGTTGGTGGGATAGATTTAGGATTTTTAGAAACAAATAAATGTGAAATAGCATATGCTAATGAATTTGATAAATATGCGGTGGAAACATATGAGAAAAACTTTAATACAAAAGTAGATTGTAGAGATATTCATGATGTAAAAAATAATGAGATACCAGAGTTTGATATTATGGTAGGAGGATTTCCATGTACTTCATTTTCAGTAGCAGGATACAGAAAAGGGTTTGAAGATGATAGAACAGGAGACTTATTCTTCGAAATGGAAAGAATATTTAAAGAAAGGAAGCCTAGAGTAATATTTTTAGAAAATGTAAAAAACTTGGTAGGACATGATAAAGGAAATACATTCAAAACTTTAATTGATAGGCTAGAAAAAGCAGGATATAAAGATAAAATAAAATGTCAAGTTCTAAATGCCTGTGAATATGGTAATATACCTCAAAATAGAGAAAGGATATATATTGTAGCATTTAGAGATAAAGAGGATTTTAATAGATTTCAAATGCCATTACCAACAACATTAAATAAGAGTATAAAAGATGTATTTAATTTTGAAACTAAAGTTGATGAAAAATATTATTATACAGAAGGAAAATATAAAGGTAATATATATAAATTATTAACAGAAGAAATGGATGATGACAACACAGTATATCAATGGAGAAGAAAGTATGTAAGAAAAAATCAAAGTAATTTAGTACCAACACTAACAGCTAATATGGGAGAAGGTGGGCACAACGTACCACTAATAAAAACAAAATTTGGAATAAGAAAGTTAACACCAATAGAGTGTTTTTATGCACAAGGATATCCCAAATACTATGAATTACCAACAGATATGGCAGATAGCAGATTATATAAACAAGCAGGAAATAGTGTTGTTGTACCGGTTATAAATAGAATTGCCGAAAATATAATGAAAGCATTGAATTAAGGATGAAATTAGATGCTTGAAAATAACTAGGAATTAGTAAGAAACTAATTTCTAGTTATTTTTTGCAATTTTTTCAAAATTTCGTACTTTTTATGCGTGAGCATACCATTTACATAGTAGAGGGATAAAAATTTTTAAAAAACTTTTCGAAATTTTGTACTTTTTATATGTGCCGATACCATTTAACTAGTAGAGGGGTAATTGAGGCATAAAGTTTTGGAAGAGATAATAAACTTAAGTGAGCTGTTCGAGTAATAGCGAGTTACAGATAACTTATACAGTAGCCAAATATCAAAAATTAGGAGAGATGATGTTGGAGATAAAGCAAAGTTCTAAATGTACTATTGATAATGAAAAGCCATATAAGCTAAAAGTTGGAGATACAAAAGTATTCTTTGAATATTCAAACAATAATAAAACATTTAAAGAATGTATATTAAATATTCTAAAAAAAAAGGTAAAAAGGTAGTACAAAATTATTTCATAATTTTGCATACTGAAGCTGTAACAAATAAATTTTTAACAGTTTCAGCAAAAACGGGCTGACATTTTTTTATGAGCACGTTATACTTTATACTGAAAGGAAGAAGATGAATTAATGGCGGGAAGAAAATCAAAGTATTATTCTGATGAGAATATCATAAATAAAAAAATATGGTCTGCTGCATTATATATAAGGCTTTCACAAGAAGATGAAGATAATGGACAAGATAAGCAAGAAAGTAATAGTGTAACAAGCCAAAAGACACTATTAAATGAATTCATAGAAGAACATGATGATTTGATAGTTTATGATACATATATAGATGATGGATTTACAGGAACAGATTTTAATAGACCTTCATTTCAAAGATTATTAGAGGATATGAGAAATGGAAATATTAATTGTGTAATTGTAAAGGACTTATCAAGACTTGGAAGGAACTATATAGAAGTAGGAAATTACATAGAGCAAGTTTTTCCGTTATTTAATATAAGATTTATTGCCATTAATGATTCAGTAGATAGTTTTAAAAATCCAGCAAGTACAAATACAATTTTAGTGCCATTTAAAAATTTGATAAATGATGAGTATGCACGAGATACATCAACTAAAATAAGAACATCATTGAACGGAAAAAAGAAAAAAGGGGAATTTGTAGGAGCTTTTCCCTCTTATGGATATATTAAAGATCCAAAGGATAAACACAAACTAGCCATAGATGAGGTAGCAGCAGATATTGTAAGAAAAATATTTTATTGGAATGTAAATGAAGGATTAGGAAAAATAGCAATATGTCATAGATTAAATGAATTAGGAATTTTAAATCCCACAGGACATAAGAAATTAGAATTAGGACAAAATTACAATAATTATGGAATTCAAGATAATACATATACTTGGACACCTTCTACAGTACGAAATATTTTAAATAATGAAGTGTACATAGGCAATACTGTTCAAGGGAAAAGAAGAACAAAAAGCTACAAAGTGCATAAAGTTGAGGCAGTTCCAAAAGAAGAATGGGTAAGAGTAGAAAATACGCATGAAGCAATTATAGATAAAGAAACTTTTAAAAAAGCACAAGAATTAAGTAGAAGGGACACTAAAGTATCTCAAAAAACAAATGAATTATCAATATGGGCAGGTTTCTTAAAATGTGCAGACTGTGGGAGAGCAATGAACAAGAAAAGTAGTACAAATAAGAGTGGAAGTAAGTATGAATATTATATTTGTAGCACATACAGAAAAAAATCTAATAAGTTATGTACAAAACATACAATAAAAGAAGAATTGTTAGAAAAGGCTGTGGTTCAAGCAATTAATTTACATATTGATTTATTAATTAATACAGAAGAAATAATAAAACAAATAAATCAAAGTAGCTTTCAAAATTTAAAAAATGAAAACATAGAAAATATGATAATGACAAAACAAAATGAGATTTCTAAAATATCAAATTTTAAAAGGACCCTTTATGAAGATTGGAAAAATGCAGATATAACAAGAGAAGAATATTTGGAATATAAGCAAAAATATGAAAATGATATTGAAAGACTAAAACTAAATATAGAAAGACTGCAAAATGAAAAACAAAAATATGAAAACCAGCATCAAAGTAGTAATAAATGGATAGAGAAATTTAGAGAGCAAAAAGGAATTACAGAACTTTCAAGAGATATAATGATGGAACTAATAGATGGTATTTATGTGCATGATAATGGAAATATAACGATAAGATTTAAGTTTGAAGATGAGTTTAAGAGATGTCAAGATTACATAGAAAATAACAGAAATGTGCCAGAGCTAAAAGCAAAAGCAGTTTAAAAAATTGTGTTGTTATAATCACCCAAGGAGGTGGTGTTGCTGCACCTGTAGCGGGAGAAATTTTAAAAGAAGTATTACCATACATGGAAATACAAACAAAAGAACAAGAAA
>JABLTK010138070.1_pt1 | contig 10657 bp, 10 predicted proteins | sample 7160131 | NCBI WGS metagenome assembly JABLTK01 (sample SAMN14651221, study PRJNA627086) | human gut metagenome | isolation source: feces | host: Homo sapiens
AAGCCGCGCCGGGCTACCCCGCAGAACCCGCAGACCACGACACCGAAGAAATGGAGGACACCGAGAATGAATAAGAAAATCCTTAGAACACTGACCGCACTTTGCGCCGCCCTTATGCTTTCGGGCGGCTTTTCCGTCACCGCTTTTGCACAGACCCCGGAGGGAGAGGACGACACCAACGACAGCGGCGTTGTCTACGAGGAACCCCAAAAGGAAGAACCCCTTACCCCGGACGGGAACGCGACCCTTGTAGACGATTTCGGCGGCAACAAGCAGCTTATCACCGTAACGACCAAAAACGGCAATTACTTTTATATCCTCATTGACCGGGACGACGAGGGCGAGGACACCGTACATTTCCTTAATCAAGTGGACGAAGCCGACCTTATGGCACTCATGGAGGACGGAAGCACCGAAGCAGCCCCGCCCGCCGTTTGCAGTTGCACCGATAAATGCGAAGCCGGAAAGGTAAATGTGAGCTGCCCTGTCTGCAAGGACAACATGACCGCTTGCAGCGGCAAGGAAGCGGAGCCGAAAACCGAGAAACCAACAGAGCAGCCCAAAGAGAAAGGCAATACAGGCGGGCTTGTGCTTTTCCTTGTCGTGGCACTTCTTGGCGGCGGGGGCGCGTTCTATTATTTTAAGTTTATGAAGCCAAAGCAGAACGTCAAGGGCGACACCGACCTTGAAGATTTCGATTTTGACGATTACGACGAGGACGAGGGGGACGGGCTTTCTGATGAAGAACAGGAGGACGAGGAAGCATGACGCTTTTTACCGAAAACCCTTTAGAAAAAATGATGGTACAAAGACCCACCGGGCGGCGTGACAGTGCGCCGCCCGTTCCAAAATCCCCGGCGTGTATGCGTTGCCCTTATAAGGCGCAATCCCCCTGTATCGGCTATTGTCTGAAACAGGCACAGGAGAAGAAGCACACCGCGCCGGAACGCTGAAAGGAGGATTTTTTCATGGCATTTAGACTTGTGATTGCAGAAAAGCCGAGCGTGGCGCAGACTATCGCCGCCGCGCTTGGCATTAAGGGGAAACAGGACGGGTATATCGAGGGCGGCGGCTACCTCATTTCATGGTGCGTCGGGCATTTGGTACAGCTTGCGGAAGCTGCCGCCTACGGGGAGCAATATAAAAAATGGAGTTTTGACAGCTTACCCATTCTGCCGGAGGAATGGCAGTACGCCGTTGACCCGGACAAGGGGAAGCAATTCAAAACCATTAAAGAGCTTATGCACCGCGCCGACGTTTCCGAAGTGGTAAATGCGTGTGACGCGGGGCGCGAGGGTGAATTGATTTTCCGCTTTGTCTACGAAGTGGCGGGCTGCAAGAAGCCCATGCGCCGCTTGTGGATTTCCTCAATGGAGGACGGGGCAATCAAGGCGGGCTTTGCTTCCCTCAAAGACGGGCAGGAATACGACGCGCTCTTTGCGTCTGCCCTCTGCCGCGCAAAGGCTGACTGGCTTATCGGCATTAACGCCACCCGGCTTTTCTCCTGCCTGTATGGAAAGACCTTGAACGTGGGGCGCGTCCAGACCCCGACCTTAAAAATGCTCACCGACCGGGACGCGGCTATCTCCCATTTCCAGAAAGAAAAATATTATCATGTTCGCCTTGATTTATCCGGCGCGGACGCGGCAAGCGAAAGGATTTCGGACAAGGCAGAAGCCGACGCGCTGAAAGGGGCTTGCGAAGCGGGAAAGGCGGTATGCGTTTCCCTTACCAGAGAGAAGAAAACCGCAGCCCCGCCAAAGCTCTTTGACCTTACCTCTTTGCAGCGGGAAACGAACCGCATTTTCGGTTACACCGCAAAGCAGACCCTTGACCTTGCACAATCCCTTTATGAAAAGCGGCTCCTTACTTATCCGAGGACGGACAGCAGCTTTCTTACTGACGACATGGGCGGCACCGCAGCGGACATTATCGCGCTGCTCTGCGAAAAGCTCCCCTTTATGGCGGGCGCGGACTTCACGCCGGAGGTTGTAAAGGTATTAGACAGTAAAAAAGTATCAGACCACCACGCAATCATTCCCACTATGGAGCTTGCAAAGGCTGACCCGGACGCGCTGCCGGAAAGCGAGAAGAATATCCTTACCCTTGCGGGGGCGCGTCTGCTTTTTGCCACCGCCGAGCCGCATATTTATGAAGCGGTTACGGCGGTTTTCTCATGCGCCGGGACAGACTTCACCGCAAGGGGAAAGACCGTACTTGCGGAGGGTTGGAAAGAGCTTGAACGCAGATACCGGGCGACGCTGAAAGATAAGCCCGAAGCAGAGGACGGGGAAAATGAGGGCGTGACGCTGCCGGAGCTTTCCGAGGGACAGAACTTTCCTAACCCCGCCGCAAAAGTAACGGAGCATACCACAACGCCGCCGAAGCCCCACAGCGAAGCGTCGCTTCTCTCTGCTATGGAGCGAGCCGGGAACGGGGACACCGACCCGGACGCGGAACGCCGGGGGCTTGGCACTCCCGCCACCCGCGCCGCCGTCATTGAAAAACTGGTAAAGGGCGGCTTTGCAGAGCGCAAGGGGAAGCAGCTTATCCCCACGCAGAACGGAGCCGCCCTTATATCAGTCTTGCCGGATATGCTCACTTCCCCGCAGCTTACCGCAGAATGGGAAAACAATCTGACGCAGATAGCAAAGGGAGCCGCAGACCCCGGCGAATTTCTGTCCGGCATTGAAGCTATGGCGCGGGAGCTTGTGCAGACACACGCCGCAGCACTGGACGGGAAAAAGGATTTGTTCCGGGAGGAAAAGCCCTCTGTCGGCAAATGCCCCCGTTGCGGTTCCCCCGTCCATGAGGGGAAGAAAAACTATTATTGCAGCAACAAAGAATGTGCCTTTGTCATGTGGAAGAATGACCGCTTTTTCGAGGAACGCAAGACCGCTTTTTCCGCGAAGATTGCCGCCGCGCTCCTTAAATCCGGCAAAGTGAATGTGAAGAAGCTCTATTCCCCGAAAACAGGCAAGACCTATGACGGAACTATCGTTCTGGCTGACACTGGCGGGAAATACGTCAACTACCGTATCGAAGTGCAGAAGAACTAAAAACTTGAATAGCAAGCATAGGAAGCGGGTACCCACTTCCGTAAATCCCTGTCCTGCCGCTGACGCGCCGGACGGGGATTTTGCTTGTTGGGAAGTTTCCCAAACCCTCTAAAAAAATGAAAAAATTGTTGGCATAACGCACAGCCCACCGTAGTACGGGGCGAACCCCAAAAGCGCGGCGGTGCGCCGCCATTTCAGAAAGGAGCGAATGAATGGAAAAGAAAAAAGGTTACTCCATGTTTGAGCGTGACAAGTTAGACCCGGCTGACAGTATGCGGATAGAGCGAAATATTTATTTTGAGGAACAGACCGCTGACCTTTCCGGGCTTACCGCCCTGCCCTTAGAACAGTTACAGGCATTGCGGGAAGAATACGCGGCGGCTGAACAGGCAGCTTTTGAAGCCTTGCAAGAACAGGCGGCGGCATGGGACGAACAGGCGGGAAAGACCCTTGCCATTGACAAAGCCATTGAGTATGTGAGGACACCCGAAGCTACGCATACCGCGAACCAGTGGGAAGCTACGGACTACGGGAAGCACATCAGCAACCGCGTCTACCAAATGCGCTACCACATATCCGAGAATACCCGGTATGACAGGGAAAAAGAGAAATCCATTCCCTATTCGTGGACGCTTTCATGGAGTATTTACACCAACAGCCCCCACAATTACGGACAGGCAAAAATCGCCGGACAGGAAAGGAAAGTCTTTGCAGACAAGGCAGCTATGGAAAAATATCTGAATGGGCGTATCAAAGCCTATCAGCATTTATTCACCGAGGTATCGCCGCCTATCCCGCCAGAGTATGCAGAGCATTTCAAAGTAAACGGGCAGCTTTTACCGGGCTATGCTATCGAGGGCGAGGAACGGGCGCAGCCTACCGCTGAAAAAGCAGCCCCCACCACAGCAGAGCCGCCACAGGACACCGAACAGAGAAAGGAGCGTGAAACCATAAACGAGCAGTTTTCAATTCTTATCGACAGCCGCAGCCGCTTTGAAACAGGCAAACCGGGCGGCGTGTGGCTTCCCATGCCGACCACAACAGAGCAGCTTCATGCGGCTATGGAAAGCGTCGGCATTACCGCAGACAATCCGCAGGATTTTTTCATCAACGGGTATTCTTCTACGGAGGACTGCCCCTTTGACTTGCCGCTTTCCGTTATCCAAAGCGCAAGCATGGACGAGCTGAATTATTTTGGAAAACTTCTGGAAATGCAGAGTGACGGGGACAAGGATAAATTTGCGGCGGCGGTTACACATGGCGAGTATGCCGGAAGCATGAAAGACCTTATCAACCTTGCACAAAACCTTGACTGTTACTGGCTCTATCCCACTGTCCGCAGCGAAGAAGATTACGGTTATTATCTTATCGACGAACTGGACGAGCTGGAGCTTCCCGAAGAAGCAAAGAAATATTTCAAGTATGAAGAATACGGGCGGGACGCAGTTAGCAAGGATAAGGGGCAGTTTACCGAACAGGGCTATATCTATAACAATCAGAACACCTTTACCGAATGGTATCGGGGAACGGAAAACGAGATACCCAAAGAATACCGCGTTATGAGCTTCCCACAGCCGGAACGCGGCGGACAGGACAAGACCTTTATGGACGCAGCCGCCACAGAGCAGACCGCCCGAACCGCCGCAGAGCAGCCACAGGAGCCGCACCCGGTTATCCCTATCGTGCTGACAGCCGGGAAGCCCGCCGAGAAATTAAAAGAGATTACCGACCGTCTGGAACAGGGCATTACGGAACTCTTTGACAGCGAGCGTTACAAGGAATATCTGAAAGTCATGTCAAAATTCCATAATTACAGCTTCCGAAACACCGTCCTTATCGCCATGCAGAAGCCGGACGCTTCCCTTTTGGCGGGCTTTTCCGCTTGGAAGAACAACTTTGAGCGAAATGTGATGAGAGGGCAAAAGGGAATTAAAATCATTGCCCCGTCGCCCTATAAAATCAAACAGGAAATGCAGAAAATCGACCCGCACACGCAGAAGCCCATAATCGGCAAGGATGGAAAGCCCGTCACCGAGGAAAAGGAAGTCACCATACCCGCCTACAAGGTGGTATCCGTCTTTGACGTTTCCCAGACCGAGGGAAAGGAACTGCCGGACATTGCCGTTGACGAACTGACAGGCGACGTTGACCGCTATAAGGACTTTTTCGCAGCCCTTGAAAAGACTTCCCCCGTTCCTATCGCCTTTGAGAATATCGAGGGCGGCTCTCATGGCTACTACCACTTGGAGGACAAGCGCATTGCTATCAACGAGGGCATGAGCGAATTACAGACCTTAAAGACCGCCATTCACGAAATCGCCCATGCGAAGCTGCACGACATTGACCTCAACGCGCCAAAGGACGAGCAACCCCGCGTTGACCGCCGCACCCGCGAAGTCGAAGCGGAAAGCGTCGCCTATACCGTCTGCCAACATTACGGGCTTGACACGTCGGACTATTCTTTCGGCTATGTCGCCGGGTGGAGCAGCGGGCGGGAGCTGTCCGAGCTGAAAAGCTCCCTTGAAACGATACGCAGCGCAGCCGCCGAGATTATCAATTCCATAGACGCGAATTTTGCGGAGCTGCAAAAGGCACAGGACAAGGAGCAGACCGCCGGACAGGAGCAGCCCACCAGAGAGGGACAAGAAGCCGCGCCACAGCCGGAAGCCCCGAAAAAAGCAGATACAGCCGGGAAAGAAAAGCCGGAAGCAGCCCCGAAAGAAGCCTTTACCCCGGAAACGATTTACAGAGTGCGCCGGAACCCTTACAGCGACAGCCGGGAAAACAGCCACCTCTTGCAAGCCTATGTGACACAGGAGAACGGGCGGGCGAAAATGGGCGACGTGCTTTATACGGGAACGCCGGAGAAATGCCGCGAGCTTATGGGGCAGCTCAAAAGCGGCGAGCTGACCGAGGGCGACGTAAAGCAGCTTTACGCAAAGGCACAGGAAACGGCGCAGACCACCGGACAGGACAAGGACACCTTTTCCATTTACCAGATAAAGGGCGGGGACGAAACAAGGGACTTCCGCTTTGAGCCTTACGACCGCCTGCAGGCGGCGGGAAATGTGGTTGATAAAGCGAACTATGAGCTTGTCTATTCCGCGCCCCTTGCGCCGGAAACTTCCCTTGAAGATATTTATACCCGCTTCAATATCGACCACCCAAAAGATTTTAAGGGACACAGCCTTTCCGTTTCGGACGTGGTAGTGCTTCATCAGAACGGACAGGACACCGCGCATTACGTTGACAGCGTAGGCTTCCGGCAAGTGCCGGAGTTTTTACAGGAGCAGAAGCAGCTTACCCCGGACGAGCTGACAACGGGCGAAACAATCCAGACACCGAGGGGGACTTTCCATGTGACCGCCATGAGCCGGGAGCAGATAGAAGCCGCCGGATATGGCTTTCACCACCAGTCGGACGACGGAAAGTATCTGATTATGGGGAACGGGACGCGGGCGTTTGCTGTTGCCGCAGAGCAGCCGGAAAAGGCAAACCCCTTGAAGCATATCGAGGACACCGTAGAGCAGAACGACAACAACTTTGACGGTATCATCAACAACACCCCTACCGTTGACGAACTGGAAGCAAAGGTTAAGGCGGGAGAAACAATTTCCCTTGTTGACCTGGCTAACGCGGTCAAAGCCGACAAAGAGCGCGGCAAGGAAGCGAAGCCGGAAAAGAAGCCCTCTATCCGGGCGCAGCTTAGGGCTGACAAGGAAAAGGCGCAGAAGAAAAACGCAAAGCAGAAATTACAGGATTTGGAAAGGAGCTGACCCATGCCGAAACAGAGTAAATTTGAGAACGTGGATTTGTTCGCTTCCCTCAATGCGGTTATGAAGCAGAACACAGGCTTTTACCAGAGCGACTTGGAGATTGACAAGGAGATTATCGCAAAGGCGGCGGCAAGCCCCCGCAAGGAGGACAAGACCCTTTTGTGGTTCTGCCGCCCGTCCGGGACGCATTGCTTCCGGGAGCGCGACGTTTTCCTCAAAGACACCGCGCCCCACAACACATGGCGTTTCTACATGGAGCAGACGAGCGACCGCGTCCTTGCCTATGCAATCGAGCTAACGGGGACGGAGCGCGGGAAAATCAAGGGCAATCTGTACGAACTGGACTACTCTAAACATTATGAGCGCGTCAAGGAAAAGGAGCTGCCCGCCGATACGGTGAAGCTGATTTATGAGCATGGGGAACGGGAGATACCCGCCGGACAGTTTTTCAACGGCAATCCCGATTATGAGCTTGGAAAGTTTGAACGCTTTGAAGCCGTACCCAACGACCCGGACGCGCTGCAATCGCTCTTACAGGAAGAACGGCGCAGCCGGGAGCAGCTTCCGCCGGGGGATTTCAAGGCGCATATCGCCGCATTGCGGGACGGGCTGATTGAAACGGAAGCGCGGCGCATTGTACGGGAAATGAAGCGGCACGACACGCCGAACAGCCCCAACAAGACCCATTTCATGGTAGAGCTTTCCCCGGCGTTCATGCAGCTTGCAGCCACAAAGGACACTGACCGCCTTTTCTCCATGCTGCCCTACAAGACCCTTGCCTTTTCCAAAATCGAGGGCAGACATGGGACGTATGCGCTGATTGACAAGGGGGAGAACCGGGACAGGAAGATAAGGAAGCCCCGCCCCTCTATCCGGGCGCAGCTTAAAGCAGACAAGGCAAAGACCGCCCCGAAAAAGGCGGCGGCAAAAACAAAAAATCACGATATGGAGGTATGAGCATGATTAGACTGACTGTTGAAGAAACAAACCTTTTGAGCATTTACAACGAGGGCGGCAAGCGGGCTTTGATTGAGAATGTCAACGCCGCGCTGCCCTACATGGACGCGGATATGCGGGAGCTTGCAAAGCGCACCCTTTCCAAAGTGGACGCTTTGACCGAAGCGGAATTTGCAGAGCTTCCCATTTACGCCGCTGATGAAGTATGAACGGGGTTAAGCGGCTGACGCCGCCCCAGAGCCGGAAAGTCAACGCCCTTGTGCGCCGGACGTGCTGCAATTATGATAACGGGAACTGTATCTTACTGGACGACGGGGACGAGTGCGTTTGTCCGCAGCTCATTTCCTATTCGCTTCTCTGCAAGTGGTTCCGGGTTGCGGTGCTTCCCGCCGACAGGCTGCTCTATGCGGAGCTTTACCAGACAGGGGATAAGAAGAAATGTACCGAGTGCGGCGCGTTCTTTGCGTCAACCTCTAACAGTGTCAAATACTGCCCCGTCTGCCGGAAGCGTATCACCCGCAGACAAGCTGCCGAGCGCATGAGGAAAAGACGCACCCCTGTTACGCAGTAGGTGCGGAAAATCCCTTGATTTACAGGGCTTTCCGGGCGTGAAAATCGGATAGGCGATACTTTATACCTTTACCCCCGAAAATGGCGTTCTACTGCGTAACATTCACGAAAACAGCACCCATAAAAAGACAGGGCGCGGAAGTCATATACTGGCTTCCGCGCCCTGTTCTTTTTTTGCCTATCTGACATTTCCCTTTTCCATTTCTTCAAGCGGGAACTGCGGGAGGGCTTCTATCAGCTTCTTTGTGATAGACTGGCGCATATCTTCGTTGATTTCCTGTTTCGTGCTTCCGTCTGGCTGTCTGACCGCTACCGTCGATAGCCTGTCGATTTCGTCCTTGTAGCACTCCACGACTTTCTCCACCGCCCATTTCTCCCCGGCAACGGCGGCGCGTATGGTTTCATATTCCGGCATTTTCTGGTTTTCCATGCTCAACGCTCCTCTGCTTTTTGATAGCCCTATCATAGCACAGCGGCGGGGATTTTGCTATCCTTATCCGCGTTCTGTTTCCTTTTCCCGTTCCGGCTGTCTGTCTGCCTGTAAAATGCTGTCAATGTTCTGCTTGATAATATCATATTCCCGGACTTTCTTTTTCAGCTTCCCATAGTCGGCATAAAGGGCTTCTTTCTGCGCTTGGAGGGCTTCATACTCCGATTGCAGCGCGGCAAGGTTCGGGAGCTTTGCAATGCCCGCCGCTTTCAGCGACCTTGCGGCGGCTTCATGTAGGATAATCGCCTGTTCCTGTCCGGCGCGGTACTTCTCCCTGTTCCTTGCCTTGCGGTATGCGTCATAGACGGGCTTTGTCTTTTGGTAGGTGGAAACATTCTTGATAAGCACCGCCATGTCCGCAAGCCGCTTTTCCGCGTTCTTCAATGCGTCTGCCGCCTGTCCGCTTTCCGCTGCCATTTCCTCAATCCGGCTGACTAAATCCGCGTACTGCTCAATCTTATGTTCCGTCAAGAAATTCATTGTTTTAGCTGCCTGTTTCAGATTGTGGATTTTCGCCCACTGTTCATAGCCCTTACTCTGCGCTGCCTTGATACTGTTCTCAATGTCGATAAGCAGCGACACGCCGCGCTGCTCTCTGGGAGCTTTCGCCACCTTTGTCCGTCTGCCCGCTATCCGTTCCCTTACGGCTTCCTCTGTATAGTCTGCGCCGAGGGTTTTAAGGCGGGTGAAGCGTTCCTGTCCGGGGGCGCGGCATGATACATATTTCCCCGGCTTTATCTCATAGCCCGCCGCCTGTAACCGCGTTAGCAATTCCTCAAAACTGGAAACTTGGGGGATAAGCGCGTCAACAGTGGTTTTCAGCTTGCCTTTCCAACTTGTACCCGTCTTTTCTGCCTGGTACTCCGCATAGCTCTTTCCCTTGCTGCCCTTGCCGGGGACGACAACGGACAAGCCATTTTCCCGGCACAGCTTGTCGCTCATGTTCCGTATGCCGTAATAGCTCCTTTTGTTGGAATTGTATTTATGGTGGTCTACAAAGTTCACCGCGCAAAAAATGATATGGTTATGGACGTGTCCTTTGTCAATGTGCGTCGTGAGTACATACTCATGCTGCCCCTTTGTTACCGCGTCGGCAAGCTGCTTTCCGATTTCATGGGCTTTCTGATAATCGACTTCCCCCGGCTCAAAGGACTGTATCAGATGAAAGGCTAAATTGTTCCCCTTTTGGAGTGCTTGCGACAGGGTATATTCAAACTCAATATCTGCCGTTTCATAGGAGCAACCGAAAGAGGACACAAGCATTTTCCCGTCCGTCTTGTCCGGGTTTTCGATATAGTCAAGGGCTTTGCTTAGAGTGCTTTTAATAGGCTTAATCTTTGTAACCGCCATATCTCCGCAAGCACCCCCTTTATTTCCTCTATGTCCTCTTGGTATGCGTTCCCCGTCGCGTTTACGCGGCGTGCTATCTGGTTGACGTTGACACCGATTTTCTGTATCTCTGCGGTCATTGCCTTTATATCGGCGTGGTCTATCTGAATGATATACCCGTCAATGGCAATCTTCCGCAGATATGCCGCCATGTTCCGGGTGGGTACGAGCTTCATTTTTTCCAGTATTAAATCCCGTTCCGCTTCCGTCACTCTGAATTTGATTTGCACTGTCCTTTTGCGTCCGTCCATGTGTTCGCTCCTTTCCTTTCCGTTCCGAGGGTTTGGGACACTTCCCAACAAGCAATTTTCAACCGACGCGCCGCAGCGCGGGAGGGGAAAATACGGAAGTGGGTACCCGCTTCCTATGCTTGCTACGAATGTTTTTATCCTTTAGGCTCTTATCACCTACTACGG
>JABLTK010109436.1_pt1 | contig 10652 bp, 10 predicted proteins | sample 7160131 | NCBI WGS metagenome assembly JABLTK01 (sample SAMN14651221, study PRJNA627086) | human gut metagenome | isolation source: feces | host: Homo sapiens
AAGCGTCGCAGGCAATGGGTAGGGCTGCATGAGAACCATGCAGGGGTGAAACTCCCGTGAGGTTGTGCTAACAACCGTCCGATTAAAGCACCATTATATTTTTTGTTGTAATAGTGGACTTGCCGCTTTTCATATAGTGTATTAGCAGTTTTCCGAAAGGGGGCTAATCATGGAGAAAAACGATAAATCCAAAACAGATACGATATGCAAGAGTGTTTTCAAAAGCGGCGAGAACACTACTTCAAAGAGCCAATTCACAAAAAAGTGGATTGAGCTTATCAATAGATTAGAACGAAACAAAAATGTTAATTCTCGCAAGAAATCATGACAAGCTGTTTCCGTTATGGTATAATCATAGTGGAAATAGCTTGTTCTATCTCTTGGAGGAGATATGAACATGAAAGTTGCGATTTATTGCCGCTTATCCGAAGAAGATAGAAACAAGCAATTTGAAACCGACGACAGCAACAGCATACAGAACCAAAAGACTATGCTGCTGCAATACGCTATGGAACAGGGGTGGGAACTTTACAACATATACAGCGACGACGACTACACGGGTTCAGATAGACGACGCCCGGAATTTAACCGTCTGCTCAAAGACGCAGAAGCGCACAAATTTGATATTATCCTCTGTAAAACACAATCCCGCTTCACCCGTGAATTGGAATTAGTTGAAAAGTATATACACGGGTTATTCCCTATTTGGGGTATTCGCTTCATCAGCATTGTTGACAACGCCGATACCGCCAACAAGGGAAACAAAAAGTCACGTCAAATCAACGGACTTGTCAATGAGTGGTATTTGGAGGATATGTCCGAGAATATCCGCAGCGTTTTAACCAACAGACGAGTGAACGGTTTTCATATCGGCGCATTTGCCCTTTACGGGTACAAGAAAGACCCCGACCAAAAGGGACACTTGATAATCGACGAAGAAGCCGCAGCCGTTGTCCGAGAAGTATTTACCCTATTCGCACAGGGTTACGGAAAAACTGCGATTGCCCGTATGCTCAATGACAGGGGCATACCAAATCCAACTGAATATAAGCGTCTGCATGGCTTGCGGTATCAGCAGCCGAAAACAAAGAACAGCACCCTTTGGAAATACTTTGCTATTTCTGATATGCTGATAAATGAAATCTATATCGGTAATATGGTGCAAGGAAAATACGGCAGCGTTTCCTATAAGACGAAGCAGAACAAGCCCCGTCCCAAAAGTGAGTGGTATGTCGTAGAGGGTACGCATGAGCCGATTATAGATCGTGAGTTATGGGACAGAGTACAGGCGTTAATCGAACAGAGGGCAAAGCCCTTTGACGTTGGCACAGTCGGTTTATTTGCAAGAAAAGCCCGGTGCGCTAACTGCGGTTACACCATGCGTTCATCAAAGTCTGCACCGGGGCGCGGAAGCAAACATTATTTACAATGCTCCAACCGCCATGTGGCAAAGGACGCTTGTATCGGCTCTTTTATCTCTGTTGACAAATTGGAAAGGCTTGTAATAGATGAGCTTAACCGTTTAGCAACCGATTATCTTGACAAAGACGAGTTAGAACAGAACATTGAGTTTTGCGACAACTTACAGGAGCAGAAAGCCCGTCTACTCTCTGATATTGCAGTCTACGAAAAAAAGGTTGCAGAGTATTCAAAAGGTATTCGGGAGCTTTACATGGATAAGGTCAAGGGCTTAATTTCTGAAAGCGATTATGTAGAAATGTCTAAAGATTTTACCACAGAGCGTGAACGTTTGGAACGTGTAATTGCTGACGGAGAAAAGCAGTTAGCCGAAATCGAAGAAAAAATTGCGGCGGGCGATAATCGCCGCGAACTGATTGAACAATACACCAACTTGGAACACCTTACCCGCGAGATTGTGGAAACGCTGATTGATTATATATCCGTCGGCAAGCGTATTCCGGGAACAAGGAACGTTCCGATTGAAATTCACTGGAACTTTTAATCACAAGTTGTTCTTATATGATTGCAGCAGAGCTGTGCGCGCGCGTGGGCGAATATTCCGATCTTACGCTGCGCCGCGCCATCGCGAACAGCCGCATGCTGTCCAGCGATGTATCCGCGGGCTACGACCCCACGTTCGCCGGCGCGTTTGAAAAGAAAAACGCCGCCTATGTGGGGCGCGGCCTGTGCTTCAACAAGTTCACCGGCGCGCGCGGCAAATCCGGCGCGAGCGACGCCAACGCCGAATACGTGGCATACGTGCGCCGCGTGCTGGACGATGCGAACGTATCCTATCAGTTCGCCGAAATGGGCCGCGTTGATCTGGGCGGCGGCGGAACCATCGCGCACACCTGCGCCAAGTACGCCATGAATGTAATCGATGCAGGCGTCGCCGTGCTTTCGATGCACGCACCGGCGGAAATCATCTCCAAGGCGGATATCTATGAAGCCTATAAGGGCTATTGCGCGTTCCTGAAGGTCTGACGGAATATGCGTTGATTCTTAATCTTCGATCCGGTATAATGATTCTGCAAGCAGCTTTCGGCGTTTCTATATCAAACGCCGGAGGCTGTTTTTTGGAAAAAAGCAGAATGAGGAGCGCGTATTTATGAAGAAGCGGGGTTTTTCAACGGAGCTTGCGTACCTTCTGGGGCTTATCGTGCTGGCGATGGGTGTGGTGCTGATGGAAAAGGCGGATATGGGCGTTTCGATGGTGGTCGCGCCCGCGTATCTGGTGTATCGAAAGCTGAGTGCCGCGCTTCCGTTTTTCACATTCGGCATGGCGGAATACCTTTTGCAGCTGGCGCTGCTGATCGTTTTATCCATCGTGCAGCGGCGCGTGCGGCTGCGCTACGCGCTGTCCTTTGCAACGGCGCTTTTGTACGGGCTGATACTGGATGGCCTGATGGCGGCGGCGAGCGTTCTGCCCGTCACGCTGCCGATGCGCATCGTCGAATACGTGTTGGGGCTGATCGCCAGCGCCGCGGGCGTATCGATGCTGTTCCATACCTATTTCCCGCCCGAAGCGTATGAACTGTTCGTCAAGGAAATCGCGGATCGCGCGCATATGCCCGTGCACCGGTTCAAAACGATCTATGATTGCGTAAGCTGCGCATTTTCGGTGGTTCTTTCGTTTGCGTTTTTCGGCTTCGGCGTGTTCGAGGGCGTAAAATGGGGCACGGTGCTGTGCGCGCTGGTGAACGGCACGGTGATCGGCCTGTTCAACCGAATGCTGGAAAGGAATTTCGAATTTCGCGATCTGCTGCCATGGCGCGGGTTCTTTGAAAAGTAGCAAAATTGGCACATTCCGGCGTTGCATCCGCGCCGGAATTTATGTATAATGGATACAGTTATACATAAAACAGAATCAAAGGAGAATTATTCATATGGGACTGATCAGAGCAGCCTTGAACGCCGCGGGCGGCACGCTTGCCAGCCAGTGGAAGGATTATTTCTATGCGGACGCGATGCCGGATGATGTGCTGGCGACCCGCGCGCACAAGCGGATGAAGGGTCGCTTCGGCGGCAGCCGCGTAGAGGATGATAATGTAATCACCACCGGCTCCGCCATCGCGGTAAACGAAGGCCAGTGCATGCTGATCGTGGATCAGGGCAAGATCGTGGATTTCTGCGCCGAGCCGGGCGAATACATCTTCGATATCAACGGCGAACCCAGCATTTTCTGCGGCGGCTTCGGCGGCGAAAATCTGAAAAAGATTCTGAGCGCCACCTATCAGCGCTTCGCCTTCGGCGGCCAGGCGGGGCGCGATCAGCGCGTGTACTTCTTCAATACCAAGGAAATCATCGGCAATAAATACGGCACGCCCAGCCCGGTTCCGTTCCGCGTGGTGGATCGCAATATCGGTCTGGATGTGGATGTTTCCATCCGCTGCTTCGGCGAATACAGCTATCGCATTACGAACCCCATGCTGTTCTACGTAAACGTCTGCGGCAATGTGGAGGGCGATTATACCCGCGATCAGATCGACAGCCAGCTGAAATCCGAGCTGCTCACCGCGCTGCAGCCCGCGTTCGCGAAGATTTCCGATATGGGCGTTCGCTACAGCGCCCTGCCGGGACATACCGCCGAAATTGCCGATGCGCTCAACGATGTGCTGTCCGAAAAATGGGCGCAGCTGCGCGGCGTAGAAATCGTATCCTTCGGCGTAAGCTCCGTAAAGGCGTCCGAAGAGGATGAAAAGATGATCAAGGAGCTGCAGCGCAACGCGACCTTCCGCGATCCCTCCATGGCGGCGGCGCATCTGGCGGGCGCGCAGGCACAGGCGATGCAGGATGCCGCGAAGAACGCTGGCGGCGCGTTTACCGGCTTCATGGGCATGAATATGGCGGGCGCAGCGGGCGGCGCGAACCTGCAGGGTCTGTATCAGATGGCGGGTCAGCAGCAGGCGGCGCAGATGCATCAGCAGCCGCAGCCGCAGACGGCGGCAAATGCGTGGAAATGCGCGTGCGGCGCGACGGCGACGGGCAAGTTCTGTCCCGAATGCGGCGCGAAGCGCCCTGAGGAAGGCTGGACGTGCGCGTGCGGCGCGAAGAACATGGGCAAATTCTGTTCCGAATGCGGGGCGAAGCGCCCCAGCGGCGCGCCCGTGTACCGCTGCGATAAGTGCGGCTGGCAGCCGGAGGATCCCCACAATCCCCCGAAGTTCCGTCCCGAATGCGGCGATCCCTTCAACGATAACGATATCGTTTAAACGATAGACAGAAACCATTTCAAGCCGCGGATCACAGGATCCGCGGCTGATTTGCAGGTAAAAATATATGAAACTCTTTGATTGTCATATGCATCTGGCGGACGAGAGGTTCATCCCCGATTTTGATCAGATGCTTGCGCGCATGGCGGAAAATCATGTGTGCGGCGGCATTGTGATCTGCGATCCGGGCGATTTGCAGCCCGACCACGCCCGCGCGCTGGAAATCGTGCGCGCGCATCCGCAGCTTGTCCTCGCGGCGGCGTGCCATCCGCAGAACGCGCTGCATTTTTCACCGGCGGTGCAGGATACCGTCCTGCGCCTGATTCGCTTGCCCGAATGCGTCTGCATCGGCGAAACGGGGCTGGATTATTATGAAAACGCGCCCACGCGCGATCAGCAGATCGAAGCCCTGAACTGGCATCTGGATCTGGCGTATGAAGCGGAAATGCCCGTGCAGCTGCATGTGCGAAATGCCCATGGCGATCTGCTGGAGCTTCTGCGCGATCGCAAAAAGCGCGGCTGCCTGCCGCGCGGCGTGATGCATTGCTTTACCCGAAGCCGCGATCTGGCGCGGGAATACCTGCGGCTGGGCATGTATATCTCCGTCGCCGGGCCGGTTACGTTTTCAAACGCGCATAAGCTGCTGGACACCGTGCGCGATGTGCCCGCCGATCGGCTGCTGATCGAAACCGATTCGCCGTGGGTTTCGCCTGAACCGCATCGCGGCATGCGCGGAGAGCCTGCCTACATCGCGGACACCTTCCGCCGCATCGCTGAAATCCGTGCCGGCGATCCGGAAGCCCTCGCCGAACAGATCTGGCAAAACGCCATGGCGGCGTTTAATCTGAATTGGTGATTCTCCCGCGCTTGACGGCCGGGCGGGGCGCGGCTATAATGGAACAAGACTGACAAAAAGGATTGATGATATGGCGAAGCGTTTTATCTGCCTGCTGCTTGCCGCACTGCTGGCGCTGGGGTGCGCGGGCTTTGCGGAGGATACTGCGGCGGAGGGAAAAACGGTGAAGATTCTGTTCACCCACGATATGCATTCCTATTTTGAAAATTCAAGCGTGCTGACCGCCGACGGCGTTCGTCAGCACGGCGGCGCGGCACGGCTAATGACGCTGCTGAAGGAAAATCGGGATGAAAACACCCTGTATCTGGATGCGGGCGATTTCGCCATGGGCACGCTGCTGCACGCGAATTATGCCACGGACGCCTATGAACTGCGCATTCTGGGTCGGCTGGGCTGCGCGGCGACCACGTTCGGCAACCATGAATTTGATTTCGGCGGAACGGGCGCGGCGCAGATGCTGGAAAGCGCGCTGACCTCCGGCGATCCGCTGCCGCAGCTGGTGCAGGCGAACATGATCGCGCCCGAAAATCCCACGGATGAACAGCGCGCGCTGCTTCAGGCGATGCAGGATTACGGCGCAAAGCCCTATACGATGCTGGAGGTGAACGGCCTGCGCATCGGCGTATTCGGCCTGTTGGGCATCAACGGCATCGAATGCGCGCCCACCAGCGGCATGGAATTTGAAAATTACATCGAAGCCGCAAAAAAGACCGTTGCCGAAATCGAAGCGGCGGGCGCGGATGTGATCATCTGTCTTTCCCACTGCGGGACGCGCGGCGATGGCGAACACGGCGAGGATATCGATCTGGCGAAGAAGGTTCCCGCGATCGATCTGATCATCAGCGGCCATTCGCATTCCGAATACGCTCAACCCGTGATCTGCGGCGATACGATCATCGCCTCCGCCGGCGAATATCTGACCAATCTCGGCTCGGTCACGCTGCGCGTGGCGGATGGCAAGGTAACGTGCGATGATTACCGCCTGATCCCCTGCGATGATACCGTGGCGGAGGATCCCGAAATGTTGGCGGTCATGGCGGAATACAAGCGCAATATCGCGGAGGGCTATCTGGCGGATGAGGGCTGCGGCTATGATGATGTGATCTGCCACAGCGATTTCGATTTCATGCCGCTGGATGAAATGTACGCCACGCATCAGGAATACCCGTTGGGCAATCTGATCGCCGATTCCTACATTTATGAAGCAGAACAGAACGGGATCGATGATATCGATGTGGCGCTCGTGGGACTGGGCACGATTCGCGGTTCCATCAAGGCGGGCGATATCACCGTATCGGATGCGTTTGAAATCTGCTCGCTCGGCGTGGGCGCGGACGGCAGCGCTGGGCATCCGATTATGTCCTGCTGGATCACCGGCAAGGATTTAAAGCTGCTGGTGGAGCTGGATGCATCGCTCGGCCCGCTGGTTTCCAGCATCAAAATGAGCTATTCCGGTCTGCGCTATACGTTCAACACCAAACGGATGCTGCTGGATCGCGCCTACGATATCCGAATCGTTCGCCGCGATGGCAGCATGGAGGAGCTCCAAAACGATAAGCTCTATCGCGTCGCCTGCAATATGTACGCCGCAAATATGCTGGGCATGCTCAATGGACTTACGAAGGGCATTCTGTCCATCACGCCCCGAAACGCGGACGGCGAACCGATCGATTCGGCGGATTATTATGATTATTCGCTGGTAAATCGGGAAGGGCGTGAAATCAAGGAGTGGGTGGCGTTTAAGGATTATCTCGCCGCCATGCCCGAAAAGGACGGCATTCCGACCATTCCGGAAAGCTATGCCGCGCCGGAGGGCAGAAAGGAAAAGGTTTCGGAGGGCGGTCTGGCGGTGATCGCGCATCCGGGGCTGACCACGATCATCATGATCTGCCTGACGATCGTGCTGCTCGCGCTGGTGGTTCTGATCCCGATCCGCATCCGCAGGCGCAGGCTTCGCCGGAAGAAAAAGAAATAAAGTACAGGCGCTGTCGCGGAAGGTGCTGCGGCAGCGCCTTTTATGGCTGCTATTTTAATCGAGCGGAATTTCCTCGAAGCCGAAGCTGCGCAGGCGCAGAACGGTTTTGAAGCCGCAGGCCTTTGCCAGCGCTGCCGCCTGCGGGAACGCGCAATCGATATGCTCCGCCGCGTGGGCGTCGCTGTTGATGATGATTTTGCCGCCGAGATCATGGATGTGGCGCAGAATCGCGGGGTTGGGATAGGGTGCAGTGCGATGGCCGCGCGCGATCGCGCCGGTATTGATTTCGATCGGCAGCCCGCGGCGCACGGCGCATTCTGCCGCCTCCAGCGCGGGGCGAAGGTAGCGCGGATCGGCTTCATCGAAGCATCTGCCGCCCTCGTTAAACTTGCTGACCAGATCGATGTGCCCCAGAAAATCCGCAGTGGATGCTTCGCAAACGGCGCAGATCAGGCGATAGTATTCGCGGCAGAAGGCGTAATAATCCCCGCCGAACGCGCGATCCACGATGCCCTGCGTGCGCTCCGCGCTGTAATCGATGGAAATCATTTCCCCATCGCAGGGCAGAAAATGCACCGAATCGATGTGGTAATCAAATCCGTCCAGCGGCCGATCGAAGAGCGCGTCGCGCTCCACGCCGCAGATGATCTCCAGCCGGTCGCAGTATACCTCCGCTGCGCGATGCACCTCCGCGCGGTAGCGCGCTTCCTTTTCCATGGAAAGCGGCGTAACCTCATAGGGCGTCCAGCCGTGAATGCTGAAGCCCAGCGAAACAAAGCCGCGCGCGATCGCGGCGCGCGCCATTTCCTCTACGGTGTTTTTGCCATCACAGAACGTGGTATGGGTGTGTGCGTTGGACAGGGGCAGCATGTGAACCTCCGCATATACAGGATATGCCAAGGATAATCCTTTTTGCCGCGTTTGTCAATGCGGCGCGGTTGAAAAGCTGCGCCGAATCTGCTATAATCAAATAGTATAAAATGGATAGCTGCGCGCATACGAAACCGGCGCATATGAAAATCAATCGAGGTAAACGATATGACCGAAAACGAAAACAATAAACCTTCCAGACTGCAATTCAGAATCGATATCATTCTTTCCGTGCTGTTCATCATCATGATCTTCTTTTTCGGGATCATGACCGCCGTGACGAAGTGGAGCGAGATCGGCGAACACGCGCGAAAGATGAAATACCTGGAACCGTATCTTGAGGATGCGAACGATTATTCGGCGTGGGATATGCTGGCGGCGCGCGTCAAGAGCATCGATAGCTATCTGGCGGGCAATCTGTACGGCGCGACGGAGCTGGGCTATGTGAATTCATCAATGCAATATGCCATGGGCAAGCGCATGATCACTACCGGCAGCCAGAACATGGTCAAGCTGAATTCGGGTCATCTGTACGATTTGCAGAACTATGTATCGATGGATGCTTCGGCGGATTCGATCGTGGCGCTGAAGGAAAGAATTCCGGCGGATACGCAGTTCCTGTTCGTGTATGAACATCCCACCGTCTATCATGCGGATCAGATGCCGGAAGGCTATGATGTGCTGGATCATTCCACCGAAATCGCGGATGAAATCACATCCAAGCTGCGCGATCGCGGCGTTGAAGTAATGGACAGCCGCGAAGTGCTGAACGCCACGGGCATGGCGCTTTCCGAATTTCTGTATCGCACGGATCAGCACTGGTCTACGCGCGCGGCGATTACCATGGCGCAGGCGATATCGCAGAAGCTGGGTCTGGATTACAAAAAGCTGGATATCGATCGGTTCGATACCGAAACCTATGAAAAGCTGTTCATGGGCAAGTATGGCCAGCGCATCGGCACGCTGAACATCGATCCCGACGATGTAACGATCTACTGGCCGAAATATCCCACGCAGATTCATCGCTATACCAATTATCTGGGTGAAATTACCGATCTTACGGGCAGCTTTAAGGAAAGCGTGATTCGCTGGAAGTATCTGCAGCCGGATAAGGGCAAAACGTGGAACAAGAAAGCCTATTACGATTACGGTCTGGTGGAAAACCTGGACATCTACACGAAAGCGAACGGGCCGGATTACACGATCCTGCTGCTGAAGGATTCCTACAGCGCGCCCATCGGATCGTTTTTGTCGCTCACGGCGGGCAAGGTGATCGCTTCCGATATGCGCAGATCCTATCAGACCGTGGAAGAAATGATCGAAGAATATCATCCCGATGCCGTGGTGGTCGCCTACAGCATGCAGATGCTGCGCGATGATGATTATGAATTCCAATAATCGGAGGCAAATGTGTCGGAATCGGAGGCAAACGTGTCGGATGTGATTCAGGCGGGCAGGTTCCGCATTCCGGTGATTTACGAGGATAACCATCTGCTGGTGGTGGAAAAGCCGCCGAATCTGCCCACGCAGGCGGATTCCAGCGGGGATGATGATCTTTTGACCGTGCTGAAGGGCTACATTGGCGAAAAATACCATAAGCCCGGCGCGGTGTACCTCGGACTGGTGCACCGGCTGGATCGCCCGGTGGGCGGCGCGATGGTGTTTGCGCGCACGACGAAGGCGGCTTCGCGCCTGTCTGAAACCTTCCGCGCGCACGAACAGAACAGGCATTATCTGGCGGTGGTCGAAGGATCGCTTCCGCAGCCGTTCGAACCGGTGGATTATCTGATCAAGGATGCGCGCGGCATGGTGCGCGCGGTTTCCAAAGATACGCCCGGCGCGAAGCAGGCGCGGCTCGCGTCCAAAGTGATCGCGCAGCGGGACGGACTTTCGCTGATCGATGTGCGCCTGTTTACCGGCCGCAGCCATCAGATTCGCGTGCAGCACGCGCACGCGGGGCATCCGCTGTGGGGCGATATGCGCTATGGGCACGGGCAGCCGGGACGGCAGATCGCGCTGTGGGCGTATCGGCTGACGCTTATGCATCCAACGCGCAGGGAGGAAATGACCTTCCTGTCGCGCCCGCCGCGGGATGGCATCTGGAAATTGTTCGCATCGGAAATCGATGCGTGGATGGAGGAAAATCATGCAAAATAAACGGCGCGGCGGATGGCTGATATTGTTTCTGATCTGCACCGCGGCGGTGCCGACCACGGCGATGCTGGTTTACGGCGCGGCGTTTCCCGATTTTGCGGCGGCGGCGCCGTATCTCGCCACG
>JABLTK010154832.1_pt1 | contig 10642 bp, 9 predicted proteins | sample 7160131 | NCBI WGS metagenome assembly JABLTK01 (sample SAMN14651221, study PRJNA627086) | human gut metagenome | isolation source: feces | host: Homo sapiens
AATTGTCTGATGCATCTTTGTCTCAAATTGACTGAAAAACTGTCAGCGGAACATCGCCAGTTCCCGGTGGCATATCGACAAACATATAGTCGATATTATCCCAATGTGTTTCGCCCCAAAATTGCTTAACTGCACCTGCTATCATAGGTCCACGCCATACAATAGGGTCGCTCTCGTTATCAAGTATAAGATTTGCAGAAATAATTTCTATTCCTGTTTCACTTGTTGCTGGTTCAAGTCCTTTATCACTACCAATAAGCTTTCCCTTAATACCAAAAGCCTTTGGAATAGACGGACCTGTAATATCGGCGTCAAGGATAGCTGTTTTATAACCTTTTCTATTGAACATAACCGCAAGAGATGAGGTTACAAGCGACTTTCCAACTCCGCCCTTTCCACTTACTATTCCTATAATGTGCTTAACACTGCTATACTCATTTAGCTTTTCGAGAAAGCTTTTTTTATCACGAGCTTCACAGTTGGCAGAACACGAGCTACAATCGTGTGTACATTCTTCAGACATTTTCTTTTACTTCCTAAGGTAAATATTATTCTTTATCTTCACTACTATTATCATTCTCAGCCTCAGCGTGTATAGCGTCCTCATCGTCATCATCATTAATAACAACTTCGCCACTGCCTTCAGATTCAACAGTAAAATCATCATCATTAATTTCATCATCTATTACATTTGTATCTTGCTGAACAGAATCAGAATTATCTATTTCATACCCGCTAATAAAAGTATACGGTATACCATATCCAAGAACGATAGACGCAAGATAGATAATAGGTGAGCAAGAAACTATTTCTGCTGAGAAAGGAAGCTGACTTATCATAGCTGCAAGAATGATATAGAGTGCAGGCAAATCCATAATTATGAGAGTTGCAGGAGAAAATCTTATAACCTGTTTGCCATCACCAACACGAGTTGCATAGAAAAGGAAAAGTCCAAACAAAACGAAAACAACTATACAGAGCAAAGCACGAAGCCAAGCCTGACCTACCTTATCAATCATACTCATAAAGAAGTATGAACAAACTACAAAGGCAGTTATGAGTATAGCGGAGAAAACTAATCCTCCTGTATTTTTCTTGCGAGTAGATTTATTTTTGTTATTTTTCAAAGTAATCATTCCTCCAAAATCAGTATAATATACATTCTACCACAGTTAATCATAATATAATGTCAAAATAGAATTAAAGGCAAAGCTCAAAATAATTATTCAGCATTGCTAATCAACTTAGCCACCAAACAATACCAACCCTTATCTGTACGGGTTTCAATGATTTCAAGTGTCTTTGGCAAAGCAGAAAGCACATCTTCAAGACGAGAATCTATAATTCCGCTCATAATATAAACTGTATCCTTGTGCATATGCTTTTCTATGTCACCCGAAAGCATAATAATCGCATCAGCTACTATATTCGCTGTAATTATATCGTATGTTCCGGTTACTTCATCAGCCAAATTGCCGTGAATAGCGGTATATCTATCAGAAACACCATTTCTTTCCGCATTTTCTATTGAGGATTTAACAGCAAGCTCATCAATATCTATTCCGATTGCACTCTTAGCTCCAAGCAAAAGTGATGCAACCGCCAAAATTCCGCTACCACAACCAACATCAAGCACAGTTGCTCCATCACTAACATATTTTTCGAGAGCCTCAAGGCAAAGGCGGGTCGTTTCGTGAGTACCTGTTCCAAAAGCAATGCCTGGTTCGAGATGGAGGACAGTTCTGCCCTTAGGGTCATAGTCCTCACGCCATACAGGGCGGACAAGCAGCTTTTCGCCAATTTCTATCGGATAGAAATACTTCTTCCAATTATCAAGACAAGCCTCAACATCACACTTATCAGTAAGAATCTTAAAATTTATATTCTCCGCACGAAAACGCTCCTCAAGAAAAGCCGTTGCCTCAGCAGGGTTATCTTCAGGGCTTATATATATGTGTATTCTTGCAGTTTCACGATTTTTTGCAAGAAGCTCCTCATCAATAAGGTCTATCTTGGCTATTTCAAGAACTTCCTCCTCAAGTGAGCTATAATCCTCAATATATATTCCATAGGGAACAGTCATAACTGCAATATTTTCTGCACGCTCAACATCTTTAGCGTCAACCTCGGCTATAATCTCCGTCCAATCCATAATCTACTTCCTTTCTAATCTTAAAATAAAAGGAAAACCCGCAAAAGAGTTTTTCCCCTTAAATATCATTATTTAATGTGAGTTCAATAAATCTTAAAAGTTAAAAGTTTCACTCGAGGCGGCGAGCCGCCACTCCCAAGATGCGTTCTACTTCTTTGTAAAATTATTGTTTATCATTCGCATCTAAATTTTTAAAGTTAAAAGTTTCGCTCGAGCCTTTTTAAAGGCTCGTAGGTCAAGGGCAACGCCCTTGTCGCCGTCCGCAGACGGCGAAACTCTTTATACTTCTCAAAGCGCAGGAGGGTAGAAAAACATTCCAAATGGAATGTTTTTCGTAGGGAACCCTCGCAGGGGGTTCCCTGACAGAACACCTGCGCTGTATAAGATATGAATTTGCTTAACAAGGTTTTTAAGTCATTATCAAACTCAAGTCATTTAATTTTACTCGGTCTGTGAATCCTCAGAATTTTCGCCTAAGCCCCAAAGATTAAGATACTGATTTTTAAATGTTTTTGTAAATATCTTTTCTATAAGTGGTGTATCATCAGTTTTTTCTTCATCACTTGAAGACTCTAAAGTGCCTTCGCTCTCCTCAATCTTCTTAACATTATCATATGAAATCATCATAAATGGAATATCAGAAATCTCTGGGTTATCTTCGCCATTAAGAACTCTAAGAATATAATCAACCGCTGTATAAGCTGTCCATTCGTAGCTTTCACTTACTGCTGTTGCAATATTACCATTCTGAACCTGCGTGAAAAGCTCTGTGCCTCCACCCCTTGCAAGAAATGTTACCCTTGACATTGCCTGCGTCATTTCAAGAGCATCAACACTATCTTTGAGCATATTGTCATGAAGAACTATAACGCAGTTGATATTTGTATCTCTCTCTAAGGCTTTTTTTACAGCATCGGAAATATTTACTGCTGTGTTTGAAATCTCCATAGCAAGCTCAGTGCAATAACCGTCTGAATACTTTGTCAATTCGTCTGTAACAGCCTTTTTCATCTCATCAGCATACCTTACATCTGATGGGGTTACAAGAAGTGCATTAACCCTGCCTTCTTTTTCAACAATAGCATAATCTGCCAAAGCCTTGGCCTCAGCGACATAATCAGTTTTAGCACTTGAATCCACAAAATGGTCATTTGTACCAACCTGTGTATTATCAATGCTTATAACCTTTATACCGTGTGCCTGAGCATTTTCAATAGCAAGAGAAATTTCATCTTTATTTATATTTCCTATAAGAACTACGGCTGCACACTGGTCAGAAACCGCATTTTCAAGTGCTGAAGTATGGGAATTTGCTGTGCCATCGGTATCATAAGCGAGAATTTCCTTAAACCCAACCTTTTCTGCAACAGACTTTAATTCCTGTGAAATATAAGATGAATAAGTATTACTGCTTGAATCTGCAATAACGGCTATTTTCTTATTTTTAGAAATTTTCTTTGCATCTATTGATTTTGTAGCATTAAAATTTGGTTGTGATTTATATGTTTCAAGCTCGGTGGAAAGTGCTGCAAGCTTTTCCTTGCTTACCACTGCATTATTTGTAGACTTTGATTCTGTTACAGACTCCACCGCAGAACCGTTTCCATTATTCTTACAACCAGAAAGCATTGCAATAGATGACAAAACCATAGCTGAAAGCAATACTGCTAAAATTCGTTTCATTTATAATTTCCTCCCATTTTCCCAACTATCAAAATCTGTCAGTAAAACAGCACATTCTTACGCAAATTTATTATACTTCCACATCTCTTTTATGTCAATAAACATAATTGTAACATTACAATTTATTGACACTTAATACTTTCAACAAAGCTTTTCATTTCTTCATTCACCTCTGGCGGATAAACTATCGCCACAGGCTCTGAAAGTCCCAAAAGCCACGCAAAGAACTGCCTGCTAATAGCGACATTTGCCCCGACAACATAGCTATCGTCATAATTTCCACATATATCAAGACTACTTCCAAACTGGTCAACAAAAACATCAACTAATCTGCTTGGAATTTTCATCTTAACATAACATTCCTCGCCACCAAACATTCCAAAGATTTTTGAGGAATAGCTTTCTATATCAAATTTCCTGAAATTCTCGTTCTTAATCCGAAAGTTATCCGAAACCGCAGTATTTCTCATTCTGTCAACTCTGAAATGCTTAATAATCTTGTCCTTATGGTCAAAGCCTATAAGATAATAGTTGCCATCACTCCAGCTTACTCCCCAAGGCGAAACTTCGTAAAGACTTCCTTGATGCTTAAAGGCCATAGCTGGCTTATTATTTTCATCAATTATCCATTTAAAATATTTAAAGCACACTGCCTTATCAAGATTTATTGCATTATGAATTGTATCTATCGCATAGTAGATAGTCTCATTCATACTTTTAACTCGGTTTTTAACAAAAACCTGTCTTTTAAGCAATTCCGCCTGATAAACGCTTGTCAGGCATTCAAGCTTAGATATAAGCTCCTCTGTTTTTTTTAATGTAAAAAATCTCGAACAGCCAACAGCGTCTATCAATAGTTTAAGCTCAGAAAGCTGAAATTCTCTATTTCCGACATAATATTTAACTGTATCAGATTTTGTACTCAAAATATCCATTCCGCTCTCTTTAAGAGCATTAATATCATCATAGAAAGTTTTTCTGCCAAATTCAAAGCCCTTTTCTGCCAGAGCCCGCTCTATCTCTATTCGTGAAAGAGCGTGTTCTTCATCTGTATACTTAAGTAAATATTCTCTAAGATAAATTAACCTTTTCTTCTGTTCAGAAGCCATTCTATCAACCCCAAAAACGCTAAGTGCTTTGCCCTTAAAAAGCTGAGCAAAGCCTTTAATTGTCTTACCACTCAATGAAATAGTAATGATGAAACAATAAGCAAAATTATCAAAAAGCCAAAGTTAAATGCCGAAAACATTCCTATATAGGACTTAACTTTAGTTGGATTATGCCTTGTATATTCTCTGAATGTAATCAGACTTGCGAGTGAAGCTATCAAAGTTCCTGTTCCACCAATATTTACACCGACAAGCAATTCCCTATAATTGTCCGTAAACTGCGAAAGCAATATTGCAGACGGAACATTGCTTATAACCTGACAAGAAATTGCACTAAAAAGCAAGGTATTCTGTTCGAGCAACCAAGAAAAAAGATTTCTCACGGCGTCTATTCTTGCCATATTTCCCGCAAAGATAAAAAATGCAAAAAAGGTCAGCAATAGTGGGTAATCAACCATTTTAAGTGCTTTTCGGTCGGCAAAAAGTAAAACAATAGGTATTATTATCAAACCTACATAATAGGGTATTCCCCTGAACACTATTGCTATTGCCAGCACAAAGAGAATAGCATATAGGATAGTGCGTTTTTTGTTAAGGCTTTCGATTTTTTCAGAAATCTCAAGCGGTTCTTTTTTTACAAATAAGCAACAAATAGTTATAAGTATTACCGAAACCGCAAACGGCACAAACATTATTCCTACAAACTCATAATCATTTATATTATACTTTGTATATAGATATAGGTTTTGTGGATTGCCAAAGGGAGTAAGCATTCCTCCGAGATTTGCGGCAATATTCTGCATAATAAATGTAAATGCCATATATCTTTGTTTGCCTGTGCTTTCAAGCACGAAATATCCAAGAGGTAAAAATGTAAGCAATGCCATATCATTCGCAATAAGCATAGAGCCTATAAAGGTTATATAAACAAGCGTAAGTATTGACGCACGAATATTCCTACAAGATTTGACTATTTTTTGTGCGAGTATATAAAAGAAATTTATATTTTTCAAAGCACATACAACAGCAAGAACACAAAACAAACAGCTCAAGGTCTTAAAATCGAAATACGAAATATATTGTTCATCAGGAGGTATAATAAAAGAGGTAATCACCGCCGCAACAACTGCCACCATAAGGACAACATTTTTCTTAGCAAAACCCACCATTTTCGTAAATATCATCATTAAATTCCCCTCTATATTTATGACAAAACAAATATATCATATATAGAAATAAATGTCTATTAGCGTATTTTAAAAATCTGTCGAAATATTGTGCAGATTTTTGCGTAAATTTCTACGGACTTTATATTCAAAATTACTTGTTTTCCATTACTGTTCATTATATAATATATGGTAGGGAGTTATCAAAAATCGACAATATTTTTTAAAAAGATACTTTGCTTATATCAAGATAGGTATGAAGGGAGAAAAAATGAGCAAAAATCGCATTAACAGACGCAATAAAATAAAAAGAACCTCCTCCTATCGTGGATATAATCATTATCGAAGATATTCTGCTTCAACAGGCTCTCAGGGCACAGGCTTAGGCAAGGCTGTTGCTTTATCCTTTGCCGTTGTAGCTGCAACTTCATTTGTGATATTTTGCTGTTCAGTATATATTCCGAAATTAGTAGATATTTCAAAGAAAAATTTTATTAGTGCAGAATCCTCTTCGGAATCTTCTACTCTAAGTAAGACTGAAAGTTCTAAACCAGAAAGCAAAGCGGAGAGTTCAAAGTCTGAACCCTCAAAACAAGAGGCTTCCAAGCAAGAGGCCTCCAAAGCTGAAAGCTCGAAATCAGAAACAAGCAAGCAAGAAGACAAGGGCTATCTTGACGGAAATGTATTTATATACAAAAATGTAGGATACGAAAGCTTTATAGGTACTGATGAAAACGCCTTAAAATACGCAAATAGCCTAAATTCTATCGCTTCAACACTCGATTCAAGCATAAATATTTATTCAATTATAGTTCCTACACACAGCTCAATCTCTCTTGATAAGCTTCAGAAAGAAAACAACGCTAATGAAAAAGCTAATCTTCAGGTCATCAATGATAATCTTTCTGAAAAAATCAGCTTTATAGATGTAGAAAACGCTCTCAAAGATAAAAAAAGCAAATATATCTACTATAATACCGATGAAAACTGGACTTCTCTCGGTGCTTATTATGCCTATAAAGAGTTTTGCAAAAATGTAGGACTTACTGCCACTGATTTCTCATCGGTAGAAAAAAAACAAATAGAGGGCTTTTTGGGTGGACTTATTTCTTCCACAAAAACTGATAAAAATAAAAAAGGCAACACTGACCTTTTGAAAAATCCCGACACCATCACATATTATAACTTTGGCAATGATTATCAATGCGGTATCTGGAGAACTGAAAACAGTGGAGAAGAAACCGTTTCTTTCATAAATAATGCTGTTTCAGCAGAAAATGCACGAGATATATTCTGCTATGGAGATGTTTCACTTTTTAAAGCTAATACGGGTAAAAGCACTGGCAAACGCCTTTGCATTGTAAAGGATAGCTATGGCTCTGAGCTTGCTCCATATTTTATGGAAAACTATGATGAAGTTCATATAATTGACGCAAGACTATTTGAAGGTTCTTTAACAGGCTATTGCTATAATCACAGTATAACTGATGTCCTTTTCATAAATGGTATAAACACAGCTAACGAGAAAGAGCAAATCAAAGCCCTTTCCGCTATGGCATAAAAGCCGAATTCAAAGCCGAAAGGAGATGTGCATATGTTAGGCAGAAAACTTGATATTGAAATATTCGGCACAATATCCGAAGGCTCGATTTATTTCGGTTATTATCGTGAAAGAGGTATGAATTATAAAGTTTACATACTGACAAACCACAAGCTGAAAACAAGTGAGCAGTGCATTGTTATTGCTGAGGAATTTAATGAAAATTCTTCTACCAAAAAGCTTGTTGCCTCACCACTCGGTGAAATATTTTACGAACCCGAAATCCGTAAGCGTGTCGCTATGGCTCACACCGAAATTTCACATATGATTTGCTTGTATGAAAAATCCTGCGGCGCAGTAGTTTTTTACCGCTCGAATGATTCCATAAAATATCTTTTAGTAAAAAATCGCAACGGCCGTTGCTGGAGCTTTCCAAAAGGACACATAGAAAATGGCGAAAGCGAAAAACAGACCGCCGCACGAGAAATTAAAGAAGAAACTGGACTCGATGTGCATTTCAAAGCAGATTTCAGAGAAACTGGAATATATCACCCCTTTGGCAGGACAAGCAAAAAGGTTGTTTTCTTTCTCGCCGAAACAAATAGTGACAAAGTAAGTATTCAACGCCGAGAGATTGATTATTATCGCTGGGCAACTATGGACCAAGCACAAAAGCTTTGCAAGCACGAAAATGATATTAGGGTTTTAGAAAAAGTAAGCAATCTTCTTGAAACAGCAAATTAAACAAATCTCTTTTTTTAAAACTAAAGCTTATTCACTTAACAAGCTTTATTTATCGGGAACGATTTTTTTCGTTCCCTTTTATAATGCTTGAAATATACGGAAAAATGGTATAATATATGTATGTATATAACTTAATGTAGGAAGTAGGAGGATATTATGGATAAGAAAACATTCTATATAACAACACCAATTTATTATCCGTCAGGCAATCCGCATATCGGACATTGCTATACTACGGTTGCCTGCGATTCTATCGCAAGATATAAGCGTATGCAGGGCTACGATGTAATGTTCTTGACAGGCACAGATGAACATGGTCTTAAAATCGAACAAAAAGCCGCTGAAAAGGGCGTATCTCCAAAGGAATATGTTGATGAAATCGTTGCTGTTTTCAAAAATCTTTGGAAGTATATGAACATAAGCTACGATAGATATATCCGTACAACTGACGATTATCATATAAAAAGCGTTCAGACAATTTTCAAAAAGCTTTATGATAAAGGCTATATCTATAAGGGCGAATATAAGGGCAAATACTGTACTCCTTGCGAAAGCTTCTGGACTGAATCTCAGCTCAAAGACGGCAAATGCCCTGATTGTGGTCGTGATGTTGTAGAAGCTAAGGAGGAGGCATATTTCTTTAAGATGGCTCCTTTCGCTGACAGAATTGAAAAGCTCCTCACAGAAACAGACTATCTCCGTCCAAAAACTCGTGCAGTAGAGCTTGTCAATAACTTTATCAAGCCAGGTCTTGAGGATTTGTGCGTATCAAGAACAAGCTTTAAGTGGGGTATCCCTGTAACCTTCGATACAAACCATGTTATCTATGTTTGGATTGACGCACTTTCAAACTATATAACTGCCCTCGGCTATGAGAATGACCAATATGACGATTACAAAAAGTATTGGCCTGCTGATGTTCATATGGTTGCTAAGGATATTATGCGTTTTCACGCTATAATCTGGCCTGCAATGCTTATGGCTCTTGAAGAACCACTTCCTAAGCACCTTGCTGTTCACGGTTGGATTACTTTCAACGGTGAAAAGATGAGTAAATCTCTCGGAAATGTTGTTGACCCTCTCGTTCTCGGCGAAAGATACGGTGCTGACGCTATCCGTTATCATATCCTCAGAGAAATGGCTCTCGGTTCAGACAGCTCATTCTCTAACGAAATTATGATTAAACGCATTAACTCCGACCTCGCAAACGGTCTTGGCAACCTTGTTTCAAGAACTGTTGCAATGGTAGAGAAATATTTCGGCGGTACTCTCCCAACAGAGCGTGAAAGCGGTGAATTTGACGAAAGCCTTATCGAAACTGCAAAGGCTCTCCGTCCTGCTGTTGATGATTATGTAGAAAAAACACAGCTTAATAATGCTCTTGCAGAAATCTTCAAGGTTGTTTCTCGTGCAAATAAGTACATTGATGAAACCACACCTTGGGTTCTTGCAAAGGACGAAAGCAACAAAACTCGTCTTGCTACTGTACTTTATAATCTCCTTGATACAATTCGTATTATCTCAACACTTCTTTCTGCATTTATGCCTACAACTATGCCAAGCATCTGGGAACAGATTGGTGCTTCTAAAGAAGATGTAAGCTACGAAAATGCCGCTAAATTCGGCGTGCTTCCTTTAGATGTTACAGTTAAGAAGGGTGAGGTTCTTTTCCCAAGAATTGATGTCGATAAGGAAATTGAGGAGCTTAACGCACTTATCGCTAAAAATCAGCCTAAAGAAACAGCAAAACCTAAGATTGAAGGTCTTGCTCAGATTGGCATAGATGATTTCGCAAAGGTAGAACTCAGAGCCGCAAAGATTCTTACTTGTGAGCCTGTCAAGAAGTCCAAAAAGCTTTTAAAACTTACACTTGATGACGGCGAAGGAGAAAGAACTGTTGCAAGCGGAATCTCACAATATTATAAGCCTGATGAATTAGTCGGAAAGACAATCGTTCTTGTTGCAAACCTCAAGCCTGCAAAACTTTGCGGTGTTGAAAGTAACGGTATGATTCTTGCCGCTGATTGTGGAGAAGATGATGTAAAGGTATTGTTCCTTGACGATTCAATCCCAGCAGGCAGCCGAATCCGCTAATTAGTGCTTTCTGACCAAATCAGCAATGAACTGCCGATTAACTAATCAACTTCTCTTAGACACTCAAAAGTTTCGCTCGAGCCTTTTCTACACCAGCTTTGCTGGTGAAAGCTGCTCGCAGGGTTGAGGGACGGAGTCCCTCATGGGTTTTAAG
>JABLTK010142216.1_pt1 | contig 10612 bp, 10 predicted proteins | sample 7160131 | NCBI WGS metagenome assembly JABLTK01 (sample SAMN14651221, study PRJNA627086) | human gut metagenome | isolation source: feces | host: Homo sapiens
GTATGAGCTGCGGGTTCCGCAGAGCGGGACCTATATCATGAAACCTACTGCAAGCTGCGAAGCAGCGCAGCTGTGGGTAAATATGCCCCCCATAAAGAGTTCCCCGAAGGGGGACTAACGCATCCACTATGATGTTGAGGATGATAGTCGGTCCCACTTTGCGGAACCAAGAGATGGTGAGGTGCTGCTTATTTGTCTGAAAGAAATGAAATGAAGGCTCATACCTAATGATACGAGAGCGTGTATCAGTTGATTGACAATCTTAAGAACAAAAGTTTTGGGAAAGAAGAATAAAAGTTTTGGGAAATTTGTTTACATTTCTAATGTTTTTTATTACTTTTGTAAACAAAACCAAAATACTATGCCTAACGATTCATTTGCAATCAGACTACGGGAAGCAAGACGCATGCGAAAACTCAGCATGGATAAGCTCATCGAACTTGCCGACTTTGTTGTAACAAAGCAAAGTCTTTCAAGGTATGAGCGAGGCGTCATGCGTCCTCATGCCAACGTCCTTTCGGCGCTGGCAAAGGCCCTTGATATCAGTGAAGAATATTTTCTCGGCACCAACCTAAACATCAACATACCAATGCTACGCACCACGTCTGGAGACAAGCTGCAGGAAGATGTTCTCACGGCTATAGAGGCACGCCTGTCCTTTTGGACAGAACGGCTTATCGCCAAAGAACGTGAGGCTGGCATCTTCGAAGAGTTTAAGAATCCCATCGAAAACGTTCAGGTATCCTCACTTGAAGATGCCATCCAAGCAGCCAACCTCCTCCGACAGCTCTGGCATTGCGGCGACGGTCCCATCGCCAGTGTGCTTCGCCTGTTGGAACGCAAGGGCATCAGAATCATGGAGGACGAACTTCCTGCGGATGTTTATGGCCTCAGCACATGGGCAGACCATCGTCTGCCGCTCATAGTCGTTGACACCCGCCTTTCAAAGACCACAGCCGACCGTCTGCGTTTCACAGCCGCTCACGAGCTCGCCCACCTTCTCCTCTCCTTTCCTCCCTCTTCAGACCTGTCAGAAGAAAAGCGTTGCCACAAGTTCGCCAGCTTCTTCCTCTTCCCCAAGTCCGCATTCATAGAAGAAATGGGCGGCGAGCATCGCGACGAACTGACGCTTGAGGAAATGATAGACCTAAAGGAACTGTACGGCGTCTCTATCGCCGCCCAAGTGCACGAAGCTTGGGACCTCCGCATGATTTCGCGCGAACACTACGACTGGTGGTACGACAAGAACATAAATAAGAACCGACTGGAAAAAGGTTGGGGAGTATACGCCTTCCCCGAAACGGTCGGCAAAGAGAAGAGAGTGGACGCAAGGATAAAAAAGAACTAATAAAAATGGATATGACAGAAATTATATCACATATATATCAAGACAATGAAGGACATTGGGTTACACAATCCAATGAGGACCACTCTGTCGGTGTAGCAAGACTTGCATCACAATTTGCTGGAGAGTTTGGCATGAGCGAATGGGGTAAAGTATTGGGACTACTCCACGATAAGGGAAAAGAGACAGACGCCTTTCAGCAATACATTAAAAAGGAAAGCGGATATGCCCCCGACATTAAGATTTGTGGCAAACATCATCATGCCTACGTAGGAGGTATATTAGCTCAAAAATATTATGGAAAGTCTTCCTATAATTTATTTGTCAACCAGATTGTGTCTCATCATACCGGACTGCATGATTCTGACGAGATAAAAGAAATCATCAATCAAGAAATTCCTTCCGAAGTAAACATCTATCATACAAAGGAAAAGCTAAACCGACCGGAATTTAATATACAAGCAAACGATTTTCATCATTTAGCTCGCATGCTATTCTCATGTTTAGTAGATGCAGACTTTCTTGATACGGAAGCATTTATGGACAGGGAATCTTATACGTTAAGACAAGACAAAGAAGCCTTAAACAATTTACTGCCGTTGCTTGAAAACAAGCTAAAGGACTTAAAGGCTAAAGCAGACTCTTCCGAGATAAACATCATAAGAAACCAGATTCAGCAACAATGTTTGAAGATGGCTGATACTCCTACTGGTTTCTATAGCTTGACTGTACCCACTGGTGGAGGCAAGACATTGTCCTCACTGGTTTGGGCTATAAAATATGCAATAAAGAATGGACAGAAAAGAGTTATCATCGCTATACCTTACACAAGTATTATTGTTCAGACGGCATCAGTCCTGAGAAGCATCTTTGGAGAAGAGAATGTTCTGGAACATCATAGCTGTGTAGACCCCGAGCAGATAAAAGACGAGAAACTGAAAGAGAAGATGAAGTTGGCAACAGAGAATTGGGACTACCCTATTATCGTTACCACCAACGTGCAACTGTTCGTATCTATGTTCAGCAACAAGCCATCGGCTTGCAGAAAACTTCACAATATAGTAAACAGCGTGATAATCTTAGATGAGGTGCAGACTCTTCCTACGGATTATCTGCAGCCCATAGTAGATTCGCTGAAAACTTATAATAAACTTTTCAATGTATCCTTCTTGTTCACAACTGCAAGTCAGCCAGTGTTGAGCGGGCTCATTGAAGGGTGTAATCCGAAAGCCGCCTTCAACGGAATAGATCATATAACAGAAATAATACCGGATGATTTCAAGCTACATGACAAGTTACGTAGAGTGAAGCTGAGCATCAATAACGAAGGAAAAACCTATGATGAATTGGCAGAGATGCTGAGCCAGCACAAAAGAGTGCTCTGCATTGTCAACACACGTAGGGACGCTAAGGAAATATACGAACGTCTTCCGCAAGAGGGCATTACATTGCATCTTTCCAAGATGATGTGCCCTGACCATATCAGCGAAACATTAAAAGCTATAAAAACCGCTCTGAAAGACAATAAGAACGAAATAATCCGTGTTGTCTCCACTCAATTAATAGAAGCAGGAGTTGACATTGACTTTCCTTTTGTCTTCCGCCAAGAGGCAGGATTAGACTCTGTTCTGCAAGCAGCGGGCAGATGTAATCGTGAAGGAAAGAATGGCTTAAGTACCACTTACGTCTTTTCATTGTCTAAAGAGCACAACCTTACAAAGGGAGACATACAAGCTGCAAATAGCGCAAGACTAAGTCTTGGAAACGACCATGACTGGTTTGCTCCAGAAACAATGACTTCTTTCTTCAAGCAACTCTATTGCAGAAAAGAGTCTTTTGATAAGAAAGATATAAGACATTATCTTTATTATCCGACAAACAATTTGAGTTTTCAGACAGCAGCCAAGGAATTCCAGCTAATAGAAGACAATGGTGTAAATGTTGTTGTCTGCTGGAAGAACAGCATAGATCTTGTCCAGCAATTATTAGTTAACGGACCATCATACATGCTGATGAAAAAGCTGTCAAAGTATATGGTTAACATCAACAAGACAGACTTCAAAACATTGGCAGACATGGGGGTTGTCAGCGAAAAGAAAGAAGGGCTTTTTGTTGTCGATTACAAACAACAATATGATGAACATATTGGACTTAGAACCGACAATAATTGGGCAAATGAAATATTAATACAATAAAGATAAATAATAATATGGAACATACAGACAGAGAATATTGTTTGGAGGTGTGGGGCGATATGGCTTGCTTCACCCGCCCAGAACTTAAAGTGGAGCGCGTCAGCTATGATGTTATTACACCGTCGGCTGCACGCGCCATATTCGAGGCTATATTCTGGAAACCTGCCATACATTGGCAAATAACCAAAATAGAAGTACTAAATCCTGTCAAATGGACATCGGTGAGAAGAAATGAAGTTGGTGCTGTTGCCGGCAAGTCTGCCATTTATATAGAAGACAAACGTCAGCAAAAGAACTCTTTATTGCTTAAGGATGTCCGTTATAGGATTTGGGCAAAAATGGAATACCGTTCTGTTGCCAAACGAAAAATTGAGAAAGACTTGTTTTCGCACGAACCTGGCAGATACGAGAACCCTATGAAATACTATCAAATGTTTGAACGGAGAGCAAGTAAAGGTCAATGTTTCAATCAGCCTTATCTTGGAACTCGTGAGTTCTCGGCAGCATTCCGCTTGGTTAATTCAGATGACGAAGCTTTGACTCCTCCTATATCCGAAGAGCAGGGAGGCACAAAAGATCTTGGCATCATGCTCTATGACATGAATTTCCAAGACCCGAAGAACATCCAGCCTATGTTCTATCGTCCACAAATGAAAGCAGGCGTTATTATTGTTCCACCAATAAATAGTGAGGAGATTTTAAGATGATACTAAAAGCATTATACGATTACTATAACAGATGCGGAAATCTTCCTGCTTCTGGCATGGAGGAAAAAGAAATCGGTTTCGTGATTGTTATTTCTAAAGAAGGAAAATTTGTTCGTTTTGAAGATTGTCGTATAGATAACAAACAGGCAAAGACCTATCTTGTTAAAAAGCATGTAGGCAGGTCAAGTGCTGTCGTTGCCAATTACCTATATGATAACAGCTCCTATGTGTTGGGATATGCCGAAAATGCAAAAGCTAAGAAAGATGTAGAAGAACAGACAACGAAACGTTCTGACAAGGAAAGCACTTGTCTTGAAGCCTTTAAAGAGAAAGTTGATTCTATCTACAAGGTTTATCCTGAAAATAATGATTTGGCTGCTATTTGTAAATTCTATCAGCAAAGCAAAGAAGAAATACTTGCATGTATTTCGCAAGATAGTTTATGGGAAGACATCAAGAAGAACTTATCAAAAAAGTACTCAACATTCTCGTTCAGAATCGACGGTGACCTAAAGATTGTAGCCGAGAAAAAAGAATTATTACAATTAGAAAACTCTGAAGACGACAATAAAGGAAACGGCTTTTGTCTGATAACAGGGAATAAAGGAACTACCGTTGATACAACAACGGCAACAATGATTCCAGGAAGTCAAGCGACAGCAAAGCTTGTAGCTTTCCAAGTTAATTCCGGCTACGATTCTTACGGCAAGAAAAAATGTGGGAATGCACCAATTTCAAAGGATGCAGAATTTGCCTATACCACAGCTCTTAATGCTATGCTGCAAAAAGGGTCGCATAACAAGTTTGGTGTAGGTAATCGTACCTTCGTTTTTTGGGCTTCTTCCAATGCCGAGGCAGCAGAACAGACGGAAGAGAGTCTGTTCGACCTATTAGGTTTTGCAGACGAAGAGCAGGATGACCCAAATGCAAGAATAGAGCAAGTGCGTAAAGTCTTTACTTCCATTTATTCTGGAACTTTGAAGACTTCATTGGACGACCGCTTCTATATACTTGGACTCGCTCCAAACTCTGCCAGAATTGCCGTTGTGTATTGGTCTGAATGCTCTTTAAAAGAATTTGCAGAAAAGATTCTTCGTCATTTTGACGACATGGAGATTATAGATACTCGTAAAGACGGGAAACCATATATGGGAATAAAGAGCATACTTGCAGCTGTCACTCTTAACGGAAAGCAATCTGAAGCTACACCTAACCTACCCGAGGCTGTTGTCAAGAGCATCTTCCAAGGAACACCATATCCGTTTACGTTGTTTTCTGCATGCATCCGCAGAATAAGAGCAGAGTCAGGAAATAAAGATAATAACGCTATTCGCATAGCTCGTATGGCAATCATTAAAGCTTATCTTAACAGAATAAATGATAACAATAAAAAGATAGACACTATGTTAGACAAAAGTAACACAAACCAAGGCTACCTCTGCGGTCGCCTCTTTGCAGTTCTTGACAAGATTCAAGAAGATGCAAATGGAATCAGAAGCATTTGTGAAAGATACATGAATGCTGCAAGTGCAACACCTGCTTCGGTGTTTGCCACTATCCTCAATCTTTCTTACCATCACATGGAGAAACTGACTAACGAAAGCAGAAAAATATTCTATGAGAAGATGAAGCAAGAAATCATCGACAAGATTCCTGCAACCGGCTTCCCTGCACATCTTGACCTTCAAGACCAAGGCAGATTCTTTATAGGATACTACCACCAAAGAAAAGACTTCTTTACTAAAAAAGAAGATGAAAACAAGAACTAAAATAATAACATTTAAATTATAAACAATATGGCTGAAATTAATAACAGAATCGATTTCGTTTACCTGTTTGATGTACAGGACGGTAATCCCAACGGTGATCCTGATGCAGGAAACCTTCCTCGTGTTGATGCTGAGACCGGAATGGGCTTGGTAACAGACGTTTGCCTGAAGCGCAAAGTTCGCAACTACGTTCAAGTAGCAAAAGATTTGTCAGATGGTTATGATATCTTTATTAAGGAGAAGGCGGTTCTTAACAGCGAGATAGACAAGGCTCATGATGACGAAGATGTGAAGAAGGCAAAAGACAAGACTGCAGCAGCTCGTCTATTCATGTGCAAGAATTATTATGACATCCGTACATTCGGAGCGGTCATGTCCACGGGTAAGAATGCTGGTCAGGTAAGAGGCCCCATCCAGTTTACCTTTGCTCGTTCTATTGATCCAATAGCAACAGCAGAACATTCTATCACCCGAATGGCTGTGGCTAAAGAAAAAGATGCAGAAAAACAAAATGGCGACAACCGAACTATGGGTCGCAAGGCTACAGTTCCTTACGGGCTCTATGTCTGCCATGGCTTTATCTCAGCAAGCCTTGCCAAGCAAACGGGCTTCTCAGAGGAAGACTTGGAGCTATTCTTCGAGGCATTAAAGAACATGTTCGACGTGGACCGTTCTGCCGCACGTGGACTGATGAGCGCACAGAAACTCATCGTGTTCCGTCACGATTCGGTTCTTGGCAATGCTCCAGCCAACAAATTGTTCGACTTGGTGAAAATCAAGAAGAATACGGAAGCCGCACCAAGATCGTTCAGCGACTATGTTGTTTCGATAGACAAGGACTCTGTTCCTAACGGCGTTACCGTTGAAGAATTGATTTAGTATAACATAATGTATACTGAAGATGAAATGCTCATGTTGTCGGGGATACAGCACTTTATGTTCTGTCCCCGACAATGGGCTTTGATACATATCGAACAGCAATGGGCTGAAAACAAACTGACGACAGAAGGTCAGATTCTGCACAAGAACGTAGACAATCCCTTCTATCGTCAGAAAAATGGTGATGTCATCACGCTTCGCTCTCTTCATATTGCCTCAAAAGAATTGGGACTATATGGCATAACGGATGCCGTAGAACTTGTTCCTACTGATTCAGCTGAAGATGCCATTACTCATAACCGATACGAAGGTTACTGGAAACCATACCCTGTGGAATATAAAAGAGGACATCATAAGCCAGATGAAAGGGACGAGGTGCAATTGGCTGCACAGGCAATGTGCATGGAAGAGATGTATGGCATCAACATCCCGTACGGAGCACTATATTACGATGAAGTGAAACGTAGAGAGATTATATCCATTTCTGAATCGTTGAGAAATACCACCATTCATTGTGCCCAGCAAATGCATGAGGTCTTCAAATCAGGTGAATTGCCAAAAGCCAACAAGCAGCGTCATTGCAAGAACTGTTCGTTAATAAATATATGTATGCCTGAGATGAATGATTGCGTAAAAGTGTCAACCTATTTAAACAATAACCTATATGAGGATATTACTTAACACATTATACATAACCACACCTGAAGCCTATCTCAGCAAAGACGGGCTTAATGTAGTAGTATCCGTTAAACAAAACGAGATATTCCGTATACCCATCCACAACATTGAACAAATTGTCACCTTTGGATATATGGGTGCAAGTCCTGGTCTTATGAAATTATGCGCTGACAACAATGTCGCCCTAACCTTCCTTTCACCGCAAGGAAGATACATAAGCCGTTCGCAAGGTCCGACTAAGGGTAATGTATTGCTAAGAAAAGCCCAATACAAGAATTCGGATGAACCAAACTATGCTTTGCATATCAGCAAACTGTTCATTGGAGGAAAAATACAAAACTATCATAACATCCTACGACGTTTCATCCGTGACAATGGTGAAGACCATGAGGTAGAAAGCGTAGCAGAATACTTGCGGAGATGCAAACACCGTGTCTTTAATGCGGACAATATAGAAACAGTAAGAGGCATTGAAGGAGAAGCGGCAACAAAGTATTTCGGAGTGTTCTCACACCTGTTGCTGAACCAAAAGGAAGACTTCAAGTTTGAAGGACGAAATCGCAGACCTCCCAAAGACGCGGTCAACGCTATGCTCTCTTTTGTATATACGTTAATATGCAACGACATAACAGCAGCCCTTGAAACAGTCGGGCTTGATCCTTACGTGGGATTTATGCACACTCTAAGACCTGGCAGACCGTCTCTTGCTTTGGATATGATGGAAGAGCTTAGAGCCTACCTGGGTGACAGGTTGGTATTGTCATTAATAAACAGAAAACAGATATCCATAAAAGACTTTGTCAAGCAAGGAGATGATGGTATAGTCATGACGGACTCTGCAAGAAAAACCATTCTGTCTGCTTGGCAAAACAGAAAAAAGGAACAAATCACACACCCATATTTAAACGAGAAGGTCAGCATTGGTCTTCTTCCATACATTCAGTCTATGTTATTGGCAAGGTTTATAAGAAAGGACATAGACGATTATCCCGTATTTTTAATCAAATAGCTTATGTTCGTACTGATTACCTATGACGTGAATATCACATCCCTGAACGGAGCCAAGCGTTTGCGCAATGTTGCAAAAGCCTGCCTAAACCATGGGAAGAGAGTTCAAAACTCAGTATTTGAATGCGTCTTGACCGAATCGCAATATATTATGCTTAAAAGTCAATTAGAGAACATTATTGACTCATCGCAAGACAGCATCAGATTCTATCTATTAGGCTCAAACTGGAAACGTAAAGTGGAGACTATCGGCAAGAATATGGGGATAGATGTAACTGGAGAACTGATAATCTGATATAAAGGGTGCGAACGTATAGTATTGCATAATATACAGCGACTTTCGCACTCTTTGAAAATCAAATAGATAGATTTATATACCCATAAGATTCACATAAGTATTCAAAAATTTGTATATTATTCGCAAATAATGTACTTTTGTAATATGATATTCAGACATTTGCTGAATATGCGGTCGCACCCTACGTGGGTGCGTGGATTGAAACCGAAGTTTGACGTACATCGTAATTGTTATGTTGAGTCGCACCCTACGTGGGTGCGTGGATTGAAACCCCTTTGGTTTGTTGCACTCCTGCTAAGCTATTCGTCGCACCCTACGTGGGTGCGTGGATTGAAACCTTGATTAAACCGTGGTAGCTACGCCACGGCAGAGTCGCACCCTACGTGGGTGCGTGGATTGAAACAATAATCTTGACGTTTATATTAAGAACTCAACTAAAGTCGCACCCTACGTGGGTGCGTGGATTGAAACTTATTTACACGACTCTCCTTGTGAGGGTGAATGCCGTCGCACCCTACGTGGGTGCGTGGATTGAAACTGATCAAGCCAGGTAGTGAAGCACTGAGGCATTTTGTCGCACCCTACGTGGGTGCGTGGATTGAAACTATCTCCAGAGTGGAGATATTAAGGAGGTTGAGGTCGCACCCTACGTGGGTGCGTGGATTGAAACTATCTCCATGTGCTTATAGACAAGGTGGAGATGCGTCGCACCCTACGTGGGTGCGTGGATTGAAACTTGTCAATAACGATGGAACGTGCCAATCCGAATGTCGCACCCTACGTGGGTGCGTGGATTGAAACCCCAATGTTCGCACATTTCGATGATTTTGCGTCCGTCGCACCCTACGTGGGTGCGTGGATTGAAACCTGCACGGTTGAACATGTTAAGAATCTTTTGTTGGTCGCACCCTACGTGGGTGCGTGGATTGAAACCACATCACGGCTACGATTTGGCAGCGAATGAAGGGTCGCACCCTACGTGGGTGCGTGGATTGAAACTGAAGGAGGTGAAACGCACAAGGTCAGAGGTTGTAGTCGCACCCTACGTGGGTGCGTGGATTGAAACTCAGTCGTTCGACACTTATGACGATAATGACAAGTCGCACCCTACGTGGGTGCGTGGATTGAAACATTAAGCTGTGAATCAGTTTGAACACGTGCAGCTAGTCGCACCCTACGTGGGTGCGTGGATTGAAACAATCATAATGATGTTTTGTCTTTTCTTGACCGCTGTCGCACCCTACGTGGGTGCGTGGATTGAAACTGCAAAGCCATCACAAATTGGATAGACCACGAAGGTCGCACCCTACGTGGGTGCGTGGATTGAAACTCGTATGTAAGGTATTCGTCAAGACATCTGCTGTGTCGCACCCTACGTGGGTGCGTGGATTGAAACTGCAAGTGAGGAGCAGGATAAGCGGTATTATTTGTCGCACCCTACGTGGGTGCGTGGATTGAAACAAAGCATGTTAACCATGCTGCGCAACCTCTGCCCGTCGCACCCTACGTGGGTGCGTGGATTGAAACCGACACGCGAATATGTAAAATTCTGCTTTTTTGGTCGCACCCTACGTGGGTGCGTGGATTGAAACTCAATCGACTTTGACGAGCCCGACTGTGCTCCCGTCGCACCCTACGTGGGTGCGTGAATTGAAACGAGTCAATGATAGTCTGACAAATAAAATTGTCAGGTCGCACCCTACGTGGGTGCGTGGATTGAAACTGCATAGATA
>JABLTK010160042.1_pt1 | contig 10606 bp, 12 predicted proteins | sample 7160131 | NCBI WGS metagenome assembly JABLTK01 (sample SAMN14651221, study PRJNA627086) | human gut metagenome | isolation source: feces | host: Homo sapiens
AATGATGTTAAAATCAATAGAGCTTCGCGCCAGCCGGGATGCGGTCATCCACCATCAGCAGGTTCAGCTTTTCCTGACCGTCCTCGTGATGGACGGCAGAAATCAGCATGCCGCAGGAATCAATGCCCATCATCGGGCGCGGCGGCAGGTTGGTGATGGCGATGCAGGTCTTGCCGACCAGCTCTTCCGGCTCGTAATACTCGTGAATACCGCTCAGAATCACGCGATCCGTGCCGGTTCCGTCGTCGAGCACGAATTTCAGGAGCTTCTTGCTCTTCTTCACGGCTTCGCAGGCCTTGACCTTCACCACGCGGAAGTCGGACTTGCTGAAGGTCTCAAAATCCACGAACTCCTGGAAGAGCGGCTCGATCTCCACGTGGGAGAAGTCGATCTTCCCCGCGGGGGCCTCCGGGGCCTTGGGGGCCTCGGCGGGCTTTTCGGCCTTGTTGGCCTCGGTCTCGCCCAGGGGCTTCATGGTGGGGAAGAGGATGACGTCGCGGATGGAATCCGAGCCGGTCAGCAGCATGACGCAGCGGTCGATGCCGATGCCCAGGCCGCCGGTGGGAGGCATGCCGTATTCCAGGGCGTTGACGTAGTCGGTATCCATCATGCCGGCTTCCTCGTCGCCCTTGTCCCGCATTTCTACCTGCTTCTGGAACCGTTCCTTCTGGTCGATGGGGTCGTTCAGCTCGCTGAAGGCGTTGCCCATCTCGCTGTGGCAGATGAACAGCTCGAACCGTTCGGTCAGGCGAGGATCAGACGGGGAGCGCTTGGCCAGGGGGGACACGTCCACGGGATGCATGGTGATAAAGGTGGGCTGGATGAGCTGTTCTTCCACCTTCTGGTCGAACACTTCGTACAGGGCGTTGCCCCAAGTGGGGTCCTGGGTCTCTGCCAGCTCGACGCCCACGCTCTTGGCCATCGCCACGGCCTCTGCGTCGTCAGTCACCGCGTCAAAGTCCAGGCCCACATACTGCTTGACAGCCTGTGCCATGGTCAGACGGGGCCAGCCGGGCGCCAGGCTGATGTGCTCACCCATCCAGTCCAGTTCGTACGTGCCCAGCAGGTCACGAGCGGCACCGGAGAGCAGGTCTTCAAACAGGTCCATCATGTCGTTGAAGTCGGCATAGGCTTCGTACAGCTCGACCGTGGTAAATTCGGGGTTGTGCTTGGGGTCCATGCCCTCGTTGCGGAAGATACGACCCACTTCGTACACCCGTTCCAGACCGCCCACGATGAGCCGCTTCAGGTGCAGCTCGGTGGCGATGCGCATATACATGTCCAGATCCAGGGTGTTGTGGTGGGTGATGAAGGGACGAGCGGAAGCGCCGCCGGAGATGGTGTTCAGGACGGGGGTCTCCACTTCCATATAGCCCCGGTTGTCCAGGAAGTCACGGAGGTACTTGACAAACTTAGAGCGCAGCTCGAAGGTCTTGCGCACGTCGGGGTTGACGATCAGATCCACGTAGCGCTGACGATAGCGGGTCTCCCGGTCGGTCAGGCCGTGGAACTTTTCGGGCAGGGGACGCAGGCTCTTGGCCAGCAGCTTCACTTCGCTGGCGCGGACGGAGATCTGACCCTTCTCGGTTTTGAACACCTCGCCCTTGACGCCCACGATGTCGCCGATGTCGCACTTCTTGAACCAGCCGTATTCCTCTTCGCCCACCAAATCCTTGCGGACGTACAGCTGCACCCGGCCGGACTTATCCTGAAGGTCGCAGAAGCTGACCTTGCCCATGCCGCGCTTGGACATGAGACGGCCTGCAACGGACACTTCCTGGCCTTCCAGTTCGTCGAACCGGTCGGTCACGTCGGCAGCCTTGTGGGTAGCGGTGTACTTGGTGACGGTGAAGGGGTCGCGGCCGGCCTCCTGGAGGGCGGTCAGCTTGTCCCGGCGAATCTGTAAAATCTCAGATAAGCTCTGTTCTGCTTCCGGCTGAAAATTCTTCTTTCCCATAGTCTATCGTTCCTTCCAAATTCTCTGTCTAAAATCTGATTCTAAAATGCCAGTTTTTTGCGAGCTCCGCTCCGGTCAGGAGATGGAGATATCCAGCACCTTGTAGTGCAGGGCACCGGCGGGAGCTTCCACCACCACTTCGTCGCCTACGCTGTGGCCGATGAGGGCCTTGCCGAAGGGGGATTCCTCCGAGATGAAGCCGCCCAGGGGGTCAGCTTCCTGGCTGCCCACGATGCGATAGGTCTCCTCCTCGTCCAGGTCGAGGTCCAGGACGGTGACGTTGCAGCCCAGGTTGATGACGGTGTCGTCGGAAGCGTTCTCGTCGATGAGGATATAGTTGTCCAGGATGGCCTGCACTTCTGCCTCGTGGGAGAAGAGCTTGCCCTGCTGGTCTTTGGCTTCGTCGTATTCACTGTTTTCGGAGAGGTCGCCGAAGGAGCGGGCTTCCTTGATCATCTCTGCGATCTCTTTCTCCCGGACGGTCTTCATCCAGACCATTTCCTCCTGGAGTTCTTTGAGCCGTTTGGGCGTCAGTTTTACTGGATTTGCCATACGATAAACACCTTTCTATTGATGGAGTTGATGAGGGAGGATGTTTTGGTGCGGCGCTGCCATGGAGCGCGCCGGGGAGCCAGGCTCATGAGGACGGGCGTGGCCGCTGCAAAAAACGGCTTGGGGCGAGGATTCTGCCTGGATGGAGCCGGTGGTTTTTGCAGAGAACAAAACATACTATAGTAGTATAGGCGATTTTCAAACGGGTGTCAAGGCAAGGAAAGAGTGGGAAAACCTTCTTTCGTGGACAATTCTGTGGAATCTTGCTATAATGAGCCAAAGGAGGGGATACCGTGGAGGAATATCGTGTCATCCGGTCAGCCCGCAAGACCCTGTCGCTGGAGATCACCGAGGACCTGACTGTGCTGGTACGGGCGCCCTATCAGGTGTCCCAGAGCCGCATCGACGCCTTTGTGGAGCGGCAGCAGGATTGGATCACCGCCCACCGGGAGCGCTGCCGTCAGTGGCAGGAGCAGCACCCGGAGCCGACGGAGGAGGAACGACTGGACTGCATCGCCCGAGCCAAGGAGATCTTACCCCAAAAGGTGGAGTATTATGGCCGCCTGATGGGTCTCATGCCCACCGGCCTGACCATCACCGACGCCCGGAAGCGGTTCGGCAGCTGCAGCGGCAAAAACCGCATCTCCTTCGCCTGGCGGCTCATGCGCTACCCGGAGGAGGCCATCGACTATGTAGTCGTTCACGAGCTGGCTCACATCCGCCACAAAAACCACGGCGAAGCCTTTTACCAGCTCATCGCCTCGGTGCTGCCGGACTATAAGGAACGCATCAAACTGTTGAAAGAATAAAGATAGGAACCAGACGTTATGAACAGAGAAAAAAACCGGAATATCATTCTCATCGGCATGCCCGGCTCCGGCAAGAGCACCCTGGGTGTCCTGCTGGCCAAAGCCCTGGGCCGCCGCTTTGTAGATACCGACCTGCTCATCCAGGAGCGGGAGGGGCGCTTGCTCCAGGACATCATCGACCACGACGGCATCGAGAAGTTCCTGCAAATTGAGGAACAAGTCCTGCTGTCCGTGGACGTGGAACACGCCGTCATCGCCACCGGCGGCAGCGTGGTCTATTCCCAGACGGGGATGGAGGCGCTGAAACGGAACGGGGCTGTGGTGTACCTGTCTGCCACCTACGAGGAGGTGGAGAAGCGGGTGACCAACATCACCACTCGGGGCATCGTGCTCAAGCACGGGTGCAGCTTGCAGGACGCATTTGTGGAGCGGGTGCCTCTGTATGAGCAGTACAGTGACTATACTGTGGATGGGACGGGGAAGAGTATTGAGGAGTGTGTGGAGGAGATTGTGAGGCTCTTTCGCTGAACATACATAGAGCACAACGAAGGGGAAACCCCCGGCGAGGGTTTCCCCTCTTTTCGTCTGCGACGAAAATTGCCTACCACCCTGTTCGGCATCCGGGCGCTGGTGCTGGGCTTTGGCCGGCTGGGGAAGCTGTTGGCACACCGACTGAAGGGGCTGGGTGCCAACGTGACCGTGGCCGCTCGGAGCTACGGTGACTTGGCGTGGATCGAGGCGTACGGCTACCAGTCCGAGCGGATGGAGCAGTTGGACGGCTGGCTGGGCGGCTATCAGCTGGTCATCAACACCGTCCCCGCCCGGGTGCTGGACCGTGCCCGGCTGGCGGACTTGGACGAAGGCACCCTGGTCATCGACCTGGCCTCCAAGCCCGGCGGTGTGGACTTTGAAGGGGCGGCACAGCTGGGTGTCAAGGTCATCTGGGCCCTGTCCCTGCCGGGGAAGGTGGCGCCGGTCACGTCGGGCAAGATCATCCGTGACACCATCTATCATATCTTAGGGGAGCGTGTGCAATGAACGAAAAAGAACTGCGGGTCGGCTTTGTCTTTACCGGCTCTTTCTGTACCTATGACAAGGTGTTCCCGGCGCTGGCCGCCTGTAAGGAACGGTTCGGGGAGGTCATCCCTATTTTGTCCAATTTCAGCGCCGTCACCGACACCCGCTTCGGCACGGCGGCGGAGTTTGCAGAGAAGATGACGGAGATCTGCGGGCAAGCGCCCTGGTCCTCCATCCCGGAGGTGGAGCCAATCGGCCCCCAAAAGCTCCTGGACGTCCTGGTCATCGCCCCCTGCACCGGCAACACCCTGGGCAAGATGGCCGCCGGCATCACCGATACATCCGCCACCATGGCCGCCAAGTCCCACCTGCGCAACGGTCGCCCGGTGGTGCTGGGCATCTCCACCAACGACGGCCTGGCGGTGTCCCTGCGCAACCTGGGGGATTTGAACTGCCGCAAGAACATCTACCTGGTGCCCTTCCGGCAGGATAACCCCATCACCAAGCCCAATTCCCTGGTGGCGGACATGAACCAGATCCCCGCCGCCGTGGCTGCTGCCGCCCAGGGGAAGCAATTACAGCCGGTGCTGTTGGGGGCGCGCATCCCCCTGTAACGGCCGGGTTCATTGACAGTGATAGGGCGGGGATGGTATAATTTTGGGACGAAAAACGAGTGGGACGTCGAAAAGGAGACAATAAACATATGAAAGGTATCATTCTGGCCGCGGGCAAAGGCACCCGCCTGTACCCCATGACCCGTCCGGTTTGCAAACCGCTGCTGCCGGTGTACGATAAGCCGCTGATTTACTATTCCGTGTCCGTCCTCATGGAGGCGGGCATCCGGGACATCCTGGTCATCGTGCCCCCCGGCGAGGAACACGTGTTCCAGGCGCTGCTGGGGGACGGCAGTCAGTGGGGCATCTCCATCACCTACGCCGTCCAGCTGGTGCCCCGGGGCATCGCGGACGCTATGCTGGTGGGGGCGGAGTTCGTCGGCCAGGACAGCGTGTGCCTGGTGCTGGGGGACAACATCTTCTACCAGGAGGGCTTTGGCGCCGTGCTGAAGCAGGCGGTCGCCCACAACCACGGCGCCACCGTCTTCGGCTACTACGTGGAGGACCCCAGACCCTTCGGCGTGGTGGAGTTTGACGCTGACGGCAAGGCGCTCTCCATCGAGGAAAAGCCCCAGCACCCCAAGAGCCACTATATTATCCCCGGCCTGTATTTTTACGACAACCAGGTCATCGACATCGCCCGGAACCTGAAGCCCTCCGCCCGTGGGGAGCTGGAGATCACCGACGTGAACCTGGAATATCTCCGCCGGGAACAGCTCAAAGTGGTGCGCCTGGAACAGGACTTCGTGTGGCTGGACGCCGGCACCGCAGACAGCGTGCTGGAGGCCGCCGAGACCGTCCGGGACATCCAGCGGGACACCGGTCACTATGTGGGGTGCATTGAAAAATGCGCCCTGGAGGCCGGTTGGATTTCGGCGGAACAAGTCCACCAACTGGGGACAGAGCTGGAGAAGACCCAGTACGGGCAGTACCTGCTGAGCCTGTAAAAGAGCGCCCTCGGTGCCGGATTGGAAGACCTGTCCGGCGCTGGCGCTCCTGCCTGTTGACAGATAGAGAGGAGGAACAGCAATGCTCCAATATTTAGAAAAGACCTTCAACTTGGACTTGAGCACCCTGCGCACCGCCATGGCCGGCCACGTGTTCGGCCTCATCGCCACCCTGGTCATCGGCTTCCTGTTGGCCAAGATCATCACCCTGGCGGTGGACAAGACCCTGTCAAAACTGCCCCTGGAGAAGACCCTGTACCGGTTCATCCGCTCGGTGGTGCGCATCGTGGTCTACTTCATCTGGATCCTGGAGGTGGCCAGCCGCTGCGGCCTGGACGCCAAATACCTGGTCACCCTGGCCTCGGTGCTTTCCGCCGCCTTCGCCCTGGCCGCCCAAGGCTCCCTGTCCAACCTGTTCGGCGGGGTCCTGCTGCTGGTGTCCAAGCCCTTCCTGGTGGGGGATTACGTCATCGCCGGTGGGGTAGAGGGGACAGTTTTGCAGATTGGCCTGCTGAACACCCAGATCAACACCCTGGACAACAAGCGCATCAGCGTCCCCAACAGCACCATCTCCAGCGCCACCATCACCAACTGCTCCACCGAGGGCAAGCGCCGGGTGGATTTGACCTTCTCCGCCTCCTACGACAACGACACCGACCAGGTCAAACGCGCCCTGATGGAGGCGGTGTCCGAGGTGGACAAGATCGTCAACGACCCCATCCCGCCCTTCATCCGCGTCTCCGAGTACGGTGAGAGCGGCATCAACTACGTGGTGAAGGTGTGGTGCCTGACGTCGGATTACTGGGAGGTCTACTATGACCTGTTGGAAAAAGTGAAGGAATCCTTTGACCGAAATGGGGTAGAAATGCCTTATAACCACGTCGTCATCCAAATGGAAAAGTGAAAGGGAAAGAACGGCAGGTAAAATGCGTACATCCCCTTGCAAAAAGGTCGGATTTGCGATAAAATAAAACAAATATGACTTGCGCCGCCCTGCGGCCGGGTTGTTGAATCTTGAAGGAGCTGAATAGAATGATTACTGCCAGCGATTTTAGAAATGGCAAGACCTTCGAATATGAGGGAAAAGTAATGCAGGTCGTGGAATTCCAGCACGTCAAGCCCGGCAAGGGCGCTGCTTTTGTGCGGACCAAGATGAAGAACGTCATCACCGGTGCAGTCACCGAAACGTCCTTCAACCCCACTGCAAAGTTTGAAGAAGCATTTATCGAACGCAAGGAAATGGAATACAGCTACGAGGACGATGGCCTGTATTATTTCATGGACACTGAGACCTATGACATGATCCCCCTCAACGGCGATCAGCTGGGCGATGCGTTCAAGTTCGTCAAGGAGAACACCCCCTGTAAGGTCCTGTCCTACAAGGGCAAGGTCTTCGGCGTGGAACCCCCCAACTTCATGGAACTGGAAGTGGTCAAGACCGAACCCGGCGTCCGTGGCGATACCGCTACCAACGTGACCAAGCCCGCTACCCTGGAGACCGGCGCGGAGATCAAGGTGCCTCTGTTCATCAACGAAGGCGATCGTATCCAGGTCGATACCCGTACTGGCGAATATATGTCCCGTTGTAAGTGATCACTCTGCTGCGCTGGCCGTTGGGCTGGCGCAGTTTTTTTCAAACGCGAAAGGAGCGAAGTGACCGATGTCTCTGGCAGAAAAAATGGGATACCTCCGCGGCCTGGCCGACGGCATGAACCTGGACGGGGCACAGGATCAGCAGGGGAAGCTGCTGTCCGCCCTGGTGGACGTGGTGGAGGAGCTGGCGGAGCAGACCGCCGCCAACGAGGAAGCAGCCAAGGAGCTGAGCGCACAGCTGGAAGAGCTGACCGAGAGCTTGGACGTGCTGGAGACCTTGGTGGTGGACAGCTTCGAGGACGAGGACGATGAGGAGGACGAGTACGAGGTGGAGTGCCCCAACTGCGGCGGCGCGATTTTGCTGGACGGGGAGACCCTGGAGTCCGGCGTGGTCACCTGTCCCTCCTGTGAGAAGAAATTCGAGATCGACCTCGGTTTTGAATAAAATGGTATCCCAAAGACCCGACGTGGCAGCAGTCACGCCGGGTCTTTTTGCGTCCAGGAGGGTCGCCTTGACAAAATGAGTCGGGAATTTGCCCATTGCTATTGCCGCCGCTTCCCATCCATGCTACAATATTGGTGTACACACCAAAAACGAAAGGGGATGATGGCCATAGCACATACCAGTGCGAGCCTGCCCACGAAAAAACGCATCCTGACCGTCTGCGTGAAGCTCTTTTTGGAGAAGGGCTATAAGAAGACCACCCTGGCCGAGATCATCCAGAAGGCCAACGTCTCCTATAGCTCCTTCCAGAACATCTTCCGCGCCAAGGACGGCGTGCTGACCGAGCTGGTGCAGTTCATGTTCTCCAACCAGTTCGCCATGGCACGCAGCGAAGCGGGGGCAGAGCTGCCGCCGGTGTATATCTACGCGGTGGAGACTGCCATCCAGATGACCCTGACCGAGCTGAACGAGAACCTGCGGGAAATCTATATCGAAGCCTACACCCAGAAGGAGGCGTCCGAGTACATCCTGCAGGAGACCGCCAAGGAGCTGTACCAGATCTTCGGCTCCTATCAGCCCCAACTGACCCCGCGTGATTTCTACGACATGGAGATCGGCTCGGCCAGCATCATGCGGGGCTACATGGCGCACCCCTGTGACGAGGTGCTGACGCTGGAAAAGAAGGTGCGGCTGTTCCTGACCATGAGCCTGCGGGCGTACCACGTGCCGGCGGAGGAGATCGAGGCCGCCATCCGGTTTGTGGAGGGGCTGGACATCCGTGCCATCGCGGAACAGGTGATGCAGGAGCTGTTCCAGGAGCTGGCGATGCACTTCGAGTTTTCCCTGGCGGAGCTTGCGGCACCGACGAAACAGGAAGAAGCCACCACGTGTTCCCGCGGGAACGCCCAGACAGAAAGTGAGGTATGACCATGAAAAGACGATTGCTCAGCATCCTGCTCCTATGCAGTATGGTGCTGACCGCGCTGCCTGCGACGGCTTTCGCCGAGGAGGGGCAGGACGCTCCCGTTGCGGAAACGCCCGTGTGCAGCTGCGAGACGGCTTGCACAGAGGAGGGCATGAACGCAGACTGCCCCATCTGCGGTGCGGAAGGCGCTACGCCGGAAGCCTGCGGGAAGTATGTCTCCCCGGCGGAAGCAGCGGAAGCCGAGCCGGAACCAGAGCAGCAGCCGGAGGAAGAACCGGAGCAGCCGGAAGGACAGCCGGAGAAGGAACCGGAACCCCCCGCGCAGGCACTCGCTCCGGCGGTGCAGAGCGCGGAGGGGGCGGGGATGCCGGTCACCTATGCGGCGGTAACGGAAGTCTCCACGGCGGATGAGCTGAAAAAAGCGCTGAATGACAGCTCGTTTGACACTGTCAAGCTGGCAAAAGATGTGACACTGACTGAAACGATACCCGCCAGAGGCAATGTTACACTGGATCTGAACGGCAAGGTACTGAACCTGAACAGCAAGCAAATCACTGTGAACCGAGATACGTTGACACTGAGCGACAGTAATCCTAATGTGGAACACAAGTTCAGGGAAGATGCCACGGGACTGTGGGTGCTGGACAACAGCGGCGATAAGATCGTTCGTGGCGGCGTCATCACCGGCGGCAAGGCAACAAATGGCGGCGGCGTGCGTACACAACGAAGCGGCAAGCTCATTATGACTGGCGGCAATATCGTGGGATGCAGCGCAACAAATGGTGGCGGTGTGTATATAGGCGGAACCGCCACTGAAAATAATTTTTTCACCATGGAGGGCGGCAGTATCGTGGGCTGCACCGCAAGCAAAGAGGGCGGCGGCGTGTATGTAGCTGCGGGCAAAACGTTCACCATGGAGACCGGCAGCATCAAGAGCTGCAAGGTCACTAACTCTAACGACGACACTTTTGGTGGCGGTGTGTCCGTATGGGGCACATTTACCATGACCGGCGGCGAGATCACGGGCTGCAGGGCTGCCGTTGGCGATACTAAGAAATCGGCTTATGGCGGCGGCGTGCATGTGGACGGCACCTTCAATATGGGCGGAACTGCGAAGATCACCAGCTGTATTTCCGGTTCCGACTTCGGCAATGGTGTGTATATCAGCGGCACCATGACGATGGACGGCGGAGAAATCTCCAACTGCAACGATGAGTGGCACATTTGGGGCGTCTATATCACCGGCTGTTTGGATGCCAAAGGCGGGAAGATAAAAAACAAAGTGTTCTCCTCTGGTGGTACCATCAAAAATAGTGGGACGTCCGGCGGCACCGTTTTTGAAGCGTCGGTTGAGAACAATATCACTACCAATCCCGACGGCAGCTTCGCTTCCGCCAGTACCATCTCCGGCGGCCACTTCAAGGATAAGGTGACGAACGTAGCTCGCTGCACCATCTCCGGCGGTACGTTCGAAGGCCAGGTGACGAATAGCGGCGACATTACCGGTGGCAACTTCAAAGATAAGGTGACGAACAACGCTGGCGGCACCATCAAAAACGGCACGTTCGACGGCCAGGTGACGAATAACGGTACCATCAACAACGGCACCTTCAAAGGTGAGGTGACAAACAACGGCACCATGACCGGCGGCACCTCGGAAAAGGGCGTTACGGGCAACAAGCCCAACAACACCAAATTTCCAGTTCTTCCCTAGCGAAGTAGTCAAAGAACACCACCTCCGCCTGCT
>JABLTK010150329.1_pt1 | contig 10601 bp, 10 predicted proteins | sample 7160131 | NCBI WGS metagenome assembly JABLTK01 (sample SAMN14651221, study PRJNA627086) | human gut metagenome | isolation source: feces | host: Homo sapiens
ATGTCTTACTTACTTAAGGGATTAAAAGAATTTCCATTAGATATAACAGCAGTTATAACAGTGTCAGATAATGGAAGATCAACAGGTAAACTAAGAAAGGAGTTTAATACTCCTGCAGTTGGAGATATAAGAAAAGTAATTACTAATTTGTCTGGAATAGATGAGCCAATAAAGAAAATGATGGAATATAGATTTAACACATCAAGTGATTTGAATGGTCATGCAGTTGGAAACTTAATTTTAACATCTATGTTAGAAATAACTGGTTCATTAAAAGAATCAATTAAATGCCTTTCTAAGTTATTAGATGTAAAACAAAAGGTGTTACCAATTTCAGAAGACTCAAATTTAGTTTTGATGGGAAAAGATTCCAAGGGTAATATTATTGAAGGAGAAGCCCAAATTACAGAAGCTCATCGTAAATTTGAAAGAATATATTATAAGGATGAACCAAAGGTATTAGATGAGGTTTTAGATGCTATTATAGAAGCTGATTTAATAATCTTTAGTATGGGAAGTTTATACACAAGTATTTTACCTAATATTATTTGTAGTGAGGTAAAAGAAGCATTAAATAAAACTAAAGCACCAATTATGTATTTGTGCAATGCAGTAACACAACCTGGGGAAACTGATAATTATACAGTAGGAGATCACATAGAACTATTAAATAAGTACTTAGACTTTAAAAAGATAGACGTAGTTATTGCAAGTAATACAAAGATAGATAAAAAAATTGCTAAAAAGTACGAAACCGAAGAACAAAAGGATCCAGTAAAAATAGATTATGGAAAATTAAATAAAATAGGTGTTGAATTAATAGAAGATGACTTAATTACAATAGAAGATAATATGTTAAGGCATAACAGTATGAAATTAAGTTCTTTAATATTTTCTTATTTAATGAGGAATTAATATGTCATATACAACAAGAATAAAAAATGAAATTATTACAATAGAAGAATCAAAATCTGAACTTATCGCTTTATTATCTGCCTTTATAAGAAACAATGGATATATAGAAGAAGGAGTTTTATATTTAACCACAGAAAATGATAATACAAAAAATAAAATAATAAATAGCTTTAAAAGACTTTATGAGGTTGATGCCTTAGTAGAGGTGAAAAATAACCTGAATTTTAGTAAAAAAGATTTGTATTTAATCAAACTAAATAAAAATGTAGATTTTATATTAAAAGATATAGGTTTTATTGATTCTAATAATAACTATTTAGAAACTCCTCCTGAATATATAACAGGTGCCAATGAAGAAATTAGAGCTTATTTAAGAGGAGTATTTTTATCTCAAGGGAGTATTAATGATCCAAAAACCTCAAGATATCATATGGAATTATTAATTCCAAAACCAGGAGAAGCTGTCTTTGTTCAAAAACTTATTAATATATTTGATTTAAATGCCAAAATATTAAATAGGGATAAAGGATATATGATTTATATAAAAGAGGCTGAAAAAATAAGTGATTTTATTAAAATTATAGGTGCTAATAATGCAGTTTTATATTTTGAAAATATAAGAATTTATCATGAAGCAAAGAATCATACCAATCGCCTTAACAACTGTGAACAAGCTAATACTGATAAAATTATAGGAGCAGCTGCAATGCAATTAAATAATATTGAGATTTTAGAGAAAAATTTAGCTATAGAATTGTTGGATGATAAAACAAAGGAAGCATTGGAGTATAGAAAAAAATATCCTGAAACCTCACTGAAAGAATTAAGTGAAATTATTTCTATTGAAACAGGCAATAAAATAACAAAATCGGGACTTAATCACAGATTTAGGAAGATAAACGAGTTAGCAAATAGATTAAAAGAAAAATAAAAATCTAAAAAAATGTAATATGAACTGAACCCCAAAAGTTGGACAATTCAGATTACATTTTTTATTTATTAATTTTTATTTTCTATAATTTTATCGATTAATCCATATTTCAAGGCTTCATCACTTTCCATAAAGTTATCTCTTTCAGTATCTCTTGAAATTATTTCTATATCCTGACCAGTGATTTTTGAAAGAATTTTATTTAATTTGTCACGTGATTTCAAAATCCTTTCAGCTGCAATTTTTATTTCAGTGGCTTGACCTTGTGCACCACCAAGAGGTTGATGAATCATTATTTCAGAATTAGGAAGGGAATATCTTTTACCTTTTGTACCGCAAGATAGTAGAAAAGCTCCCATAGAAGCAGCCATACCTATACAAATTGTTGATACATCACTTTTTACAAAATTCATTGTATCATATATAGCCATTCCGGCAGTTATAGATCCTCCAGGAGAATTTATATATATAGAAATATCCTCATTATTTAGTGAGTCTAAATATAATAATTCAGCAACAATAGTATTTGCTAAATTATCGTCAATTTCCCCAGAAAGTAAAATTATTCTCTCTTTTAATAACTTTGAAAATATATCATAACTTCGTTCACCATTAATTTCTTTTTCCACAATAACTGGAACTAAACTCATAAATATCACCTGTTAATATTTTATTTACAAAATAATTAATTATACATTTTCTAATTCGTCAAAATATGCTATAATGTTTTATAAGATAAAAAGGGTGATAATATGGATGAAACAATTAAAGTTGCAATTAATTGTAAGGATTATGTGTTTTTTAAGGGAATATCATTAGAGGAGGTTGCAAAAACATTTCAAAATACTTGCAAATATCCAATTATTTTAGCAAAGGTAAATAATAGTATAAGAGAACTTAATTACCAATTAACTAAAAACTGTGAAATAAAATTTTTAGATTTAACTTCTAGAGAAGGAAATAGAACACACATTAGTGGTTTAACCTTCATTGCTGTTTATGCAGTAAAATCTTTATATGGTAGAAATGCTGATATAATTATTCAACATTCTCTAGATAAAGGAATTTATATAGAAACTAATTTTGATTTGAATGAAGAAAAAGTTGAACAAATCAAAGAAGAAATGAAAAAAATTATTTCAAGTGATTTAGATATAACAAAATTAACAATTGATAGATTAGAAGCTCAAAAATACTTTAAAACCATTAATGATTTACCAAAAGCTGGTGTAATGAAATATAATACTAATAACTATATAACTTTATATAGACTAGGAAATTTATATAATTATTTTTATAATGTAATGCCGACTTCCACTGGAAAGTTAAAAGATTTTGACCTAACTTATATAAAAGATAATGGATTTATTTTAAGATTCCCTACTATTTATATTTCAGATCATATAAAAGAGTATCAACACCATCCTCATATGTTTGATGTATTTAAAGAATATAGAGAATGGGCAAAAATTATGAAGATAGAAAACTCCGTTGATTTAAATACAGTTGTATCAAGTGGTACTATAAATGATTTAATTAGAATAGATGAAACCTTACAAAGTAATAAACTATTAAATATAGCTAAAACAATAAATGAAGATAAAAATGTTAGAATAGTACTAATGGCTGGACCTTCATCATCAGGTAAAACAACAACATCTAAAAAACTATCTATGTATTTAAGAAGCTTTGGATTAAAGATTAGAACTATCTCAATGGACGATTATTTCTTGGATAAGGACGAAACACCAATAGGTGAAGATGGTAAGCCAGACTATGAATGTTTAGAGGCAGTGGATTTAAAACTTTTCGATGATCATATAGAAAAACTACTTAGTGGAGAAGAAGTTAAATTACCAACATATAACTTTATATTAGGAATTAAAGAATTCAAAGAAACTGCAAAATTAGATAGAAATGAAATATTAGTAATAGAAGGTATACATGGTTTAGATACAAATATTTTAACTAATATTCCTAGAGAAAATAAATTTAAGATTTATTTATCTCCACTAACAGAAATTAATATGGATAATCATAATCGTGTTTCTACTAGTGATAATAGACTATTAAGAAGAATAATTAGAGATAATAGAACAAGAGGTTATGGTGTTGAAAAAACTTTAGAATCTTGGTCAAATGTAAGAGGTGGAGAGGAAAAATATGTATTCCCATATCAGGATGATTCTGATGCTACATTCAATACAGCCTTGATATATGAAATAGGAGTATTAAAAACTTATGTAGAACCACTATTATACTCGGTTGATAGTGATTCAGAATATTATGAAGAAGCTAAAAGATTAATTGATTTTTTAAGATTATTCTTGCCAATACCTAGTGATGCTGTTCCACAGGATTCAATATTAAGAGAATTTATTGGTGGTAGTTGTTTCCACGCATAAAAATATCCACAAAAATTGTGGATATTTTTGTATGGATATTTAACATTAATAATTTAAAAATATTTAAATACGTGATATACTAAAAATGTAAGCTTAACAAGAATAAAATAAGCTATAATAATTAAGACTATATGTAAAAGGAGAGATATAATGGTTAAAGTAGCAATTAATGGTTTCGGAAGAATTGGTAGATTAGCATTTCGTCAAATGTTTGAACTTGATGGTTATGAGGTAGTAGCAATTAATGACCTAACAAGTCCAGATATGCTTGCTCATCTATTAAAATATGATACTGCTCAAAAAAGATATGAAGGTCATACAGTAGAAGCCGGAGAGGACTTTATAAGTGTTGATGGCAAAAAAATTAAAATTTATAAAGAGGCAGATCCAAAAAATTTACCATGGGGTGAATTAGATGTTGATGTAGTAATAGAAAGTACAGGATTCTTTACATCAAAAGAAAAAGCATCTGCTCATATTGAAGCAGGAGCAAAAAAAGTAATTATTTCAGCTCCAGCAGGAAGTGATTTAAAAACTATAGTTTATGGAGTTAATGAAAATATTTTAACAAGTGAAGATAAAATTATTAGTGCTGCATCTTGTACAACAAATTGCCTAGCTCCAATGGCAGACGCATTAAATAAATATGCAACAATTGAAAGTGGTATAATGACTACGGTTCATGCTTATACTGGTGATCAAATGATTTTAGATGGACCTCATCGTAAGGGAGATCTTAGAAGAGCACGTGCAGGGGCTTCTAATATTGTTCCTAATTCAACAGGAGCAGCTAAAGCTATAGGATTAGTAATTCCTGAATTAAATGGTAAACTTATTGGTTCAGCTCAAAGAGTTCCAGTAATTACTGGATCAACTACTATTTTAGTAGCTGTAGTTAAGGGCTCTGATATAACAGTAGAAAAGATCAATGAAGTAATGAAAAATGCAGCAAGCGAGTCTTTTGGATATACAGAAGAACCTCTTGTTTCAACTGATATAGTAGGAACTAGGTATGGATCAATTTTTGATGCTACTCAAACTTTAGTATCTAAAATAGATGATAATACTTATCATGTTCAAGTAGTAGCTTGGTATGACAATGAAAATGGATACACATCACAAATGATTAGAACAGCAAAATACTTAATGCAAAAGTAAAAAGCACTTTAAGCAGTGCTTTTTTTAGTTAAAATTAGCATTTCCTCTGTAACCTGTTGGGAATAGGAAAAAAATTATTATTACAACGATTATTATAGCCCAAATCCAACCAGAACCAAAACCATCACTATTATTATTTGAAGAGTAACAGGCAGAATAAGTAGGGTATGTAGGATATACATACATAGTATCAATTCTCCTTTCAGTATAATATATTAGTTTAAATTAAATTTGAATATAGTATGAACCTATAATAGATGCAATAAATATTGTAATTTTGTATATATTTTAATTAAAATATGATAAAATATATATAGAATGGAGGATTAGTATGTATTGTCCTAAATGTGGAACAAAATTAGATGAATCAGCTAAATTTTGTAAAAACTGTGGTGAAATTCTTAATGATAAACATAAAGAAGAATTGGAATATGATTATAGTCATACAAATGTAACGGATGATGATTTAAAAAAAGCATATATTGGTAATAATTATGAGAAATTAAAGAAAGGAAGATTTTCCCTACCAACCCTATTTCTGGGTATCTATTATTTGCTATACAGAAAAATGTGGTTATATTCATTATTGTGGTTAATAATTACAGTACTATCTACTATAGGTGTATATGTGTATAAAATTAGTTATTTATCTTTATTACCAATGATTTATATAATTTTATTATCGGCCTTTTTTACAAATTTATATTCAAAAAAAGTTAATAAAGAAATTATGAAAATAAAGAAAAATAATTCTAATAAATCTAATGAAGAATTACTTTCAATGTGTAAGAAAAAAGGTGGAGTAAGTGTTGGTGCAGTAGTAACAGTAATAATTTTAATAATTTCTACTTTAATTGTTGTTATGTCAGTATTTGTTGCTGATATATTTACAAAAGCATTAGAAGATGAGTATAAAAATAGAAAAACTTATAATAATGAATCAGAATTAGCTTATAAATTACCAGATATTTTTAAGGAAAAAAATCATGCTAATGATTCATATGAAAATTTTAGTTATTATGGAAACAAAGATTCATGTACTGTTGATATTTCAAACTATGAAATTTATTCAGAAAAAACTGCTGAAGAATATTTAAAGGATTCAATTACTACAAATATGAATGAAACAGTAAGTGAAATTAAATCAAAAGAAATAAATCAAAATATCTGGAGTTATGTAGAGGTAACTTCTCCTGATAAGGTTACATTCTACTATGCATGTATATATAATAATAGAATATATGAGGTTACCTATAAAATTTATAGTGATGGTTCATCATTATGTTCAAAGGCACATGATGAACTTATAAATTCATTAATATTTAGTAAAAATAGTGGTAGTATTAATAGTGTTTAGGATGGTGTTATAATGAAAAGTATAGTAGATTTAGATATTTCAAATAAGAAAGTATTAATAAGATGTGACTTTAATGTCCCAATTAAAGACGGAAAAATAGTAGATGATACTAGGATAAAAGAAAGTTTAAAAACTATTAACTATTGTATTGAAAAAAAAGCTAAAATAATTTTATTTTCTCATTTAGGTAGAATAAAAACAGAGGAAGATTTAAAAGATAAAACTTTATTGCCAGTATCAAAAAGATTATCAAAGTTATTAGGAAAAAAAGTAATATTTATTAATGAAACAAGAGGTAAAAAATTAGAAGATGCTGTAAATAAATTAACGCCAGGGGATGTTTTATTAGTTGAAAATACTAGATATGAAGATCTAGATGGTAAAAAAGAAAGTAAAAATGATAAAGAGCTAGGTAAATATTGGGCATCTTTAGGGGATGTATTCATAAATGATGCTTTTGGCACTATTCATAGAGCTCATGCATCTAATGTTGGTATTGCATCAAACCTAGAAAGTGGAATTGGATTTTTAGTAGAAAAGGAACTTAATGTATTGTCATCATTAAAGAAAGCAGAAAAACCATTTATTGTAGTATTAGGTGGCTCAAAAGTTAATGATAAAATAGGAGTAATAGAAAAACTAATTAAAAAAGCTGATTATATTTTAATAGGTGGAGGAATGGCATTTACTTTTCTTCAAAGTGAGGGATTTAATATAGGATCATCAATAGTTGATTATGATAGTCTAGATTTTTGTTCCAACATACTAGAGAAATATCCAAAGAAAATTTTATTACCTGTTGATTTTAATGTTACGACAGAGTATAGCAATACATCAAAAAATATGATCAAGGATATAGCAAGTTTTGAAGATGATGACATGGGATTGGATATCGGCCCTAAAACTGTTGAAATATATGAAAAATATTTAAAAAAGGCAAAAACAGTATTATGGAATGGACCACTTGGGGTATATGAATTTTCGAAATATAAAAAGTCAACTGAAAATATAATGAAATATTTAATAGACAATAAAGTAAAAACAATTCTAGGTGGTGGAGATATAGTAGCTGCAGCCTCTTTATTTAAACTAAAAGATAAAGTATATCATGCATCAACTGGTGGTGGTGCCACTCTTGAGTATTTGGAAGGAAAAAAATTACCTGGTATTGAAGTAATAAAGTAAGCGAGGGGTCGTTATGAAAGTTATAACTGTTGATTTACAACATAAAAATGAACTTAATGATATTAATGACTACTTAGTCCAAAATGATAAAGATATATTATCAAATATAAGTGGCCAAAATTTGAATAGTGATAGTAATAGAATCGTTGAAGTAGCATATAACAAAGTTAATAATAAAATAAGTAATGTATGCTTTATAGATGGAGTAAGAGATATTAGCTTTTTCAAACTAATGGTTTCAAATTTAAGTGATAATAGCACTGAAAGAAATAAAAAATTTATATCGGAAGTTACTAATCATGTTTTAGAAGAATTGGATGCGGAAACAGTTGCAATATTTAGTAAAAGTGAAGTTAGATTATACAGTGATCTTGGTTATGAAGCTTTAGGAGATTGTGAAGGATTATATACTTATGTAAGAAATAAAACTGTTTCAAAGAAAGACGGAGGTATTAGAATATGAGAATTGGTTTATTTACTGATACCTATCCACCATTTATCAACGGTGTTTCTACAAGCGTAGAAATGTTAAAAAATGCATTAGAAAAGAAAAACCATGAAGTTTATTTAGTTACCGTAAATGATAGTAGTATTAAATATGATTATGATGAAGAAAATCATATCTTAAAAATACCAAGTATCCCAATTGGATTATATGACTATCGTTTAAGTAGAATCTATTCCCTTAAAATGATTAACTTAATTAAAAGTTGGAATTTGGATGTAATTCATTCTCATACAGAACTAGGAATTGGAATTTGTGCACGACTAGTTGCTAAACAATTTAATATTCCATTAATTCATACTTATCATACAATGTATAAAGATTATACCCACTATGTAACTCATGGCCATTTTGATAAATCTAGTAAGAAAATTGTTGAATATTTAACTAAATTTTATTGTGATACAACAGCTACAGAGTTAATAGTTCCAACTAATAAAACATATCGTTTGTTTAAAGAAAACTATAAGTTTGAAAAAAATATTCATATAATTCCAACCGGAATAGAAGTGGACAGATTTTTTAAAGAAAACGTTAATAAAAAAGAAGTAGATAGATTAAGAAAAAACCTTAATTTATCAAAAAGAGATACTGTAATAATTTTTGTAGGAAGACTTGCACAAGAAAAAAACATTGAATTTTTATTAAATGCAGAAAAAAAGATAATAAATAATCATTCTAATATAAAGCTCTTAATAGTTGGAGATGGCCCTGATAAAGAAAAATTAGAAATGTTTAGTAGGAAATTAGGAATTGAAAAAAATGTAATTTTCACAGGTAAAGTTGCTTGGGATGATATGCCAGTATACTATCAACTAGCTAATTTTTTTGCAACAGCATCAAAAACAGAAACTCAGGGTTTAACTGTAATAGAAGCTATGGCTGCAGGTATTACGCCTGTTTGTATACATGATGAAGCATTTTTAACTGCTATTACTGATAATTTAAATGGTTTTATATTTGATAATATAGATGAATATGTGGAAATAATACTGAAGTTGGAAAAAAATAAGCAAGAAAGGGCTAAAATTAGTGGACAGGCTAGAATTCAAGCAGAACATTTTTCATCAGCACAATTCGCTGATAATGTTTTAGTAGTCTATAACAAGGCAATAGAAAATAGAAAAAAATATAAATTTGGAATTTTTTCTAAAATTACGAAAAAGTTAAAAGGAGAAGAATGATGCTAGTAGTACTTAATAATAAATGTAATTTTAATTTAGATGAATATTTAGATTATCAAAATAAATTGAAAAACTTTAACTTTAAAAATGATATTGTATTATGTCCTAGTAGTATTTATTTATCTAACTTTGAATTAGAAAATGTATTTTTGGGATCACAAAATGTTAGCCCGTTTAATGATGGCGCATATACAGGAGAAGTTTCTGCAAGACAGTTAAAATCATTAAATGTGAAATATTGTTTAGTAGGTCATAGTGAAAGAAGAGTATATTTTAAAGAAAATAATGAAATTATGAAAAATAAAATAGAACAATTATTAGAAAATGAAATTATTCCAATTTATTGTGTAGGTGAACTAGAAAAAAACAGTGATAATAACGAATTAGATAAGGAGTTAAAAATATTAAAAGAAATACATAATAATGAAAAGATAATTATTGCTTATGAACCATTATGGGCAATAGGAACAGGTATTCAACCAAATATCAACGAATTAGAAAAAATAATTAAATTAATAAAAGAAAAATTTCCTAATAATAAAGTTCTATATGGTGGTAGTGTAAATGAGGATAGTATTGTTAATTTAAAATCCGAATTAATAGATGGTTATTTATTAGGGGGAGTTAGTCTTCATCCGGATAGAATTAGTATGCTACTATCTAAATTAGATTGAGGAGTTTAGTATGCAATTAGATACAAATGATATATATAATAATTTAAAAGTAGAATTGTCTGATAGTTACGTAAAAAAGATTATAGAAGAATATGTAAAAATGTCTAAAGATTGTGAAAAGTATATTCCATTTAATATGGATAACTTTAGTTTAGAAAACGCACTTTATACATATTTAAAATTAGATCCTGAAAATAATGGACCAGATGTTTCATTAAAAAGAGAACAGTTAAATAGGAAAATAGTATCTTCGGCAATAAATGATAATACTCTAGTACCAAGTATCC
>JABLTK010007464.1_pt1 | contig 10600 bp, 8 predicted proteins | sample 7160131 | NCBI WGS metagenome assembly JABLTK01 (sample SAMN14651221, study PRJNA627086) | human gut metagenome | isolation source: feces | host: Homo sapiens
GCCCGACAATCCCGAAAGCTACAAGCTCAAAATTTCTCCCGGTTTTAGTCGCGTCTATTTTCACGTCCGCACCGACTTCGCCGAGAAACTTCAAGGCTTCCGACACTTTTGCAAGCCCGGAAACTTTCGAGTCCCCGACGACGCGAAGCGAAACGTCTTTGAAGGAATTTGAAACGTCGGCTTTGGCGTAAACCGCCAGCGAAAATTTCGGCAGCTTAATCGACGTTGGCACGAACGCCGCCGCCAGAGAGTCTGTCGCGTCTATTCTCGACTCGGATTTGAGCGAGGAATAGTCGAGGGGCGCTGCGGCGGAGATTTGGACTACCTTTTTATCGCCCGACGTCAGGACGGCTTTTATCTCGCGCGAATCGTTTAGAGTTTCGACAGTGGCTTTGAGCAGAGCTCCCGAGGTTTCGATTTGGATAAAGCCGTTTTGGGGCTTTAAATTCTTTTCCATTCGGATATTCTTCGCGACCGCCTTAAATTCCTTGCCGTCTACGGATACGTCCGCCTCTATTGCGCCGACGTTTACGGAATACAAAAATTCAAATTTTTTTTCGGCTTTGCCGGCCGTCTTCGGGGGTTCGCCTTTTTTCGCGCTTTTGAGCGGGGCAGGCGCGGCGGAGCTTGACGGAATTTTCGCCGCGGCGTTTTCGCCGTCTTTCGGCAGGGAAATTTTTGCGCCCGCTATTTTTAGCGAATTTACGTTGATTTCGCCGAAGAGTGCGTCCAAGGCGGAATATTCCATTTCCAGACTTTTTACGTCGGCCGTATTGCCGTACCGCAAGTTTTCGATTGCGATGCGCGAAAACGAAAGCGACGCCGCGCCGACTTTTAATTCGGGCATTACGGAGTTTACGATTTTCGTCTGCAAAGACGTGCTGAAAAGGAGGGCGCAAACCGCGATTGCGGCGGCGGCAATGATTGCGCAGAGGGAAATCGAGAGGAATTTAAAGATTTTTTTCATGATTATTGACGGTTTACGATTTTATCGAAAATTTCCTTTTTTATGAAAAGCGTCAGTACGAGGTTTTTTCTCAGGCCGTAAAATTCGCGTTCGTATTTTGAAGTATCGAGAAGCTTTTCGACGTTTTTTTCCGTGGCGTAGTCGCACACAACCACGTCGAAAATGGAGATGTCGTTCGGCATTTGCCCGCCGCTCCAAAAACCGGCGTTTCTAAAACGCCGCAGATTGAAGGGTGCCGGCCACGGCGATTCCTTCATAATGAAGGCGACGGGTATGTCGTTTTCATATTCCGAATATTTTGCAGCCGTTTCTATGCGCGAAACAAGATTGGAGAAGTCCCTTACCGTATGCGAATAGATAAAGGGGTTTCGCGGATCGCTGTGGTATTTAGCAACGGCGCTGCCCGACAGCCTGTACTGCCAAAAGCCCAAGGCCGCAATAGCCGCATAGGCGGAAATCAGCAGGAGCGTTTTTTTGTCCTTCAAAAGCGATGCTACGGCAAAGCCCGCGGGAACGCAAAGAAACACAACCGGCGAAAGTAGCAGCCAGGGCGTCTTGTATTTTATGAAGCTTAAAATTAAAACGGCCGAAAATGCGTTGAGGAAGGCGAAAATTGCGAACGTGCATTTCCAGGGATATTTTGCCCGCCGCCAAAGGGCATAGGCAAATCCCCCGACGGAGAGCAGGGAAAGGGGCAGTTCGCCAAACCAGACGCCCTCCGATTTTTGCAGTGTCAGCAGTTTGAAATAATAGAAAAAGTCGGAGGCGAAGGCTTGCGATTGCGACTTGTCGAAGAAATGCGCGTATGATTTTACGGCGTCCAAAACTCCGCGCCAATTTGAGCCGAACGAGGAGTAGAACAAAACCGCCACGAGGGCGAATCCGCACAAAAACGCGGCGCCGAATTTGAAAGCGTTTGCGGAGAAGAGGGCGTATTTCAAATTGTCGCGTATGTTTTTTTCGAGCGCGGCGCATACGCAAAAAGATATCCCCATGGCGGCATAGGAAATCACCGCCGTTTCTTTTGTGGCCTGAGAAAGTCCGACAAACAGCCCCGCAATCAGCGCGGTTGCCGCTGCGGGCGCGCAGGCGAAACGCCAGGCGGCGAGGGCGGCGGCGAAAACCGCCAATGCGAAAATTATTTCGTGAACGAAATAGCCGCTGTAAATCTGTCCCATTGCCGTCATTGAAAAACAGGCGGCGGCCGCCCAGGCGGCGCCCCTCCCGACATACATTCCCGACATTATCAAAGCCGCCAGCACCAATACGCCCACGGGCGCAAGCGACCGTCTGAAATCGGCGATTGAGGCCGTTTGGGAATCGGGCATTTTTACCGCGTTTGCCCAATAATAAAGCGTTGGCCCATGCGGGCCGTTGGGGTTGTATTCGTATTTTCCGCTGTCGCGCAAAAGCATCGCGGTTGTCGCCTGTTCGGCTTCGTCGGCATGGATTGCCCTTGCGCGTATATTTGAATCCCTCGCGGAAAATCCCGCGAAGAAGCAGACGAAAATCAGAACGATATTGGCGGCATATTTCATTATTGTTCGTTTTGCCCGAAGGCTTTGAGAAGCGTCGCAAGAACCTCCTTCGGCGGACGGACGGGCAACCCTTCGCGGTTTACAAAAACGTGCATCGTATATCCCGATACGAGCAGGACGCCGTTGGCGTACATTTCGTATTCTACTTTTACCTTTACCGAAGGCTTTGTTTTTATGGAAGCCTTAATTTCCACTATGTCGTCAAATTTTGCGGGGCGCTTGTAGTTTAAATGCGCCTCCACTACGGGCAGATGGAAGCCGTCTTCGTTCATTTTGCGGTAGCTCAAACCTATCGAGCCGATAAGTTCGAGTCGCGCCACTTCGCACCACGGAAGATAGTTCGCGTGGTAGACGACTCCCATGGCGTCGGTTTCGGCAAAACGAACCCGTACTTTGGCTGTCGACGTAATCATAGTTCGTTTTCGACTATTTGTTCGAGTGTCTGGCGGCGGCGGATTAGCTTGATTTTTCCGCTTTTTAGCAGCATCACCTCCGCCGAGGCGGGATATGAATTGTAATTGGAGGGGCTCATCGAGCTGCAATACGCGCCGCAGCCGCCTATCACGCAAAGGTCTCCGATTTTGGCTTTTTTCATCGGGCGCGGATTTAAGGCTTCGGGATCGCCTGCCGCGGGTGTGAGAATGTCGCCGCTTTCGCAGCAGTGTCCGACGACGATATATTTTTCGGTTTTCTTTTCGGGTTTGGCGGAAAGAATCGAGACGGGATGTTGCGCGCCGTAAATGGAGGGGCGCAGAATGTCGGTCATGCCGGAGTCGAGCTTGATAAATTTGTAGCCGTCTTTGCCGGTGTCGCACATGTCCTGAACAGTCGAAATTACCGCCGCGCAATTTGCGAGCAGGAAAGTTCCCGGCTCGATTTCAAAATGGAGTTTTCTGCCCGTTCTTGCCGCGAAATCTTTTACGAGCTTTGCGACGGGTTTGCCGATTTTTTGCAGGTCGGTGGATTTTTCGCCTGCGACGCGTCCCACTTTGAAGCCTCCGCCCATGTCGAGCGTTGAGACGTCCGGGAATTGTTCTACGGTGTCGATGCTCATCTTTGCGACTTTCTGCCATACGAGGGGATCGGAACCCGAGCCGATATGCGTATGGATTCTTACGATTTTCAGCCCGTATTTTTTCGCTATTTCCTTGATTTGCGGAATGTATTCAAACCATATCCCGAAAGAAGACGCCGGGCCGCCGACGTTTGTGCGCTGTGTTCCGCCCGAGCCTAGCCCCGGGTTTATTCTTACGCCGACCTCTCCTCCGCGGGCAATTTTTCCGAATTCTTCGAGCTGGCGCAGTGAGCAGGCGTTGTATAAAACTCCCGCCTTGACAATTCCCTTTAAATCGGCGGGAAGCTGTTGCGACGAGAGCGAAATGCGTGCGGGCGCGATGCCGGCGCGGATTGCCCGTTCTACTTCGTATTCTCCCGAGGCGTCGATATGCAAGCCGAGAGAGTCGAACAGTTTTAGAATGGCGGCGTTTGACGAGGCTTTCATCGCGTATCTTACGGTGAGTCCGAAGGCGTTGGGGAACGCGAGAGCCGCCTTTGCCTGTTTTACAAGCGAAGATTCGTCATACACATAGCATGGTGTTGAAAATTTGTCGGCGATTTTTTTTGCCGTTTGCCAATTCAAGAATTTGGGTTGCTCTGTCTTCATGGTAAAGATGCGGAAGTTTGACTGATTATTTGATTTTGTCAACCGCTTCAATCATCGCCGATTCGGTCAGGATTGCCGGCAATACGACAGGTTCGCCCCGCGGCGGAAACAGAAGATTTAGCGGAACTCCCGCCCGCCCGTATTTTTCGAGTTCCTTGGATATGGCCTCGTTGCGGTTGGTCCAATCGCCCACAAGGACGACGATGTTGTTTTTGCGGAAAAGATTTTCGGTGGATTTGTCGTGCAGAATACGTTTGTTGTATTGGCATGTAAGGCACCACGAGGCCGTAAAATCGACATATACCGACTTTCCGCTTTTTCTAAGTTGTTCGACTTTTTCCGCGCTCCACGCGTTCGGCGCCTCCGCGCTTTCGCTTTGTTTTTGCGGAGAAAAGGAGCCTTCGGCGCAAATCCACAGCGCGCCCATGCAGGAGATTGCCGCCGCCGCGAGCGCGGCAAGCCTCGCGCGTTTTGAGAAGTGGGGCATGCTGTACATACCGTAAATTCTCGCGCCTATTGCGAGCAGAAGCAGCGCCGACAGAATGTAGCCGAGCGAGTCGGTTTGTTTTGTATAGAGCCATACGAGCCAAATTACCGTCGCAAAAAGCGGTATGGAAAGAATCTGTTTGAAAACTTCCATCCACGCGCCGGGGCGCGGCATAAATCTCGACAGTTGCGGAATAGCCGACAGAGCCACGTAGGGGGAGGCCATTCCGATCCCGATGAAGGCGAAGATGGAAAGCGACTGCGCTGCGGATATGTCGGTCGACAGGGCGGCTCCGAGCGCGCTTCCCATAAACGGCGCCGTGCAGGGGCTCGCAACGAGAACGGCGACTACTCCCGAAAGCGCGGCTTCGAGATATTTGTTTTTTTTGTCCGCCTCCGAATCGGCCGCTCCGCCGGCGAAGCCCGCGCCGATTTCAAAAGCCCCCGCAAAACTCATTGCCATGGCGAAAAACAGCAGAGCCATGGAGGCCGAAAATATCGGGTTTTGCAGTTGGAATCCCCAGCCGAGATTTTCGCCGGCGGCTCGCAACGCCAAAAGCAGTACGGCAAGGATTAGGAAGCTTAAAACTATGCCGAGAGTGTAAAACATCGCGTTGAGAACGGCAATGCGCCGCGAGCCGCCCGCGCTTTTTGCAAACGACAATATCTTTATCCCTATAACGGGGAATACGCAGGGCATCAAATTCAGAATCATTCCGCCGACAAACGCTCCCAGCAGAACGGCGAAAAATCCGCCCGGGGAAAGCGGCGGTTTTAAATCGGCGTCGGCCGCGTTTTCGTTTGGCGTTTTGCCGCCGTCCGACTTTGCGGAAGATGGCGTCAGCGCGAGCGAAATTTCCGCCGATGCTTCGCCGGGGACGCAAGTGTCTGCGCAGGCGAGCCATTGGGCTTTTACGGCAATCTTTCTTTCCGTCGGCGTTTTCGGATTTTCGTCCGTAGAGATTTTGGCGACCACTTCGACTTCGCCGTCGTATCCTTCGTAGGCTATTCCCATCGACTTGAAAGTTTTTTCCCGCGGCCATTCGAGCGATGCAAGTTTGAATCCGTCGGGCAAAACAAAGTCGAATTTTGTGGGCGAGCCTATTTCGGAAGTTTTGCCGTAAATGTGCCAATTCTTTTCTACGGAAAGTTTGAGAACTATTTTTGCGGGGGAGGATTGCGAAATTTCCGCGCTTTCCGCAGTCGCCGAAAACTTGACTTGTCCGAAAACCGCGCTTTGAAATAGCGCAATTATTACGAAGATTATTTGGAAAAGGTGTTTCATATCTCTAATAAATGTTGACAATTGGGCTAAGAAGAACGATTTTTCTATTAATAGGACACGGTTTTAATTTTGATAATTAAAACTTTAACTCTCATCTATATTATATCAATCGCAAAAAAACGGAAAATTTTATGTCAGGCATCAAGGGTTTTCTTTCTAACGACATAGGTATCGACCTCGGAACGGCAAATACGTTGGTTTACGTAAAAGACTCGGGCGTTGTAATGAGCGAGCCGAGCGTTGTTGCCGTATATAACAATTCCAAAAAGGTCGTGGCGGTCGGTGAAAAGGCGAAAAAAATGTTGGGGAAAACCCCCGGCAACATAACCGCAATCAGGCCGATGAAAGTGGGCGTCATCGCCGACTTCGAGATTACGGAACTAATGCTCCGCTATTTTATAGAAAAAGCCTCGAAACAATTCAGCTTCATCGCGCCGAGGGTTGTGGTCGCCGTGCCTTCCGGAATTACGGAGGTCGAGCGCAGAGCCGTTCAGGAATCGGCAATCCACGCGGGCGCGCGCTCCGTATGTTTAAAAGAAGAGCCTTTGATGGCGGCAATTGGCGTAGGGCTTCCCATCGCCGAGCCAAACGCCAGCATGATTGTCGATATCGGCGGCGGCACGACGGAAGTCGCGGTGATTTCCCTTTCAAACGTGGTATGCTCGCGCAGCGTCCGAATCGGCGGAGACGAATTCGACAACTGCATAATCCAGTACATGAAACGCGCCTACAACCTTATCATCGGCGAACGCACCGCCGAAGAGATAAAGATAAACATAGGCTCGGCTTTCCCGCTTGAAAAGGAGCTTACCTGGGAGGTCAAGGGGCGCGACGCCGTTTCCGGATTGCCCAAAACGCTTTATGTCTCTTCGCAGGAAATACGCGAGGCGCTTTCCGACGCATTCAAGGCGATTACCGACGTCATACACGAAGTTCTCGAAAAGATATCGCCCCAACTGAGCGCCGATTTGGTCGACCGCGGAATAGTTCTCGCGGGCGGCGGCGCGCTGATGCGCAATCTTAATTTGAGAATCACCGCAAGCACGCTTCTTCCCTGTTTTGTTGCAGACGACCCCTTGCGCGCGGTAGTAAACGGAACGGGTGCGGTTCTGCAAAATTACGAATTTTGGACAAAAGAAAACGCATAGCCGGTTTCCTTCCGGCGCGCGTTTTTTTAGGGAGAGAGTTTTTTAATGCAATGGCGCAAGTTGACAGCCTTTCGCAATCTCGTGATATTTGTCGCGGCCGTTTTTGTATGTCTGCTCGCTCCGACAACCGTTAGAAACTATGTGCAAAGACTGTTTGAGGAATTTCGCGCACCGATAGACGCGATTCCCTCGCAGTTGAACGACCTTGAAAAGTTTTGGAGCCTCTCGCTAAATTCAAAGCGCGACCTGATTGAGGCGGGGCGCGACTTGGCGCGGCTCAATTCGGCCTACGAGCTTAAAGTTCTCGAAAACGACTCGCTTAAAAACCAGATTTTGCGGTTGGAAAAAATCCTCGATTTGCCTTCGCAGGAAAAATTCAAAACCGAAGTCGCCAGAGTTTGCCGTCGCGACATAAGCGCATGGTGGCAGCACTTGATTATCCGCAAGGGAAGCCGCCACGGCATAAAAATAGGCTATGCGGTTATTTACGGCGGCGGCGTGGTCGGGCGAATCGTCAAGGTGGATTCCTACACATCGGTGGTTGAGCTTGTCAGCAGCAGAAAGTTCAGAATGGCGGCGCATGTCGCCGACGAAGAGCGTCCGATTATTTATCAGGGCGCGGGGTCTCTTTCGATGCAAAGCGCGCAGGGGGAAGTATTCGACGCCCCCGCGGATTTGTCGGCAAGCGCGACGTCCCCGCTGAAGCTTGTGACGTCTTCTCTTGCGGGAACGTTTCCCGAAGGCATATACATCGGCGACATAATATCGCTGAAAGCCGAACCCGACGGCATATTCAAGTCGGGAATAGTAAGGCTTCCCAAAGGGCTCGCCTCTTTGCGCGAGGTCGCCGTGCTAATTCCAATCGCCGACGCAAAAATAGAATAAATTATGTTCCGCCGTTTTGACATACGCATATTTTTGATTCTTTTTTTGAACGCCGCCTACGTCTATATGCTTTCCGTCTTGAATACGGAAATCGCGCCCGCGGCGTATGTCGTGCTGCCCGCAATTTTTATAATCCCCGCGGCGCTGTTTTTGAATTTCGTGCAGATGCTTGCCGCCGTCGTTTTCTCGGCTTTGCTGTGCGAGGCGACGACTCCGCTGTGGCCCGGCGCAACGGTGGTGTTATGGATAATCGGCGCGTTTGCCGTGCATTCGATGCGCTTCAGGTTTCGCGCCTGCGATTGGCTTTCGCTGACGACGCTTGCGGAAATCCTGAATATAATAATCGTATTTTTTTACGCGCTGTTTTTCTTTCGGGAGGCGGAAAATCTTTTTGAATATGCGGTGCGGGTTTCGACCGACGCGCTGGTTTCGGCGGCCGTTTTGCTGTTTGCCGGCAAATTTTCGGTATCGCTTGCAGTTTCTGCAGCGAACATTTTCGGAATGAAAATGTCGATAAGCGAGGAGGACTGACACGTATGGCGCAACCGGAAACATATTCTAAAAAGAATCCGCGAATACCTTTGTTTTATTGGTGTTTCGCTTTTGCCTTTGCGGTTTTGATTTCGGCGTTGGTATACAGGCAGATTTTTCTCTACGACTATTATATCGAGCGCGGCGAACGGCAAAGTATGCGGCGCGTAATCGAACCCGGAACGCGCGGGGACATATACGACAGAAACGGAAAGCTTTTGGTCACGAACGAGCCTATTTTTTCGGCGGTCGTTTATTTCAACGACGTGCGCAAGGAGTTTCGGGAGGAATATTTCAAACTCAAAAAAATCGAGCTGCAAAGGCTTTCGGCGGCCGGCATAAAAGACAAGCCCAATTACCGCGAACTTGCGCGCAAGGCTCGCTCGAACGTCTTAAACCGCTATCTGGAACAGATAAACAATATTCTCGGCAGCGATTACCGGCTCGGAATGGCCGACTACGACAAACATTTTACGCAAAAACAGCTTTTGCCGTTTCCCCTCATTCGCAATCTTTCGGCGCGCGAACACGCTATTTTGGCCGAGCGCATTCCGGTGGATTCGCCCATACAAATCTACACAGATACCGCCAGATATTATCCTTACGGCGACGTGGCGTCCCACGCGTTGGGGTATGTGGCAAACAATTTCGACGACGACATATCGCAGATGGCCGGCGGAGATTTGAGGACTTATGCGATAGTGCCGACAATAGGCAGAAGCGGAATAGAATCCGCATTCGACGGAGTTTTGGCGGGAAGAAGCGGGGCGAAAATTTGGATAGTAGATTTGGCGGGCTACAAATACGAAAACGTTTTGGATTTCGCCCCCACAAAAGGCGACGACGTTTTCTCCTCGCTCGATATCGACATTCAGCAGGCGGCCGAGGACGCAATCGGCGAGAGAAAGGGCGCGGCCGTTATGCTTGACGTAAATTCGGGCGAAATACTCGCCCTGGTGTCGCGCCCAAGCTACGATCCAAACAGCCTGACTCCATACATAACAAACAAGGTCAACGCTGAAATTACGGAGCGGGGCGCTTGGCTAAACAGGGCGACGCAAGGGCTTTATCCTCCCGGTTCCACATTCAAAATAATAACCGCCATGGCGGGCTTTTCGGCTTCGGCCATAGACGAGCATACCGTAAAAACCTGTACGGGCGGATACAGGGTCGGCTCGAGGATTTTCCCCTGCAACAACAGATACGGACACGGCAATCTCGATTTGGTCGGGGCTATCGCGCACAGCTGCAACGTTTATTTTTACGAGACGGGAATCGAGGCGGGCATCGACAAAATAGCGGACATCGCCAGCGAATTCGGCTTTGGAGAATCTTCGGGAATAGAGCTGAACGAGGATTCCTGGCGGCGCACCATAATAGCCACTCCCGAATACAAAAAGAAAAACCGCAAATACGACGGGCCTTGGACGGACGGCGACACGGCAAATTCGTCGATAGGACAGGGCTATATGCGTTTCACTCCGCTGCAAATGGCGACTTTTACGGCCTCTTTTGCCCGCGGCGAAACGCGCACAAAAGTTTCAATCGTCCACGACAAAAATCGCAAGCCTTCCTCCGAATACCACGGCGCGAAAAAAATTCCCCTTACAAAAAGCCAGTACGACACTATTGTCGAAGGCATGGTTGCGGCGGTCGAACGCGGAACGGCAAAACGCGCAAAAATAGAAGGCGTGAATGTTGCGGCGAAGTCGGGAACGGCTCAAGTTTCGGTCAACGGCAAACAGTTGACGCTGGCGTGGATGATAGCGTTCGCGCCGGCGGAGTCTCCCGAAGTGGCAATCAGCGTGATAGTGGAAGGCGAAGAGCCGGGCGACGTCGGCGGCGGTCGAACTGCGGGGCCGATAGTTCAGGCGGCCTTCAAAAAATATTTTTCGGCAACAAACAGAACGGCCTTGCAGGTCGAAAACTGATTTCTTGCGAATGCGCATTTTTTTGCGCATATCAATTTGCGCGGGCGTTTGCCCGAGTTTTACAGCCGCATCGGGCGGCGAAAGATTGTGGGGGGGGGATTTCCGTTTCCATTTCCCTGTTATATCTCTAATTTCTCGGAAGGCGACTTGCTTGAAGTAGTGCGCC
>JABLTK010164431.1_pt1 | contig 10600 bp, 14 predicted proteins | sample 7160131 | NCBI WGS metagenome assembly JABLTK01 (sample SAMN14651221, study PRJNA627086) | human gut metagenome | isolation source: feces | host: Homo sapiens
CGTGTACAAGCAGCGAAAGGAACAAAGATGAGTAGTTCATTCTATGAGATGTTCCGAAATGTTCTGAAAACAGAAGGAGTGAGAGCTTTATTCAAAGGCGCTTCAATGCGTATCTGTGTCCAAGCACCGATGTTCGCTATCATGACTACTGCTTTTGAACTTCAGAAGCGTTACATTGCTTCAAAGTGAAGGATATACTGATTGCTTCTCTACAGAGCTGTTAGAACATACAGTACTATGTGTATCACTCTTTGTTATTTCACTCTCTTTTTATTCCCAATTATAATTTTATAGTTTCTTTGTAGATTTACAATTATTACTTTCGGTCCATTGTATCTGCAACTTATACTCTGTCATACCTATTTGTCATTCAGCATTTCCTTATTGTTTTTGTAATATCATGGAGGGCTCTTCACAGCCATATTCTATGGATTCAAATAATCAGCAGCTCTTTGTTTCAGGTTTGGAAGAAGGATCGGCTAAATCTAGTTATGTAAGTGATCCTCAAACAAATTCTATTCCATACAAACGCAAAACACGCTTGTTTCGGTAGGTATTTTCTGTCGTTCTGATTATAGGATATATAACGGCATAAACATTGCTAGTTTGCAGTTCCTCTCGAGGATGCGTGAACAGGGAGATATTATTGTTGTCGATACCCGAAGTGGAATAGATACGTACTTATTTGATAATCAAGAGGAAATGTCTGCATTACAATTTTTCAAGACTGTTGGCTCTACTGACTATCAACGTCTCTTTATTCAGTTCCTTCGTATGACTGAAAAAGAAGCACCTTTGAGGGAGAAAAAACTCAAGAATATGTCAACTCTATCTAATAGTTCTGTTTTGGGGGATGAGTAGATCTATTGAGATTCTTATCGTATGACTCTATTTTATTGGAGTCTGTGTTTGTATTCATTTTCTATGTTTTCGTTGTTTGTTTTTAAATTCCAGATTCACACAACATAATTTGTGGTATCCCATATTGCCATTTTTAAATCGACTGTGAACGATGTCTCAGAATCTGATGGCGGATCCTGATGGAGACAGACCAGAACAGATTGGTACACATATTTTCTGCCTGTTAACTAATAGAGATTGAGATCAGCTCTCCCACTTCATTTCGGAATACTATGTTCTATCACAGATTTCGGACATCTGCAGAACTCTGTATGGCGGGTTTATTTACTATTGAAAAGCAATCACCTACCAAGAAGCATCGTCGAATGAAATGCAAGTATAAATATACCTTCAAGTGACTATTTATAGTTTCTGTCACACAGTATTGTCTGGATGGAAAGACAAATTCTGTCAGCATTTGGATAAGTGCAAATATGCACGTGAAGTATCGATTTCTTTTATTCTTTTATGTAGTACTTTGCTTCTCACCCCGTCAATGCTCAGGAAGCTGTTTTGCAGCGACAATCTAAAAGGGTCTTGGCATCCGATATTCCACTTCTTCCAAATGAAAAGGTGAGTACTTCATTTCTCATTCCATGTAGCGTTTTTGTTCAGATCCGCCGTTACTCTCCTTCGACCGAACAGAATATCTCACAATGCTGGCAGTTGGGTATGTCTGTTCTACAGGAGCAACAAAACGCATTTATGAGAACGATTTTCTCAAGAATTTAGCCTTCACACTCCACTGGCAAGCGCCTTCAATGTATCTTATTCAGAAACGTTTGACAGAACTAAGTAAACAGTTATATGATTCAATTTTAACATGTTGTGCAAAAGAAACATCAGTTACATTAATTGTGTATCCCTGGATGGATATCAATAAGAAATGTACTGTATCTTATCTATTATATACTCCTCATGATATGTTGTGTTTCCTTTCTCATTATATATGTAAACAAGAGAATTGGTCTATTATGTTCATTCATATGCAAACACAGCAAGTTCTTAAAATGCTTTCAGATCAGAATATCACAGTGTCGTTAATTCTTTTTGATGATTTGGAGTTGTATGATGAAGTGGGTGAAGGGTTTGTTCAGAATGATGTTATTGGTCCTATTCCATATCTCTTAGATACTGTTCAACTTTGTGACGAACTTCTTACTTCGTTATTCTCCAATCGTTATTTCATGGGAATGAAACAATGTGTAGAATAGTTCTGTTTTTCATAATATTCAGGCTTCTACTCTCTATTCTTCTATTCAAAAGAGTTCGTCATTGTGTCAATACTTCCAACATTACTGCGCAGAGAGTGGATTAGGGTTTCCTTAGAATGATGGTCTCACTAGTAGGGAAGTGATTCTTCCTCCTCTTTGTGAGGAACAGTGGAGCTCCTTATTCGCTGCTTTTGTAACCATTGTCACTCACTTCCCTATGATCCTGAGTACTGTAAAACAAGGAATCAGTGAAGGTATTATCACTCCTCAACATCCTCTTTTCGTTATGTATTTGGAAGAAGAATGGCGACAGAAGTTACAACTTATGACTCAACATCTGGCTAATCTGGTGGACTGTACAGATTTGAGTACATCTACCAATCTGGATCTCTATTCTGTTTATTGTGTGATTTCTCAATGTTGTTTAACAGCCAAAGATTATTATTCTGAGAGTGAAACTGTAGCATATGTTGAATCATGGATGCAGAATGCATTAGATCGTCATTATGATCCTGATTTACTTTGTTTGTATGCTGTTTTTGCTCGTTTTCATTCTGATGGGCAAATATCGTCTTTAGATTCAGAGATATATTCAAAAGATACCATTATCAAAGCATTAAAACGATTTGGTTCACAAAATGTTGATATTGAAGTCGAACATGAATTGGATTCCTTTTTGTCGAATCAGGATCCTATGTTTGGAACGATTCCTTCATCAACCTATTGGAAGTCTTATGGAATTAAGGTATATCCAAGACTTTCACAATTTGTTCTTCCTATCTTTGTATATCCAAGTTCTGAATCCTCATACGAATTGTTGCGGAGTATAAAATCGTTCATTCACTTTCATGTACGATTGAAGAAGGAGGGACCAACTCAAGTTAATCATAACCAAGATGAAATGATGATCAGTTGTAATCGTCACCTTTTGATTCGGTGGGACTTAGATTTTCAGTACTTATGTTTGTTTGAGTCATTGCGGTTGACTTGCCTAAGATTGCCGATCCGCCTTTTTTCCCAATTCACTAGTTTTTTCATGCATTTTCACATCAAGAGCCTTTTTACTTATCTCAAATCTCTTCTTCTACTGGCTTTCATCAATGTGAAGGCTTTCTCGTGATATCTCTTGGTTTCTTCTCATTCGTAGCTTTGGGCTAAAGGATATTATTGATCAGAAAATGAGTTGTTGGGAAAAGACAAACTATGTTATTATAGTATTAGTTTTATTACGTGTAGTTTTGCGAGTATCTACGTATTAAGCCTCACGTAACAAAGAAATCTAGTAAGCTTCTTCCAGGAAAGACCATGTATCTCTCAAATCATCGTTCGTGGGCAGATTTCTTTGTTGATGGGTATTCATTTTGTTTCATCATTTATTGGTAGAACTTTATGTGGAGGAGCGAGTTATATTGCGAGAATGATGGTTTGTTTGGGTGTTCCGGGAATGGCCTTCACGGCTTGGATAAACAACTATATTTGGCTGTTCCACAGAAAGAAAAATATAAATCGCAGTTGGTTTACGGAATTCTTCCGTAAGAATTGGGACATGAGGTATTGTTCTTTTGGTATTTTAAGTATAGACCTCTAGATGGTGTTGTTGTTTATCCTGAAGGTCACCGATATTCAGGAAAGGGTAGTCTTCCTCTAAAAACAGGTGTTCTTGAAGTTGCTTACAATCTGAATGTTCCTTGTCAGTGTGTTCTTTCACGGAATAAGGTTAATATGAAAATGGAATTTTATAAGTAGGAGAAGATTCTGAATGAGAAGGAACTTAGTTTTGCGTATGATGTCCCCATTTACACTTCCATTGCTGACCCAATTTATCCTAAAGACTATAAGACGAAAGAGGAATGGTTTAAGAAGATACAAGAGGTATGGGATGCAACATTAGCCGATGTGGAAGAGAGCACGGAATTTGATGAGTGTTCATTGCCATTACCAGGAATTACTCCTGAAATGACACATTCGTATCCTCCTAACAACAAGAGGATTATCATGTTCTTTGCGTGTGTTGCCGCTATTCTAGCCCTAATAGTTGGGATCGTTAATATCCTGTAATTCATATGTTGTTTATTGTATTTGGTTTGTTCACACATTATTCTTTTTCACATACATGGAGGGTAGTAGCGGGAAGAAATCAATTCCTTGCAAGTACTTTGCAAAAGGAATTTGCAATAAAGGAGATAGCTGTCCGTAACACCTTTCGCATTTCTAGTAACGAACTAGTTATAGTCATGTACTACCTACAGAGAAAGATACCAAAGAACGTGATCCGCGCAAGAGAGGTAATCAAGCAAAAGAATCCAATCGAGTTCAAGGGTCATGTACTGTTCATCACTCAGAAGTTGAGCATATGATGAAACTATCTGGTAATTTTCTCCTTCTCACTGCAAGTCAGGACCGCGATGTTTATGTATATCATTTTTGGATTTTGTAATACCAAGATCTGGGATCAGCAATTGACACAGAGCTTCTTATTTAAGGCGGATGCCAAGATCACAGCAGTAACCAATACAGTTATACACTTTGCATATATTCAAATGTAGAGCGGGTTTATTTTTCTTGCAGAATCCATGATTTCTAACCAGAGTACTGTGATTGCCGTATGCGTTATTACTCTTGCAGATCACCACCAATTATTCATTCAGGTTGTAATTATGTTCTTTTCTCAGTGTTAGCATGGTTTGAAAGCTCCTGTTGTGTATATTTCCTATTCGTCAAGATATCATTATCTATATTGTGTTCTTTCGAATGGAGATGTTGCAATTTACAATTCTGATACATCGTTTTCTCTCATCGCTGTCTTGAGTCTTGGGATCAATGTCACTTGTGCTCTGATTCAAGATGTTGTTGTTTATGCAGGAGGTCCAAATGGTGAGCTTGCAATTCTTAATATGCAAACTAATGAAAGATGTATTCGTACGTTCACTGGAGTTCCTATTAAAGTATTCCTTTTATCTTCAAATGATTTGTAGACGTTACTGCTAATAAGTGAAGATCCTTCGTATGCTCTTCTTCTTGTATATGCAGATGGTCAGTTATCCTTATTCAATTTACCAGATTTCGTTTTACTGCATTCTGGAAATGTGGTAAGAGTGTATGAGGAAAATAAGAGGAAGGGATCCAATGTGTTGGCTGCCACCGTATACAAAAACAAGAAGGATGAGTGGATGTTGATTTCATCATGCCAAAAGTTCTCCTCTGTTAGGGTGCACTTGAAGTATCATAATTAGGATATTGCATTATCTGTGATGGCAGTGAATGCCTTTCAACCTCGAGGACTTATGAAACAATGTACATCAGCTCCTGTAACTTCTTTGGTAAATATTGGAAAGCGAGGAACTGCTGGAGATTATGTCGTTGCTGGATGCAGAGATGGATCTATCACCGTATTTGATATGTCTGAATAGTGTGTTTGCTTATAAACAATGGAATTACAACTTCAATTATAAATCTCTGGATGGATAAAAGGAATAAGTGCAAGAATGAGGGCATGTTCATAATAACTACTTCGTGTAATAATGTTATTAGTCAAAATACCAACAGTTCTATAGTAATCAACCACTCCAATGAATCACCCATTCTCTCGTCCCGAATTCACCCTCTAAAAATGAAACCAGAAACTAGATACTACTCCAAAGAATTGATCGTCGGCAATACCAAGCTCCATACCACCTACATATTACGTCGACACATAAAATACTATCAACTAAATCTACGACTGCTGGCGGGAGAAACATACTTCCTGTCTGACCAAATCCTAACAATAACATACATATAACTAACACACCCCACCGATTATCATGAGGGCGATGAATAGCCATCCATGCAATAAGTCGTAGACTTCTTTTTCCACTAATAGGATCATCACATTTCATAACCCCTCCCTAGAATTACAATCTATCATCAAGCATACTTCCAAACCAACTACAAAGTCGGGATCGGCACTATTATCACATCTCCATTTTGATAACACATTGTGGACACGATTAATGGCTCCTAAATGAAATAACCAAATAAGTGACACCTTGGCGTGTTTCATCGTCACCAATAGGTTGACTACTAACTCCACTATCGGATGATATAGAACGAAAATCGATTGTATCATCCTTGAAAACCTAACATTCATTCCACCTAAATGATTTGATACCCTACAAAAAGCTAACTGGCAAGCTTCAATTTTGCAGGGGTTTGTAGATGCAACTAAGACAGTAACCATTTGGGAAGTAATGTGTGTTTCATATTTATGTTTTTCCTAACGAAAGATTGACGAAATAAATTCACATATCAATACACTCAAAGGACGTTATAAGAAGTAGTCAGGAGGAGGGTTCTTTGAAGGTTCTTTACGTTCCGAATGAGGAGCAGCTTCATATACTTTGAAGTTACTTTGTAAGTATTCATCAACTTCCATGATTGAAGCAACATTACCACAACGATAACAATAGTTTGGAGCAGACCATACAGCTACCAATTGATTGTTGAACATCCATTTGTATCCTTCCATTACTAGTTGATGAGAACGACATATTAGATTCAAATTGTTATCAGCAACGAACTATTAGTTATTCAATACATTCATTTTCACTTTGCTTACAATATCACCTCCAAAGATATATCCACAACCACGTGAACTTACTCTCCAACCACTAACATCTTCTTCTGGATCTGACCATAACAGATCACATACTCCTCCTTCTAGAGGTACTTCTTGAACTCGATTGATTGAACGAACCTATTCTTATATCAATACAATACAAATACATTATCAAGTGTTGAAATTGAAGGTGATAAACCACCATGAACACAAAAGATACGACCATCAACAAGAGCACCCAAAGCAAGACAGTCAAACACTTCCACACATTCTTTCCAAATACGAACACTACCGAATTTACGCATACATTCGTCATAGAAACTGTAGACTTGAGTGATTTGACGAGACTCATGATTACCACGAAGAAGAATAATTCGATCTGGATAACGAAGTTTCAGAGCCAGTAATAATAGAAATGTTTCAACACTATAGTAACCACGATCAACATAGTCACCCATAAACAAATAGTTTGTATCAGGACTCTCTCCTCCGATTAAGAATAATTCACGGAGATCATAGAATTGACCATGAATGTCACCACAAATCTACAACTGTCTATTCTATCATTTTATTCATACTGTCACAGGTGTTCGAACTTCAACAATATTCCCTTCTTTCAATAGAAGCTCTTTCGCTTTACTACATAACTCTATTACTTCATTCTCCGATATCAATTCGCATTTGCGTAACTATGTTATTACTATTCATTTCATTACAATTCATACTGTTTCGATTTCTCCTTCTAACTCACTCTCCCAACACATTCAATTGATCAAACAAGATGAATTTCTATTGAAACTAGATATCAATTCGATTGAATCGAATTAGCCAGTTCTCAACTTGAGAAATGATCGAGACGGAATAACGAGAATTCGATTGATTTAGGGATTCTTCGTTCTTACATTCAAAAGTCTTTATAACAACAATGTAGAATTGTTTTATTCTCATTTTCATATTATAGGAATAATTATAGTATTCATGAAGTTAAGAAGAATGACTTCGAGCCTTATGATATGAACGGAGGGTATGAATATATTGAAATGATATTTATAGTCTATAGAACAATTGTAGCAATTGCAGGAAAAGACTATGTTGTGTTGGGAGGAGATACTCGTTTGACTCAAGGATATGAGATTCTAAGTCGAAATGTTTCTCGAGTACATGAATTGACACAGAAGTGTGTATTGGGAAGTGGTGGTTGTTGGACTGATATGGTAACTTTGAATCGTCTTTTGGATTTAGACATAAAGGAGTTACTATTGATAATGAAATTGATATATTAGATACAAGTATACTCATCGTGAAGAGATGAGTTGTTCTGCTATTGCTGCTTTATTAAGTAACAGACTCTATAATCGTCGATTCTTCCCTTTCTATGCTTTTAATGTTTTAGCTGGTTTAGATGAAGAAGGTAAGGTTGTTTCTTTGTTTCTTTGATAAAAAGGACATGGTGTAATCTACAGTTATGATGCTGTTGGTTCATATGAATTATTAAAGTATGGAGTTCAAGGTTCAGCTCAAAGTCATATCATTCCAATTCTGGATAGTTGTGTTGCAAAGCGTAATCGAACAGTTCCATATGTTGATTTGGAGTATGAAGAAGCTTTGAATCTTTTGAAAGAAGCCTTTACAGTAGCAACAGAAGTAGTTACTCTTAGTGGTTAATGATAGTAGCGAGACAAAGATACAGGTGATTGTGTTGAAATTGTTACACTTCGTTCTACTGGTCTTGAACGCAGTTCTTTATTACTTCGAGCTGATTGAAGTGTTTGTTTGCAATGAAATGATTGTTTGATATGAGACAGATTATTATGATTGTTTGACATGAAACATATTATTATGAGTAGATTAGTCTCATCAGAAACTCACTCAACAGTTTCGATGGGTTCAAATAACATTGTATTTGTTGTATCATTAACTGTTGTATCTCTAGCATGGATATATGTGTTTCAACTTTATGTTTTCAAAGTAGTTGAACAGAAGACTCGAAATGCTATAAATTTGTATGGACCGAAACCTACTACCATTGAAGGTACATTTGTGTAAAGAATTGATATAGTTGAGTCAAAGTTAGGAAGCGGACTCCAAAGATCGTTTTCTATTCAACAACAGAATTCAATAAACGTGAGAATCCTTCTTTCGTTATTGATACTCCTAAATGGAAATCTGAGGAACTTGTTCCAAGTCTTGATAAGTTCCGTTATGATAATTGGGATTTAGACTATTCATATGATGTAGTGAAACGGAAACCTATTGAATTCATTTATAATGAAACGGGTGTGTTATGGGAAGAACAGATGGGTATTGAGTTTTCTAAAGATGACTGGTATGATGATTTGATTGAGATTCGAGATCGTCTATATCGAAACAAATCATTGTAAGATTAGTTGAGTTGTGTGAGGTTGTAGAGGTATTGAGGAACTATTAGATACATTCTGGAAAGAGTAGAAGTCTTTGTATATTATTGAATATAGATCCAATGGTTATAGTCGTTTCCTTGCAACAAAGAACTATGCATTTGTATCAAATGCGTGTATTCATGTTCGAAATGGTCAAGTAACACTTCATATGAAATCTGAACTTCAATTGAATAAGCTTCTTACTGATAACAAATGGAAAGATTTCTATTGTACTTCTCTTATTCTCTCTTCATCTAGTTAATCCTTACAAGATCATTACGAATACGATTCAAGAGAAGAGTCTTCCTAGAGTTCCTCTCAATCTTCTTGTAGCTCATCCACGTTCTGTGAAGAATGCCTATCAATTCTTGGAAGGTACTTCTATGATCACTCACATTGCAATGCATCCTGAGAGTTTTCCTCCAGTAAGACTGATATGAGAATTGAATCGTAGTATAAGAATCTATTAGTGATAGCAAATCAGAGAGAACAACAACCTGATCCTTGGAATCGTCAGATTTTGGATATCATGTTAGCTATGTTCCCTACAGATCGTAGACCAGTTCTACTCTCTCCTTATACGGATCCTCAGTTTAATGGTCATAATCTACTTTGTGATCGAATCATTGTACATTTTGTTGTTCAATTTGATATTAGACATTTGTACGTACTTGGGAACCAATTGGAAGTGGTTCGTTCATAGGAACTGTTTTGACTGCTGACTTCTTCCGAGCTTCAGCTTATATCTATACAAACTATTATCCTCGTAAGACAGTTGGAGATCGACTCCAATTGACAATTGTACGAAGACCTTCCTTTCGTTTGATTGAGAATCATGAGAGATTCATTCAACGAATCAATCAAGTATTGTTGGATTATGTGAGTCATTCTCTTCTCTGTCATATGTAGTATGATTATGATGATCTGATTTTGGAAGAGTTAACGATTCCTCAACGTATTATCCAGTTTACTAACACAGATGTATTGTTTGCTGTTCATGGAACAGGTCTGGCTAATATGTTGTTTATGACAAAGAATAGTTATCTCATTGAAGCTTATCCTCCTTATTGGTATTGGTCATGTTATCAGCGTTTTGCGCGATCTATTGGAGTGAAATCAGTAGTATTCAAATCAAGAGGTGTGAAAGGTCCTGAATGTCAAAATGATGAAGATAAGAGTGTCTTATGTCAACAGAAAGGTATTCGAGATCGTAACTTTAATATGAGTGTGAATGATGGTATCAAATATCTATGGGAAGCTCGACTCTATGTTTTAGAATACAAATACAAACGAAATCCAATTACATTCAATTGATTGTGTTTGTTATCAAATTGATATTATGAGTAGTGATTGAGGATTAGTATCTATTATCTTCAAACTGGAATCTCTTATGATTGTTGTTGATCCTTAGAATCTCTTATGATTGTTGTCATTGTTGATCCTTAGAATCTCTTATGATTGTTGTCATTGTTGATCCTTAGAATCTCTTA
>JABLTK010009995.1_pt1 | contig 10591 bp, 7 predicted proteins | sample 7160131 | NCBI WGS metagenome assembly JABLTK01 (sample SAMN14651221, study PRJNA627086) | human gut metagenome | isolation source: feces | host: Homo sapiens
ATGGATATTGGGCAAAAAATGAAATAGATATAGCTGTCACAAATGGAGTTGCGCAAGGCGATGGTATGGGTAATTTTGAACCTGAAAAACCAATAACTAGACAAGAAGCAGCAAAAATGATAGCAAACTATTTAAAAATAAGTGATACAAATCATGATAAAATAGTTAAATTTCCTGATTATAATCAGGTAGCTAATTGGGCAAAAAATGAACTTGAGGCTGTTATTGAAAGGGGATATATAAAGGGAGATGACTTAGGAATGTTATCACCTAGAGCTAATATGACTAGAGCAGAAGCTGTAGTAATGTTAAGAAGAATATAATTAAGAACCTCTATATTCTATTCGATAGAATTATAGAGGTTCTTTAATATAAAAAATTAATGTATAATGAAAATATACATAAAAAAATAGGGAGGAAGTAAAATGACACCATTAGAAAAGCTACTTAATAGAAGTGATAAAACTGAAATAAAAAAATTAAATAAAATAGTAGATGAAATAGATGCATTAGAAGAAAAAATATCATCACTAAATGATGAAGAATTAAAAAATGGACAAACATTAGATGATATATTACCAGAAGCTTTTGCAGTAACAAGAGAAGCATCAAAAAGAGTACTAGGTATGAGGCAATACAGAGTACAACTTATAGGAGGAATAGTATTACATCAAGGCAAAATCGCAGAAATGCGTACAGGAGAAGGTAAAACATTAGTAGCAGTAGCACCGGTATACTTAAATGCATTAAGTGAAAAAGGGGTTCATGTAGTAACTGTAAATGATTATTTAGCAAAACGTGATAAAGAACTTATGGAACCAGTATACAACTTTTTAGGATTAACTGCAGGTGTAATAATAAGTGGACAAGAATCTATTGAAAGAAAAGAACAGTATAAGTTCGATATTACATATGGAACAAACAATGAATTTGGCTTTGATTATTTAAGAGATAACATGGTACTAAGTAAAGACGAAATGGTACAGAGAGAATTAAACTTTGCAATAGTAGATGAAGTTGACTCAATACTAATAGATGAAGCAAGAACACCGCTTATAATATCTGGACAAATAGAAGACGATGAAAAACCTTATAGATTAGCAAATGTATTTATAAAAATGTTACTTCCAGATGATATATCAGTAGATTATAAAGAAAAAACAGTATCATTAACAGAATCAGGAATAAAGAAAGCAGAAATGTTTTATCAAACAGAAAATTTAATGAATCCAGAAAATATGGAAAATTACCATCATATAATACAAGCATTAAGAGCTGATATACTTATGCAAAGAGATATAGACTATGTAGTAAAGAATAATGAAGTAATGATAGTGGATGAATTTACAGGAAGGGTAATGGATGGAAGAAGATTCTCAGAAGGATTACATCAGGCAATAGAAGCAAAAGAAAACTTAGAAATACAAAACGAATCAAAAACATTAGCAACGATAACGTATCAAAACTACTTTAGAATGTATAATAAACTATCAGGTATGACAGGTACAGCTAAAACTGAAGAAAATGAATTTATATCAACTTACAATTTACCAGTAGTACAAATACCTACAAATAAACCTGTTATAAGAAAAGATTTGGAAGATAAATTATATAAAACAGAGAAAACCAAATATTTAGCAGTTTTAAAAACAATAGAAAGTGTACATTTAACAGGGCAACCAATACTAGTGGGAACAGCATCAATAGAAAAATCAGAGATATTATCATACTTACTAAATAAAAAAGGGCTAAAACATCAACTTTTAAATGCAAAAAATGATGAAGAAGAAGCTAAGATAGTAGCAAAAGCAGGAAAATTAAATGCAATAACAATTGCGACAAACATGGCAGGGAGAGGAACAGATATATCTCTTGGTGGTGGAGATAAAGAAGAAGAGAAAAAAGTAAAAGAACTTGGTGGATTATATGTAATAGGGACAGAGCGTCATGAAAACAGGAGAATAGATAATCAGTTAAGAGGTCGATCTGGACGTCAAGGGGATCCAGGAACTTCAAGATTTTATGTTAGTTTAGAAGATGAAATTATGAAGCTTTATGGAAGTTCTAAAGCAAAAAAGATAGCAGAAAAATTAGATGATGATGAAGAAATAAAAGATAAGAAACTACTAAAGACTATAGAAACTTCTCAACAAACATTAGAAATGAAAAACTTCGGAATAAGAAAAAGTGTACTTGAGTATGATAATGTAATAAATAAACAAAGAGAATTAATATATGAAGATAGAAGAAAAGTTATAAATGGAGACGATGTATCTAATCATATAAATGAAATGATAGAAAGTGAAATTAAAGAAATATATAATGAATACATATCAGATAGTATAGAAAAATATATAGAAGCTATTACAACAACATTTAGCTTAGATAAATATAATAAAGAATTAAACTTAGAAGATAAAAAAGATAATGAAATAGTAGATTATACTATTAGTGTAATAAAAGAAGTATATAAATCTAGAGAAGATTTAATAGGAAGTGAAGCTATGAGAGATTGGGAAAGAAAAGTTATACTTCACTTTGTAGATAATTATTGGATAGATCATATAGATGCAATTGAACAACTTAAAAAAGGAATAGGGCTTTTAGCAGCAGGACAAAAAGATCCAGTTAAAGAATTTACAGTTCAATCATTTGATATGTTTGATGATATAAATAAAAATATAAATAAGGATGCTCTTAAACATTTATTTGCATAAATAAAAAAGGACTATGGTAAACCATAGTCCTTTTTATTGAGGAATACGCTAGAGAGATATATTCTTTCTAACGTACTTTAATTATATCTCAAAAATATGAAAAAATAAATACTTTGAGGGCAAAAAAATAAAATAATTATAAAATTATAAATAATATTTTAATGTAAATAATAGATAGTAAAAAATGTCAAAAAAATAAGAAAAACAAATAAATAAATAAAATTTTACAAAATAATGAAAAAATATGGAAAAAAAAGACGAACGAAATATAGCTAAAAAATGTATATTATTCTTGAAAATGGATAGAGAGTATATTAATATAATTATCGAGGGATACGCAATACGAATAAAATAAAGATTCATATATTATAGAGAGAATAAATACATAATTTGGAGGGAATAAAACAATGAAAAATAAGAAAAGTATAGCAATGGCTATGGCTGCAGTTTCAACATTAGGTGCAGTTGCTCCTGCATTTGCAGATAATGTTGAAAGTCGTATATTAGTTGGAAATGAAAGTGTAGATGTAAGATTAGCAAGTGGATACACTTTAAAGACAGTGGAAGGTAAAACTGTAGTTGCTAGAGAAAAGATATATAACTACAATGGTGCACCAAATGATAGAAGTAAGCATACTTTAAAGAATGAATTTAAAGATTGTAAAATATTAATAGAAAAATTAGGAACAACTCCTAATAAAGATGTATTTGTATTAGGAGAAAAAGTTACTGATACTGTATCAGTTAGTCAAGAAACTGCAAAATTAAATGCATTAAATTCTGAAATAGCAACTTATGTAGCTAATGGATATACTAAGGAAGAAAAAGAAATTAAAGGTTCTATAACTGGAAATACTTACGTACCAGGAAATAAAGTTGTTACTTTAAAGAAAGGTCAAGATACTAAGAAAGTTACATTCACAAACATAGATGTATTAAAAGATGATGCATCATTAACAGAAGTAGAGCAAGCAAATGCATTAAGAAAAGAAGTATTTGGAGAAGATCAATTAACTGCAGAAACAAACGTTAATTTAGAAGGAAAAGATTACTCAAGAATAAATGAATTAAAATATAAAATAGAAAGCAATATTGCTAAATTTGATATAGTTAAAGATGAAACTGGAGCTGCAAACAAAGACTTAAAAGTAACATTATACAAAAAAGGAGCTAAAAAAGTACCTGCAAACATAGTTAAAGAAATAGTATTTGAAAATGTAGCAAAAGTAGATAATAAATTATTAGTAAATATACCACAATCTAATGATTTTAATAATCACTGGGCAAAAACTCAAATAGTAGATGCTATGTTAAATGGTCAAGTAGATGCAAGTGGATCTTTCAGACCTCAAGAGGGTATAACAAGAGCTGAATTTGCAAAAGTAGCTTGTACAGTATTTGGTATAACTACTAATGATACGAATACAGAGCCATTCAATGATGTAAGTAAAGCAGATTGGTTCTACAAATATGTTGCAGCATTATATCAAAAACAAGCAACTACAGCTAATGGAAATGAAACTCAAAGTGTAATACAAGGTGATGGAGAAAACTTCAGACCAAATGATAAAATAACTAGACAAGAAGTTGCTGTAATAGTAGCTAAGTTACAATCTAAAGAAATTAAAGATACTATGGTTCAAGTTGGAACTGACTCAAAAGGAAAACCTATAATGGGACATGTAGATGTTGCAACTAAGTTTAAAGATGATTCTTCAATTGCTACGTGGGCAGATGAATCAGTAGCATACTTAAATACAGTTAAGTACGCTACTGTAGAAGGAAAAGATAAGTTTGTTGTAGAAGGGGATAATGGATACTTCAATCCAACTCAATCAATAACAAGAGCTGAAGCTTTAGTTATGGTTCAAAGAGCCGCTTCAGTTGCTATTAAATAATAAAAAATAAATAATATATTAGATAAAGAGAGACTAACTTTAGTCTCTCTTTTAAATACAAAAGAAGGGAGAAAAGATGAAAAAATTAAATTTAACAATATTATCATCAATATTATTAACAACATCCTTACTGACAATAAAATCAAATGCACAAGATAGCATATATCAAACCTATATAAAACCAATACCCAAAGCATATAACTTACAAGAGCTACCTAAAGAAGTTCAAGAAGATATACAAAGTATACAAAACATGAAATATTTAAAGTTAAAAACTTCTTCAGATTATGAAATAGCCATATCAAATAATGATGGAACATACTCATATGTACAAAGTGAAGATAATTTAAATTTGGCCATAGATATAGCTGATAATCTAAAAAATGCAAAAAATCAAGGAATACCAGTAGTAATAAATAAAGAAGGGCTTGTAATATATGCAACAGAAGGTATAGGAAGAATTGTAAAAATAATAGATGGCAATGTAGATACTACAAATAACTATACTACTAATGTATATAAAACTTCAGAACTAAAAAGTCCTGAGCATACCTATATAAATCATGGGTATATAGATGATGTACCTATAATAGAAGACAATGGAGATGTTGTAAAAATAGAAGTATCAGGATATACTGGATACATAAAAAAACAAGAAGATGATGGAAGTTTAAATATAATAACAGTTCCAATGAATAAAGTAAATAATTTAAGTCACTATACTGTAAATAGTAACAACGAATTAGTTCATGCTATAAGCTCAGATATTACATCAACGCCAAAGTATTCCTATCAAACATTAGGTCCAGCACCAAATTTTATGAAGCAAAACACAAAATACTATAGTTATGATGGAAATTATTTTTATACAGATATAAATCAATTAATATCAGATGCTAAATTAGATAACCATAATAATGCTATAAATAGCAACAATCCTTATTATAATTACTATCAATATTTACCTGGAAGAAGTAAAACATCTTATACAGCAGATGATATAAATAAGTATTTTGAACAATATACACCAAGTGATAGCTTACTTAGAAATACAGGGAGGTATTTTATAAAGGCTCAAAATGAATATGGAACCAATGCAACTTTATTAGTTGGTATAGCTATGAATGAATCTGATAGAGGAACTTCCAATCTAGCTAAAACTAAATTTAATGTATTTGGGACAAATGCTAAAGATGGATACGTTGAAGGTGCAGACAAATTCTTTAGTATAGAAGAATGTATAATAAGAGTTTCAAATTACTCTTTTTCAAATGGATACTTTAATCCAAAATCTTGGAAGTATAATAGCTCATCATTAGGAAATAAAAATATTGGTGCTAACGTTCGTTATGCATCAGATCCATTTTGGAGTGAAAAAGCTATAAGCCGTATGTATCAATTAGACAAGTTTTTAGGAGAAGATACGGGGCTTAAAGACTATAATAGATATTTATTAGGTATGTATACTAATGAAACTAGTGTGAAAAATACTTTAAATAAAGAACTATATAGCATATTACCACAAAATACTAGAACGAAAAATACTTGCAAAGGACAAGTTGGAGATACAACTATTGTATTAAACGAGAAAGATATTAATAACTATAGCGTAAGACCTGACAGAATAGTTCCTATGACAGAAACGAATATAAATGGAGATGGAACTTATTTATGGGATAGAGAGGGTATTGTAAGTAAAAATAATGTAAAATTAATAAATGAGGTAGCAAATCCTAATACGGACTTTAGTTGGCATTGGGCAAAATCTTATATAATTGATGGAATGAACAAGGGTTGGATAGATACTACTAATACCTTTAATCCAGAAAAGTTTATAACTAGAGCAGAATTTGTAAAAATAGTTAATAGAGCATTTAATTTTACAGAATCAAAGGACGAAACTTTTAAAGATGTAAATCCTAATGATTGGTTTTATGATGAGATTAGGATAGCTGTTAAAGTAGGATATATAAATGGAAGGGATAAGGATACATTTGCTCCGAATGATTCAATAACTAGACAAGAAGCCGCTAAAATTATAGGATATATAACTAATAAAATTGATTATAATTATACTAATATATCAAGTTTTAATGATGGTAGCTCAGTAGCACAATGGGCTAAGCCTTATGTTGAAGGTGTTTTAAAAGCAGGATATATGAATGGATACCGTAGTGATAATACTTTTAAACCAAGTGATAATATAAAAAGAGCAGAAGCTGTAACTATTTTATCTAGAGCAAAGATATAGTAATTTAAGGTATATAAGGGAAAAACTCATAAGATATTAAATCTTATGAGTTTTTTATTATGCAGATTAAAAAATAAATATATTTTTATATTCAAAAATATCAAAGTAAGAATATATCTAGAACTAGAATCATAAGTATAAAAATAATATAAAACTTATGAGGAGATGAATAAATGAAAAAATCGATTATAATAATATTTTTATTTATTTTGGGGACAAGTAATATACTTATAAAGTCTAAAAATACAAAAGTAACTTATAATAAAAATGAAATAATATCAGCGTCATATGTAATTCCAGAGGATCTAGAGGAATTAGATGAGAATGCACCTATAATATTAAAAGGAAGTTTTACAGGAAATAGAAAAATAGATGAAGATACTAATATAGTGGGGCCATCAACAATATCAGAATTTAAAGTAGATAAAGTGTACAAAGGTAGTATAGAAAATGACATAATTTCTGTACTAGAGCCATTTGAGATAAAAGATAATAACTTTACAAATATAGAGGGATATATTCCTATGGAGGAAAATAAAGAATATATACTTTTTTTAAGAGAAAATGATATATCAGAAGGAAAACAATACACTATTAAATTTATAAGTTTTGGAAAATATAACACATCAAAAGAAGATAATATAGTCAATCAAAAATCAAGCATAAAATATTTAGAAGAAGTAAAAGATAGTGAATTTATAAGTGAATCTCAAGAAATATGTGATACATATATTAATATAAAAGGTGAAGTTTTAGATAAATATTTATATAAATAAGGAGAGATCAAGATAGTGAAACGAACATATATAATAATGATAATAACACTCATACTTACAGCTATAAATAATATATCTTATGCAGATGTGTTAAAGGGAGAAAATGCATATAATGTATTTAGAATAAATGATTATAAAAATATTAAATATAAGATAGATGAATCAAATACCAATAAGTACCGAAATCATACAGATGCATGGAAAAATGCAATTAATAGTTTTGAGGCTGATACTTTTGGCGAAATTGGATTTATAAAATCTGAAGTTAGTGAATCAAAAATAACTATGACCTCAGTTAATAGTTCAAAAGAGGAATGGTTAGGACTTTCAAGGTCTACTATATCTACAAATTCTAATGGAGTGTCAAATTTACAAAAATCTCAAAATTATCTAAATCAATATACAATAAAATCTTTCGATTTATCAAAAGAACATATAAATGAAGTAGCACTACATGAATTAGGTCATAGTTTTGGTCTGAAGCATCAGCCTCAGGAGTATGAGAATAAAACCATAATGATCCCATATTTAAATGTAAGTAAGCCATCTAAAGGTGAGTTAAAGAATATAGATAAGTATAATTTAATTTATTCATATAGTTCAGGAAATGATTGGATAAATCACTGGTCAGCAGATAATATAAAAAATGCTATAAATTATGGGTGGATAGATGACACTACCTATTTTAGACCAAATGATAGCATAACTAGAGCTGAATTTGTTGAAATGATTAATAGAAAATTTGAAATAAGTAGATCTAGTGGAAAGATTTTTTCTGATACTGTAGACCATTGGGCAAAAGATGAAATAGATATAGCGTTTACTAATAATGTATGTGTAGGAAACTCTGAGTATAGTTTTGAACCGGATAGACATATTACAAGGCAAGAAGCAACTAAAATGTTAGCAAATTATATGCAATTAATAGATAAAAATCATGATAAAATAATGAGATATTCAGATTACTTAAATATAGCTCATTGGGCTATAGACGAGTTTGAAGCTATTGTTGAACGAGGATATATAATAGGTACTCCTGAAGGGATGCTAGTGCCACAAGGAAATTTATCAAGAGCAGAAGCGATAGTTATTTTATCTAGGATATAAGAATATTGATAATATATTGAGGAATTAAGAAATATGATGTATTTGTGATTGGAAATTTGGTGAAAAACACTATAAAGTGATGAAGGGATGTTAGCCAATTTTGTATATAAAACTGATAAACTTAACTAGAAAGATACTTTGCTAAAGATTAGGGGGGAATAGAGAGTGAAACGTATAGTTAATAGTATAATATCAGTTATATTGGCTATATCAATGGTATTGTGTACAAATTTGATTAATGTAAATGCACAAGAGAGAAGTACTCAATTATCTAAAGGACAGTATTTAATAATTAACTCAAAGATAAACAAATTAGGGTATTTTAAAGATGGAGTATTGGTTAAAGAGTTTTCTGTTGCAACAGGCAAATCATCGACACCAACACCACAAGGTAAGTTTAAAATAGTAAATAAAATAAAAAATAGACCATATTATAGTGGAGGAATTCCTGGAGGCAGCCCTAATAATCCACTTGGAGATAGATGGTTGGGGCTTCATGTAGGAGCAACTTACGGGACCACTTATGCAATACATGGAAATAATAATGCTAGTAGTATAGGTAAGCATGTAAGTGGTGGGTGTATTAGGATGCATAATAGTGAGATTCGATGGTTATTTGATCAGATTAATGTAGGAGCATATGCTATAATTGACAACTCAGATAAAACATTTGTTCAAATTGCTGCTAAGTATGGAATAAAGTTAGCGGGTGTAGAATCACAGAATATAAAAAATTTAAAGAGAGCTTATAATGAGTTTATAAATTATAAAGGAATTGATTTATTAAGCAAGGATAGTATAATAACGAATATAAATGATGTAGAAAGTATTTTAGCATCTAAATATAATTATATAAATGCATATAATAAACTAAATTCTAGTGAAAAAAATAATGCTGAAGTTAAAGAAATAAATACTAATTTTAATAGAATAATAGAACTAGTTGAATTTGCTCAGGCTAGTATACGATTTTATAATAACATAAGTATAAATGCAGATTATATTGCTCAAGATATAGATTGGACTAGAAGACTTAATACATATGATAGCGATGAATTTGGAACAAGAGGAAAGGCACTTAAAGAGTATAATGATATAGTTGGTTTTGAAAATAAAGATAATTCAGCAAGGATTAAATATTTGGATAAAATATATACTGAAAGTGTGCTATTTTTAAATGTAATTGAATATATATATAATGGTGAGATAGATAATGCAAGATATACAGCAAACTTAATAGCTGATAGTAGATTAAGCTCTGTAGCAAATATAGAAATAAGAAAACAAAGTGATATAATAGACCATTGGGCAGAATCAAATATAAAAGAAGCCATGGAAAATGGATGGATAGATACTACGAATACTTTTAGACCTAATGATAGCATAACAAGAGCAGAGTTTATTAAAATAGTAAATAGAAAATTTAATTTTACAGAACTTGAAGATATCTCATTTACTGATGTAAATAAAGAGGCTTGGTATTATGAAGAAGTCCAAAAGGCATTTAAAGCAGGATATATAAAAGGTAACGGAGATAACACTTTTAAACCAAATAATCCAATAACAAGAGAAGAAGTTGCAGTAATTATAACGTCAATAATGAATAATAAACAAGAAAACTTAGAAAAAATATTTTGGTACAAAGATTATGATATGATATCTTCATGGGCGACAAGCTCTTTAGAAGGGGCTGTAAGCAATGGATATATGGGAGTGTTAGATACACATCTAAGACCAAAAGATAATATAACTAGAGCAGAATCTGTAGTAACTTTACAGAGGGTAAAATAAATGAAAAAGTATAGCTAAATTTTTAAAAATTTAGCTATACTTTTTCATTTA
>JABLTK010158748.1_pt1 | contig 10581 bp, 11 predicted proteins | sample 7160131 | NCBI WGS metagenome assembly JABLTK01 (sample SAMN14651221, study PRJNA627086) | human gut metagenome | isolation source: feces | host: Homo sapiens
AATATCGTAAATATATAGAAAAAGATGGAGCTCTTGAAAGACGTTTCCAAAAGATCAAAGTATCAGAACCAACCGTTGAAGATACTATTACAATCCTTCGTGGATTAAAAGAAAGATTTGAAATTCATCACGGAGTTACTATAAAGGATAAAGCTTTAATAGAAGCAGCTACATTATCTAATAGATATATAACAGATAGATATCTACCTGACAAAGCAATTGACTTAGTAGATGAAGCTTGTGCAACAATTAGAGTACAAATGGATTCAGTTCCTATTGAACTAGATAAATTAACAAGAAAAATAATGAGACTTCAAATAGAGAGGGAAGCTATTAAAAAAGAAAAAGATGAACTTTCTAAAAAAAGACGTGATGAAATAGATGCAAATCTAATAAAATTAAAAGAAAAAGAAAAAGAATTAACTACTAATTGGAATAGAGAAAAAAATGTTAATAAAGATATAAAAGCTGTTCAAGAAAAATTAGAAAAAGCAAAATTTGATTTAGATAAAGCTGAAAATGAATATGATCTAGAAAATGCTGCAATATTACGTCATGGAACTATTCCAAAACTAGAAAAAGAATTGGAAGATTTAAGAAAAACAAGTAAAAATAAATTACTTAGTGATGTAGTAACTGGTGATGATATAGCTAAAATTGTCTCTAAATGGACTAATATTCCTATAACTAAATTAATGAGTAGCGAAAAAGAAAAATTGATTCATTTGGAAGATAATATGAAAAAAAGAGTTATGGGTCAAGATGAAGCAATTAAACTAGTAAGCGATGCTATTATAAAAAGTCGTAGTGGGATAAAAGATCCTAATAGACCTATTGGTTCATTTCTATTTTTAGGACCTACCGGTGTAGGAAAAACAGAAGTTGCTAGAACTCTAGCTTATGAATTGTTTGATGATAGTCGTCATATGATAAGAATTGATATGAGTGAATATATGGAAAAATTTAGTGTTTCTCGCTTAATTGGTTCTCCACCAGGTTATGTTGGATATGAAGAAGGAGGACAATTAACTGAAGCAGTTAGAAGAAATCCATATAGTATAGTTTTATTTGATGAGGTTGAAAAAGCTCATCCTGAAGTTTTGAATTTATTATTACAAATACTTGATGATGGTCGAGTTACTGATTCAAATGGACGTACTGTTGACTTTAAAAATACAATTATTATTATGACATCTAATATAGGTAGTGAACATATTCTAGATAATAAAAAAGAACTAGTTACAAAAGAATTAACTAACTATTTCAGACCAGAGTTTATTAATAGGATAGATGAGGTTATAGTATTTAATTCTCTTGATAAAAAATCTATTTCAATGATACTTGATAAAATAATACATGAACTAGAACAAAGATTAATTAACTTAAATATTCATATAGGAATATCAGAGAAAGCTAGAACTAACTTAATTAATGAAGGATATGATATCAACTATGGAGCAAGACCATTAAAAAGAGTAGTTAGTAGGATAGTTGAAACTGAACTTGCTAAAATGATCATAAATAATCTAATACATCCAAATGATAATCTAGAAATAGATTATGTAGATAATAAGTTTGTAATAAAGAGAGTTTAGCTCTCTTTTTGTTGTATTTCAAGGATTTTTTTGATATCATACGTATAAAGAAATCGTGTATTTTAGATATTTCAGAGAGGTTTGGTAATATGGAAGATCAGCTAAGAGAAAGACTTGATAAAGTAATAAAAGAGTATTCATATATAAAAGTTTCTGATGAATATTTAAACAAAATAATCAAAATAAACAAGATAAGCAAAAGAATCAAAGTTTATCTTTTGGTGAGAAACTAAATGAATATATTAATAAAAATGGTATAAAGAAAAGAGAACCATTGTATTTGGAAAATGCTTTTAGAATTGTTAAACCATTTATGGATGAGATAGAAGAACCACAGTTTAATAAATTTATATATTTAAAATATGATTATCATGATGATATTTATTTTCACTTGATGATATATATAATATATTAAATATTGATCAGGAAAAAGTTGCTAATTATTATAATATGAGTTTATCTTTATTAAAAAAAGGTACTGACGCTTTTATTAATCAATATATAAAGCAAGAGGCTAGCAAAATAAAGAAAATTGAAAATTAATATTTTCAATTTTTTTGTTTAAAAGAAATTGTATTGCACTAATTCAACTATTATGTTATTATATTTAGTATAGAGAATAAAATAGGTGGTGTGTGTAATGGAGATAAAAAAAGGTATATCTCAAATGGCAGAATATCCAAATGTAGAAATTAATTATGTAATGTCAAATGATGGAAGAATGTATTATGTATTAAAAGACGGAATATTAGCAAATGGTTGCATTATTGCAACTCTAGACCCTAAATATGCAATAGATGAAGCTAATCCTAGTACAAGTGTTGGTGTATTTTCAGCTACAGGTGATGTGCTAGTAGATTTTGATAAAAAGTCTATTAAAGCAATTTCAGATGATTTAGTTTTAGCTGTTAATTCAAAATTAAATACTCCAGAGGTAATTGGTGTAGCTGGTAGGGAAGATGATCCAATGACTAGTAATACAGTTAATGCATCTAAAACAGTTATTATAAATAAGTTAAAAGAGGAAATGGGACCTAATGGTGAATTGTTATTTGAAGATCCTTATTCAGAAGCTAATATTTACAGAATTGATACCTATAATGATAAACTAGGAAATGATAGTAGTTTTATAGGTAAAAGTGAAAAAGGATTATTCTTCCATACAAATGATGCAAAAAGTACTACTCAAATAGTAGAAATAGATGATTTTAAATCAGATGAAAATGTTGTTATTGAAAATGCTTCAGATGATTCAACTTCAGGTGATTTAAATCTAGATATAGATAGTGATTTATTAAGTGGATTTAGTATTCCAGATGAAGATTTGGAAAAAGTTGCAATAGAAAGCGAAACAAAGGAAGATAATAATATGGTATCTAGTGAAGAAGTAGCAGAAGAGGTAGAAGATAACCAACAAAATGATACTGTTGAAACTGTTGAAGAAAATACTACTGAAAATAATAACTCTGATGATGAAGTAGATACAAAGGAAGATGACTCATCAAATAGTGATGAAGAAAGTCCTGAACAAGAAGATGATGAAGTTTCAAATGCTAATGATTTAGATATAGAACAAAAAGATATAAACCTTAATATTGATGATGATAACAATGATTATCGAGAAGAAATGAATGATGTTGTTACTAATGATGAGTCTAGTGATAATGAAGTTTTGGATAACGCAATCTCAGTTATTAATAAAATGATAAAAGAAACGAATAAATTAAAAGACAAAATAAAAGAGTTAGAAGAAGAATTAGAAGAAAAAGAAAAAATTATTAAGGAATCAGAGAGCAAAAAAGATGAACTTAATGAAATTCTTGATAAAGCAAATGAAGTGTTAGATGAAATAGACTAGGATTGTTCCTAGTTTTTATTTGACAAAAAGATATATAACATATATATTAATTTATTGGAAGTGAATATTATATGGAATACAATATTGATGAGTTAGTTAATAGTCTAGATTTTAAAAGTAATAGCCTAAAAGATTGCGGTAATGGTATATTTTTAACTGATTTTGAAATAAGTGTTTTAAATAGGTATAATATAGATTATTCTAAATACAATGATTTAAAAGGTATTATTTTTGAAATTGAGGAAATATTAAATTATGAAGTTAGTGATGAAGATTTAGAACAGGTTTCAAAAACAATAGCGGAAAGAGATTACTATCAAAATACAAATAAATAGTATTAGTATAATGTGATTTTAGTTTTAATTAACATAAGATATAAAGAGTTTGTAATTATTGAGGTGGGGAAAATGATAGGTAAAGAACAAATAATAGATGCATATATGCAATTAAAGAAGGTTCTTTATATAGAAAAGGATGACAAAGGAAATATAGTTGGTCCAAATGATGATGAAAATTTAAAATTGTGTCTAGAAATATTAAGGTCTAAAGTAACAAATAATAAAAATCAATTTTATCATAAAAAAAGTAAAACTTGGTATCAAACGCAAGAAGTTGAATTACTTGATAAAGAATCAAAGAAAATTCATAAAATTGAATTTTTTGATGATATAACAGAATTTAAAAGGGAAGAAAGAAGACTTAAAATAGATGCTTTAACAAATTTATTAAATGATAGAAATGAAGCTGAAAATCTTATAAATGAATATATAATGTATGCTATTGAAAATAAAGAAAATTTCACTGTAGTAATGTGTGATATAGATGACTTTAAAGTTATTAATGATACTTATGGTCATGATTGCGGTGATGAGGTTTTAAAACAAGTTGGAAAAATATTGATTGCTAATACAAGACAATCAGAAGATGAATTTGATGATCGAAAAAATGATATAGTTACAAGATTTGGTGGGGATGAATTTTTAATACTTATTAAAAATGTGAACTTGCAAGAAACAAAGAAAAAAATGGAAAAAATAAAAAAAGACTTTGAAAGTAGTAGTGTATTTTATAAAGAAAGAGAAGTTCCTATTAAGATGAGCTTTGGTTATTGTAATGTTGATAAAGGTATATTAAATAATGTTAGTGATTCTAATATGTTAAGAAGTACAACAACTGATATTGCAGATAATTATTTATATGTTGAAAAAAATAGTAAAAAGACCAAAACAAAAACTAAAAAAGAATGAAATTGTTCTTTTTTTTTGATATAATATAGTTGTTTAGGAGAGTGATAATATGATTTATTTAGACTATTCTGCTACGACACCAGTTAATAATGAAGTTTTAGAGACATTTTCTAAGGTTACCAAAGAATATATAGGTAATCCTAATTCATTACATAAACTAGGATTAGAAGCTAAAAAGTTAATTGAAGCAGCAACTAAACAAATTGCAGATATTTTAAATGTTAATGAAAAGGAAATTGTTTATACAAGTGGTGCTAGTGAAGCAAATAATACAGCTATAAAAGGAATTTGTTTAAAATATCAAAATAGGGGAAAACATATTATTACTACAAGACTTGAACATTCATCAGTTATAGCACCAATATCATATTTACAATCTCTTGGGTTTGAAGTTGACTTTGTAGATATGGATAAAAATGGACAAGTTGATTTAGAACATTTAAAAAGTCTAATAAGAGATGATACAATTTTAGTAAGTATAGCTAGTGTTAATAGTGAAGTAGGGGTAGTACAACCAATTGAGAAAATTGGTGAAATTTTAAAAGAATATAATAAATTATATTTTCATAGTGATATAACTCAAGCTATTGGAAAAGTTGATGTTAATTTAGAAAATGTAGATCTTGCAAGTTTCTCAGCCCAAAAAATATATGGAATTAAGGGAATTGGGGCTTTGATAAAAAAAGAAAAAATTGTTATAGAACCATTAATTCATGGTGGTAAATCTACAACGATTTATAGAAGCGGAACTCCAGCAGTTGGTCTAATAGTATCTCTAGCAAAAGCTCTTAGATTGATAGAAGAAAAAAAGAGTGAAAATTATCAGCATGTTGATAATTTAAATAAATACTTGAAGGAAAAATTAGAAAAAAATAAGTATATTCATATCAACAGTAATCACTATTGTAGTCCATATATTTTAAACTTTAGTATTAAAAATATTAAACCAGAAACAATGTTACATGCTCTAGAGGAAGATGATATATATATATCAACTCAAACAGCATGTTCAACAGGAACGAAATCAATTGCAGTTTATGAGGTGACAAAAAATGATGAATATGCTAAGCATAGTGTAAGAGTTAGTTTAAGCCATTTAACTACAAAGAATGAGATTGATATATTTTTAGAAAAATTAAATCAAAAAATAGAAGGGTTAGAGAAATTGAATGAAAGTAATTAAAATAACGGCAATTTGGTGTAGTGCCTGTCTTATAATGAATAAAGTTTGGGATAATATTTTAAAAAAGTATAATATAGAAACTACAAGTCTAGATTATGATATGAATGAAGATGAGGTAGGAAAATATAATCCTGGAGATATTTTACCAGTATTTATATTCTTTAAAGATGATATAGAAATAAAAAGAATTTGTGGTGAGATAAAAGAAGAAGAATTAGTTAAAATAATAGAGGAGTTAGGTATTAATGAAAAAAATTGCTAAAATACTTTGTTTGATACTATTAATGAGTTTTTTTCTAGTTGTTAATGTTGATGCAAAAGAAAATGTAAAGTTATATTTTTTCCATGGTGATGGTTGTCCACACTGTAAGGCAGAAGAAGAATTTTTACAAAAAATAGAAAAAAAGTATGATACTTTGGATATTGTTAGATATGAAGTTTGGTATAATGAGGCTAATCAAAAACTATTAAAAAAAGTTCAAAATAAGATGAATATAGATAATAATGGTGTTCCAGTAACAATAATTGGAAATACTGTTATAACTGGTTATACTGAGTCTTATGATAATAAAATTGAAAGAGCCATAAACTATTATTTGGAAAATGAGAATGAGTATCAAGATGTGGCTGGAAAAATTAAAAATGGTACATATAATAAAAAAACAAAAACAACTGATACATTTTCATTAAAAGATAAAAAAACAGATAAAGAAACTACTATTAAAATTCCTATAATAGGAAAGGTTAATTTAAAAAATGTATCTGTAGGTGTAGCTTCAGCAACTATTGGTTTAGTTGATGGATTTAATCCATGTGCAATGTGGGTTTTATTGTTCTTAATTAGTATGCTAATTGGAATGAAAAACAGAAAAAGAATGTGGATTTTAGGGTTAAGTTTTCTCCTAATTTCAGCATTAGTTTATATGGCAATTATGCTATCATGGATAAATTTAGTAGTGAATGTAGCAACCTCAATTGTATTTAGAAATGTAATTGCTGTAATAGCTATTATAGGTGCTATTATTAATTTAAATGGTTATAGGAAATCACAAAGTAGTGGTTGTGAAATAGTAGATGATAAAAAACGTAAAAAAATATTTGCTAAAATTAAAAAGTTTACAACAGAAAAGAGTTTTATTTTAGCTCTACTTGGGGTTATAGGTCTAGCTATAAGTGTTAATGTTATAGAACTTGCTTGTTCTGCAGGACTTCCAATAGTTTATACTCAGATTTTAGCACTTAATAATATAACTGGTTTTAAAGCATTCTTATACACATTAGTTTATATTTTCTTTTTCTTAATTGATGATATTATTGTGTTTGTAATAGCAATGGTTACAACAAAAGTAACTGGTATATCTACAAAATATAACAAATATTCTCATTTAATAGGTGGTATAATAATGCTATTAATAGGAATACTACTTATTTTTAAACCTGAATGGTTAATGTTTAATTTTGGATAATTATATCTAGTAATATTTCAATATATATTATATAATAGTAAAAGAATAGAGGGTGTTATGATGGAAAATAAAATAGTAATAGTTAACACAAATAATGAGGAAGAAGAAGTAGAATTAGTTACTTACTTAAATACTAAGGATAATATGAATCAGTATATTGTTTATACAAAAAATGAAAAACAACCAAATGGGGATATAGTAATTTATATCTCCAAACTTATTGAAGAAGATGGACTTAAAAAAATAATAGAAATAAATGATGATGCTGAATGGAAAAATGTTCAAACACTATTAAAAGAAATTGCAAATGCATAATGTGAGGTGATAATATGTCATATGAGAATTTTGATTATGATAAAGCTCTAAATTCTATAAAAGCTACTTTATTTGATATATATGAAGCTCAAGAAAGACTAGTTGGTAGTATTGAAGATGATGGAAAAAGGCAGATACAAATTAACAAGTATATAAAAATGAAAAATACAGCAATTAATTTAATTAAAGATGTAGAAAATCTTACAAATGATCAAATAGTTAGAAATGTAGTTAATGAACAAGAACAGACTAAAAATGAAGAAAATGTAGATTCTGAACCAAAACTAGTAGAGATAAATTTAGATAGTAAAACTGATGAATTATTGAAAGAAAGTGATAATACTAAATCAGTTGATGAAGTACCAGTAGAAGAATCTGTAGAAGAAATTGATAAAGAAGCTACTAATGATGAGCCTAATACTAATATTGATACTGATACGTTTGAAGAAGATACTACTGAACAAACTAGTTCTAATACGGAAACTATAGAAAATGATGATAATAGTGTTGAATTACCAACAGAAGAAAAACAAGAAATATCAAATGAAAGTGATGATTCTCAAGAAGAACAAGTAGAAGAGGAAAAGCAAAGTGAGAATGAAGAAGTTAAAGAAGAAGCTGTTAGTAAGTTTTACTTAGACGATAGAAACGGAACTAAGCCTAATTTTGCATTTGTACCTAAGGAATTATATAGTGTTATTAAGAAAAATGGAATATTTGAATTAAACTTAAATGCAAAAGAAGAGATAAATGATGCGAAAGATGATAGAATTCACAAAACTGATGAAAATAAACCAAAGGGAATAATTGTAAGAAATGATCAGTTTATGAAACTTGCCTTATCCAAAAGACGTCAAGAAGGTATTTTGGCTGATGCTAAAATCTTCAGAGTAGAACAAGCTAAAGCCTCTAGAAAGAAAATGTTAGAAGAGGAAGAAAAAAAACTAGGTATAAAAACAAAAAACTTAAAACTAGCTATATAGGAGATATCTAATGAAGATTAATAATTCAAACACAAAAAAATTGGATACTGATGATATAAACATAACAGCACAAAGAAATATTACTACTATTTCACAACCGGTAGAAACTATTGCCATTGATTCAAATGGTAATGTTGATCCTATTTCTATAGAATATAATAAATATAGAGATGATATTAATAATATTTATCAAACTAACCTTGATGGGAGTCTTATAACATCAGAGTTCACAGTTGATGAAGATATATGTAATCATAGTATGGTTGTTAGAAAACTAAATGGTGATAGAAAAGAAGTATTGAATAATACTTTTTCATATAGTGACGGTTTTAGAAAAAACTTTTTAAAAGCTGTATTAAAGGATTTTTCTTCTAGAAATGAAATATTAGAATTTAGTTTAATACAGAAAGAAAATAATACGTCTAACATATTAATTATAAGTAAAGATAATAATACATTAGAAATAAAAAATATTGACACTAAAACGGCAAATCAACTGAAAAATCTGATAACAGATAAACCAAATAATCTAAGTAGTAATCAAAAAGGAATAGGAAATTACCTAGTAATTATCTTAACTATTTTATTAATAACTATTATTTTAATTGGAATAATATATTTTGCAATTAAAACAGCTAAATAATATTTAAAGCTGTTTTTTTATGCTATAATATCTTTATTAGGAGGAAGTTATGAAGTTAGAAGTACGTGATTTAACAAAGAGATATGGTCAAAAGTTAATACTTAATCATGTCTCATTTACATTTGAAGAAGGGAAGATATATGGACTAATAGGTAGAAATGGTGTAGGAAAAACAACATTTTTCAATTGTATTAATCAAGATATAGAAATAGATTCAGGTTCTTTTAATATTCTAAATAATGAGAATGAGTTAGAAAAAAAGCTTGAAACATCTAACATAGGTTACGTTCAATCAAATCCTATAGTACCAGAATTTTTAACTGGAAAGGAATTTTTACAGTTTTTTATAGAAATAAATAAAGATAGAATAGATTCCAATAAATCAATAGATGACTATTTTGAACTAGTAAAATTATCTAGCGAAGATCAAGATAGATTATTAAAAGATTACTCTCATGGTATGAAAAATAAAATGCAAATGTTAATAAATTTTATATCAAATGCAGAAGTATTGCTTTTAGATGAACCTCTTACTTCTTTAGATGTAGTTGTTCAGGATGATATGAAAAAACTATTTAAAAAAATGAAGAAAAATCATATCATTATTTTTTCTACACATATATTAGATATTGCATTAGACTTATGTGATGAGATAATTATCTTAAATAATCAAAAATTAGAATTAATAGAGAAGAAAAATTTGAATACAAAATCATATAAAGATAAAATAATAAAGGCGTTGAGGGATTCAAAAAATGATTAATACATTAAAAATGTCTCTTAAAATAGATTTTAATTATGCTATTAATTCATTTATATATAATTTGAAAAAAACACCAATATTAAAAAATATTATCCCAATAAGTTTATATCCTAAGGAAGGATTTAAGAAATTTATAAGAATATTAGGAGTTATTTGTACTAGTTTACGTTTAATAGTATTTAGAATAATGTATGTGCTGGTAATATATTATATTTCTAAGTTCATTGGAAAGAATATTCCAGAAACTTTTATTCATATTTTCTTTGTTTTTTCAGTGATTGGTATGTTTATAAATACCTCAATCCTTTCAACTAGTAGAAAAAAGTATATATCAGTAATTCTTTTTAATATGAATGCTAAAAAATTCATGCTAAGTCATTATATTTTAAGCTCTATAACTAGCCTTTTTCTAAATACATTGATATTACTATTTGTAATGTATAATTTAAATGTTCCTTTATATATGACATTTATTTTAAGTTTTTTTAGCCTATTTAGTAAAAATATTGGTGAGGCAATAAGTATATA
>JABLTK010079848.1_pt1 | contig 10579 bp, 12 predicted proteins | sample 7160131 | NCBI WGS metagenome assembly JABLTK01 (sample SAMN14651221, study PRJNA627086) | human gut metagenome | isolation source: feces | host: Homo sapiens
ATACTAGAAATCGTGAAACTGAACTGTCCGATTAATAAGTATCCTGAAATTGCCCACATTGCATGAGACCATTGAATATCAATGGTGCGATTGGTACTTTCACGGTATCTTCTTTTTTGGAATATGAAGTGTAGTGTCCGTATTGCCAGCGACAATCCCAAGGTGAGTTTGAGACAATGCATATAAGAAGTAGTTAATGGAAGCCAAGTCATTCCTCTTGGATTTGGAGGTCCTCAATCCACTCCCTTGAATCCATCAGTGTACTCGAATCCCTCTCCTGCGGTAAATCCGTCTGTGTATTCTAATCCTTCCCCTGCAATGAATCCAGCTATGTACTCTAATCCTTCCCCTGCGATGCGATATGGTCAGCAGCCCTGTCCTGTTCCTAGTCCATATGGCGGAGGTGCCTATGGTGGTACTCCTTGTCCAATTCCTCCAGTAGATCCTGTCACTTCAGCTTTCCAGATGGCATCAGGAGGCCAGTAAGTGTTGAGTAAACAAATAATGTAAAGGAATGCAATTAACGTTAATGGTCTCCGTGTTGCATTGCAACAACTTGGTATTCAGTTGTCGGTGGAGATTTGCAACCAACTCTTTTTGAAGCATGATGCAGATAGAAGTGGAAGCATTCAACTGAACGAATTCCGAAGTATTCAGCAAGAGGTCAATCAATGGGTGGTAGGTATCTCAGCGTGTTTCTTACTTCTAGTCTGTCTTCAATAGTTTGGATACTGATCATTCAGGAAAAATGGAATATGGCGAGTTTGTAGATGCAATGCGCAATCTCAAGTATACGTGGTTGGGATATGTAATGATTAGTTTCAATATCGCTGATAATATGCTTCCTGTCGTGTTCAACAACATGGATAATCTTCATAATGGATACATAGATCTTAATGGATTTATCAAAGTTGTTTCAATCATTCAAGTTTTACAAATGAAAATGGCTTATTATGATCCTCAACAGAAGGGAACAATAAACGTTGATTTGAATGGTATCTTGGACATTGTGATGGCGTTACCGTTGTAATAGTATTTCCTTGTTTGTTTACAATGAACTTCAAACAAACACATGAATTGTATATATAAACAATACCATTTAAATTAAACGTTGCTATTGCCATATCTAATGGATGCATTGTTACAGCTTGAAGATTTCCTAATGAAGCAGCTCGGAATCCTTCCAGTGTTCGAATCGATTGAATCTTGGTTCCTCGATCACTCATCAATACAACTTCAGAATTCAAACTTGTTGCCACCATAGTAGGGAGAGAAGGATGGACTTGGAGATTACTCATATACTCCGTTACAAATAACGAGCTGATCTCATGATTAACACGCAAATCAATCGTAAGAGCATTTCCTGCAAAATCTCCAAGAATAATGGAATTCTCATCTTTTATTGCCATACTCACAATACGATTATTTGAGCTTACAGAATATTCAAACACATTGGATACTTCCTTGCATCGTGTATCCATGCTGATTACGTGACCATCATACAGTCCGCAATAATGCATGAATTCCCCGTGGGATTTCACTGACACAACAGTTGCCATGAATCCAGTCTCCTTACAACATACCAACCTCTCCTGATCCATGTCCCACACTTTGACCAGTTGTGTGGATCCTGCACATGCCAACAACCCAGTGGATTGAGCCCAATCCATCACTACGGTGGGTGACGAGGTTGTAGGCCGATCTTTGGCAAAGACCGGAAAAGCAAGGAAGGAGGAGATCATGCGAGGCTGACGCTTCTGATCGAGAGAAGGAATATCCCACACATACACACTGCCCTTCTGAGTGGCTTCTACAAGTAAAGCTGATGAACTTGGGTTGATCCATGTCAGATCAGTTGAAGGAGCGTCCAACTTGGTGTCAATGGAATAGATCTGACGTTTCTCTTCATAATCATAAATCATCACAGTACTGTTGACACCAACAGCCAGAGTACTATAGAATGGATGGAAACTAAGACAATGAATCGTACTGCCATTTGTATGGAAAACATCCTTCTGGGTTAAATGATGAACTTGCTTGAATTGGGCAACAGATTGTAAGAGAGAATACTCTGCTAGTGAACTTCCAGTGACAGTTTCATCGAATCGATTTCTCGATTCTTGGGATCTCTTTGATGGAGCGATTGGTAACTGTTTCACGAATCCATTGATACACCACTCCACAAATGTTTCTGGTAACCCAACCAATCCTAACTGCACTTCCAGCCATGAGTCGATATGAGAGGATGTCTCTGGAGTGCTGGCTCCCTGGGCAGTCAATTGCAAGTTGCTGAAGGAAGGAGTCGTTGCAATAGCTGCCGGGATCAGACTTGTCATTCGAGCACTTGAACGACCTGAACGAGAACGAGACGTTGAGCCAGAGCCAGTGGAGATGGTTGGTAATGATGCACCTGTAGTGATCGCAGGAACTGAAGTAGCAGTATGAGATCGCCGTGAGGTTGTGAGAAAAGGAAGAGACGTATCTCCTAGAGTAGGAGAGGATTGTGAGGATCCTTCTGGAGTCATTGTTGGTATTCCCAAGGAAGCAGGACGATGCAGGGAACCACGTTGTTGACCCATCTGTAACAGAGAAGAGAAATCGAATATGGAAGGAGTTACAGGCAGTGATTCAGCATTCTTCAAATTGTCGACATTCTTACACACAACATTCACATAGTGACCAGCAGCCTTCCGAATAGCAAGATGAGGTTCAGCATCCCTTAGAGAGAGGAACATTATCCAGTACTTCATATAAAACTGATTATGATGATCACTTGATCGATGAGACCCATCCGAATCGACATGGTCCAACAGAGTATCCACATCCAACTGATTCTTCAACACACGATCAACAAAGCATATCATATGAGCCAGGTGGTTACCTTGACAAAACACTTTCAGAATTAGACGTAATAACTCACGACGAACCAATACAGAACACTCTCGATTCATTAGAATGCGTTTACTCACATTCTCAAGTAAGTCCTGATCATGGCGCAACGACACATCACGTTGTTCAATCATGATTTCAATTCCTTCACGTGTCATGTATTCATGAATACTCCCTGTGGTGACTGTAGACTCTGTGAATCCATATCCAACGAATGATTGAAGGAACAGTAAAGCAGCTGCTCGGACTTCAGGTTGAAAATCAGTTAACAACTTGAGCAAGTCACTGAAAGCAGAATCATGGTAGAAATAATCCTTCAAATCATTACATTCACAACATAATAGAGAAAGTAACACACATGTCCAACAACGTAACTGCCAACAACCGGATTTGAGGTATTTCTTAATCAGTTGAGGAACTCCACTTTCTCGACATTTGACTTTGGCTAAATCATTTTCATGACAAGCAATACACAGAATATACTCAACTCGAGTGATGTCTTGCTCAGTAGGTTCAGGGTCTGCATCTGCTCGAAGAAACGACAGTAGAAAAGTGAACAGATTCTGGATCAAATCCTCATGAACACGATAGTCAAATGATACGATACAAACCCACAGTCGGAGCAATGAAGCACGATGATGTCGTTGCGCTCTAAATGATATCCTTTTTAAGGATGCGAAGTTGATAGAGGTGAGAATGGCAAGAACAGCATCATAACTCCGTTCAGCAAAGTCAGCCAGCAGATCGATTACGTTAATGGACTCTTGAAGAGATACTTGCTGTGTCATCTCATCACTGTTTAGAAGTTGGGCCAACATTGGAAAATACTCTGGTATCTCACGAACATGCTGTGAAGTACAGATCTGAGTATTATCTGTTTAGTAATCCTTACAAATGAATAGAGTTCCTGAAGAACAGATCTAAAGAATGTCGTATGAAATGTGAATGTCTTGTGAGTACTATGAGAAATATTAGAACCTAGTAATTCATTGTGAACCATCATACCAACCTGAAGAAGGATTTACTGTTAGCTTTGACACCTGTCGGATATGTGAATAGGGTTCAGTTGATTCTTCACTTTTCATACTCTCAGAAACTCCATCAATCTGCATACTAATCGATCGTTTTTGACTCTGAGCAAACTGACGTAGGAAATCTTCAATCACAGCATCCCACATCTACTCCCTCAGCTTTCTGAATCAACTCATACCTTCCACAACTGATGACCTGACATGTCTTGAAAGCATGGCTTGCTTACAGGATGACAGTTAAAGAAACTCATAACACGCTTCAATTCAATTTGCAAACCTGAACCTACTTGAGCCAATAGGAAGTTACGAAACAGACTCGCAACCATTTCATCTGTTTTGAAGAGAAGTTTGTAAGTATCTAAATCACACTGATTCCATGCTATACAATCAGTAATACAATCATAAACCATTCGTAACTTTCCCCGCGGTAATTCTCGGTCATACTAATTATTCAAAATTCATCTTTAATTATTACCGAACCACCTTCTAATCGATATGCAAAATCTTCTTCAATTGTTTCCTCATCAATAATGTCTTGTGTAAGATTAAATGGCTGAATGTGACGCATGTGTAAATACCATCGGATGCTAGTACGAAGTGGATCTGTTAAGCATGCTGTAAACAGATCTGCAGGAAAATCTGAATGAACTGGAAGTGTTTCAAGAGTATCTTACAATCATACAGAGAAATCACATTTACCACAAGCACCGAGAAAATACACATCTGATGTCTCATCTTCAATAGTGTCAGTATTCAGTTCCATAAGATGGTTTAAAAGACAACCAGCATTATTACAGTCCATTACATAGAGAGTAGGTGTCTTAATCCAGGACTATTCGGTTAAAACAAAACCTAGATAATACATGGATGACAGAAATAGGAACTGGTTTGTATTTATCGTACCGTTTGTTGAATACCCAAATTTCACCCAAATCCGTAGGAGTGGGTACTCCATGACCATTATAGTGAAAAATTACACGATTCTGTGTAGCTTTGTCGCTGCTGGCACGGATTTCTTCACATGCAGCTTCCACATTGGTTAGAGATGGATCTAGCAAGTGTTTGGTGTGTAGCTTCATGTTATTCGATTCAATCAACTAAACTCCACTACTTGACCGAAGTTGATTCTCATACTGTTTTTGAAGGGTTAGAGCAATATACCGAAAAGCATTCTTTTTCTGACTGAGACTGTTTAAATCTAAATGAAATAGTCTTAACGAAACCTACTTATCCAACATTCATCACCCATACCACAAGCATATGTAGAATCCTCCGGTATCTGATCAAAGTTAAGACATAGAACCAAAATGATATCCTGCGTTTTCACCTAGAAGTCACTTTCACTCCTCAAGTTGACTTTCCGACGAATTCTCCACGAAGAAACGGACTCTGCTGGAAATGAAAGCGGCAAGCTGCATGACCCAATTACTGTTTCATCGTACCGACTTCCATCAAGAAATCTATCTCTATCATCAAGGATAGTAACATTTACTTCTTCTCTGCGTTCTTTTTCGATGTGCCACACTGAAAGGAGTCTTCATCCAGACCTAGTCTTGTTCTACAATAAACAATCACTTGAAAGAGTACCTTGATCGTTTCAGAAGGACTGTAGGACACATCGTGAAATCAACGATGAAACTACAATGCTGACTAATAGATGATTGAGAGATATCTCAAGAAAGGGGGCTTTTTTGGGAATACCAGATTTCGTTAATGATACCTTATAACATTTATGTTCAAAAGTCAACAAATGCAAAAGAAACAACCTATTGTAACAATGCAACATCCAATTGGAGGTGACTAGTATGAGGTCAAATGCAATATGCTAGGATAGTGGCTGATCATTTTATAAACCCAAACAGATCATTATTCCCTTCTAGAAACCTCCATTCTTCCATCTCCCTCATTTCTCCATTTCTTCAACAACTTTCGTTTTTGCTTCATTTCTCATTCCCAGAACCATGCAACAAGGTGAAATAAGCATAAATCGTATCTGATTTGATTACTCATATGATAATCAATAACTACGATCACTGTACATTTTCCAGAAATAATCGAAACCTCCACAACTCAAATCGACATCATGATAACTCTAACTGAAGGAGTCGCCACATTCTTCAGGTAAGTGGAGTATGAGCATGATTCTCCGTAGTGTTATCTCTTTAGTGATGTGTTTGATTGTTATGATTCTCTACTGGTTTTATCCGGGGACTCGCGTCCATCCAAATCAGATTTTGATCCATCATGCGTAGAATCCTCTCCCTCACCTGATCTACTAGATTCGCTGATTTTATATTTGCAGCTTCATTCCTAATAAGTGTGCATTTAGAACTCTCTGGAGATGCCACTTGTTCGTCTTCTCTAGGTCATGTTGCTAGTTTCTTGACACAGTATTCTCTAATGGCGTCAGAAATTAGTTATTTGTGTCTGGCCGTTGACGGATTGATTTCTGTGAGCCGTCCATTTACAAACACAAATGCGCGCTATTCCGTGTAGTAGAACTCCTTGGAGATGAATTGTAGCTATGGCATCACCCTTCACACCGTTGGAATACTTTCAGCCTTTTTACTTATGTGGTGTGGCAAAAACGGCAAGCATGTAATCAACATCTGCTGGATTCAGAGTAAATCAACATTTGTCAACTTGTAGTACCGTTTCCCTCATTCGATTGTAGAGCCTCTTGGGAATTCCTTTATATCTGGGTAATTCTGATCTACTGTATTTCGACAGTACTTCTCATCATTATGTCAAATTGTCTAAAGCGTCTCCCCATCTATGAGGAGAATCTCCTTCAGGTTTGTCTTGTCATTGTCTTTCATTCTAGGATCGAGCCAAGATCCTAGAGAAGATGATGTTCTACATCTTCATATATATCAATAATGGCCTTTGTACTGGCTTGTTCTACTATCTCAACGAAATCATTAATCGTGATCTCCCTTCCTGGGACCCAAAGTTCATTACGTCGCGTGTACTGGGGATTGTAGGTATTTCGAATGAGTCTTATTCAGCTTTTCTACATCATTCTTACATCGCGAGGTCTTCTCACCTCTGTGATCTTTTTGGATAATGTGAAAGAGATGTTTGTAAGAATTTGTGTTATTTTGTGAATTCCAGACCGAACGGAGTTTTTTCCGGAATCGCGACACAGTATGGTATAGAGAAGTCCAACCTCTACTGAATACTATGATTCGTCGTCAGCTTCTGGATATCTTCTCACGAGGCGTACGTAAGTCAATTGAGAAGAGTGGCATTTTGGATAACAATGAGAAGATGTTCAATGCTGTGGACGGAATGTATCGAAATATACGAACAGATGATCGATACTACACAAAAGATGACAATCAGGTAGAGATTGAATCTTCATTGTGTGGAGATCAGGAACGAAATGGAGATGGTATCTGATATTGTGATGAATCATGAATAGTTGTTCAATTTGTTGAGTATTGTCCTACTGTATTCTCCTATTTGCGATATCTCTCTGGAGTACGGAACCGCGATTATATTGATGAATTGTCGGGAGTAAATTTGAGTCATAATTCTAATCATTAGTTATCTGATTGTTCTTGTTCTGAAGGCAGTTCTGGTTCTCTATTTGTAAATAGTCGAAACCAAAGGTTTATCATAAAATTTGTGAACCAATCAGAATTCAGTGTCTTAAAATGCATTCTGAAGGATTTGACGGAGTATCTTACTAAGCAGCAAAGTGAACCAACTGATCCTTATTCGGATACCAATATTGCCTCTGAAGTTCAGTTACCTGAGGATGATATGAGAGAATCGGATGGAGAAGTTTTATCTTCAGTTCCCGCTCCTTTGACTACTGCTCGTTCCCTGCAGTATCCTCCTCAGAATGAAGATGAGATCATTCTATCTTCTGAAGTAACTGATCTGAGTCCTCCTCCTACACAATCGTTTTTACAACGCTTGATTCATCGACAGCAACGCTCACCTTCCAGTCCTGTTACTTCTCCACGAGACCATGTTGATATGATGCGTCACTCCATGTCTACCCAAGGAATTCGGTACCAATCATCCATCCAGTCAGAAGATCCTCATGCTCCTTTGTTAGCTTCAGAATACACATCAGATCTGGTTGGTGACTCATCTGTTCCTATCTCTGTTTCAACTCCAACAGGAGCGCGAGAGGAGCTTATGACTCGACATGATGTGATTCGGTCATGCAACTCTCTATTGGAACCCTCTCATACTCGTCAAAGCAGTATTGCTGATAGTGAAGACACACATTTTCCACTCTCTGAGAGCGTACGACAGAATCTCAGTCAACGTAGTTGTGTGTCCCAGCAATCTCATGAAGACTCCAGTCAGCCTAGTATTTCTCCCAACCCTCAGCAACTCGATTCGACATTCCTTCAGCCTACTCACATTCTCTCTTCATCTCGTTCCCCAGGTGACCCTCCGGTTTCTTCGTATCATCCAACACCGCGTCAAGGATCCCAAGTGTCAGCTCAACCATTAGTGTCTGAATATGGACATGAAGTGATGGGGAGTTTTCTGAATAGATACTATGGGATGTACTCTCTTGAAGTATTTGGTCAGAAATTGTTCTTTGTTGTGATGGAGAATATTCTACCACGATGTGGTGTAACCGATGTATACGATTTAAAAGGAAGTTGGATTGATCGAAATCCCCGTGAATATCATTATGGGCAAGTTCTCACCTGTATGTATTGTAATACGTCCTTCCGATTTGGTAAGATTCGCTATGGCTTATTACTCATAGGACGAGATGAACAATGTAATATGTCTCCTTATAACAAACACGATGTTGCTACCACAAAGAAGGATAACTCATATCGATCACGTGTGATTGTAGATAAGGAAGTGAATCAGCAGATTTCAAATCGATTACGAGAAGATGTGGAGTTTCTGAGTGATCATGGTTTAATGGACTATTCAGTTCTTATCGGGATCACAAATGTTCAACATGTTGTAAGAGATGAGTCAAGATTCTGTTTCCCAAAGTAGGATGCACTGACTAATGAGATAAAGCCCTAGTAATGATTTGAACTATCAAGCTGCTTACAAGACTCGAGTTATTGAAGGTCCTGGCTTATTCTATTTAGGAATAATCGACTATTTACAGAAGTACACATTTTCGAAGAAAATTGAACGATTGTGGAAACGATTTGTTATGGGATTGGATAAACAGGGTATTTCAGATGTTCCCCCGCGGGAATACCGAGATCGTATGATTGAACGTGTTATTGGTAAAGTACAAAATCGTTATGATTTTTGACAATTAGTTATTCATTGAATTTGATGAAGTATGGTATGCAAATATGATGGGTGTGAGTCCTTTTGAGGGTTATGGTTACAGTGGTCAAGAGTATCAGTACATTGAAGATTTAGATCAGCAAGAACTCACAGATCGCTCCTCTACATTTGTCTCAACAGGATCCAAGGCCAGAGCGCATTCAACCCCTCAGGCATCACGATCCAATAGCATTGCTCTGGGTGCTACCTCAAGTCTCTCAGGGAAGAATGATTCAATTCGTTCATATGCTCATACAAAGAGTGTCTTGGTGGTTGATAATCCCTCAGCTCCTGCTCTGGATATTCATGTGGTCACACGAGCTCAGACAATGGATCCATCTCCTTCTGTTAACTTACACAAGAATCCTCAATACATGAGTGATACGAATCTGCAGGCTATGGATCTTGCTCATGGCCCAGGATTCAATACGGAGTATATGATCAATCCTTCTACCAATTCTCTACTCCATTCTTCTTCCTCTCGTTATGGACATACTCCAACAAGTACTAGGAGTAGTGAGTCACAACATGAACGACCTGTTTCAAGTTTATCTACACATCAGGAAAGCGTCTCTGATAAAGATACACATGATTTGGCGACAATTGAAGAAGCCGGAAGCATGCCCGATGTGTTCATGCAGCGTAGTGTGGTGTGATGTCTTTTGTGTTTTGTCTTTTAGGATGGCGCTTTTCTGCTGTTGTTTGTTATTGTCACAGATATGAATTCAACTCAGGAAGTTGAGGAACGAAAAGTCTACATCAGTAATCTTATTGAGATTCAAAGAAGGTTTATTGATTTATCTGAGACACTTCGGTAAGACTTGGATGGAATTCTATTATGGATAGAGAAAATAGTCTTGAACATGACATGATTCGAGTAGCAAATATAATGTAGTAATTTGGCCAGACCCTTGATAGGAAGAAATGAGATCAGCGGAATGATTCAAACACTTCAGGAAGATCCCTTCCCTTTTAATTATGCAATTCCAGATTCACTATTGAAGTAGAAGTCGTTGCAGATGTACGATGTTAGATGGCTCGATAAACCTGACACCAATAATCCAGATGAGTATATAAATCAATGTTTAGATATGTGTGAACGGTTCAATCGATCCTATCAACTCCGAAGAGGAGCTATCACTGTACGTAGTAGTGTGCAATCTTTCTGTTAGTACCTTGTGAAGAAACTAGAGACTGATTTAGCTGTTTACCTTACCTGTCGTGTTTTTGCATAGAAACGAACAAACAGCCGAAAAGAAGGTGATTTACGTTTATCGATACATGATATCAGTGGCAATATTCATCGCAAGAAGAGGTTCCCACACGTCTCCATTGTGCAGCAATTTGGCTTTGTCATACATCAATTCTTCACGAGACTCTGTAGC
>JABLTK010018093.1_pt1 | contig 10578 bp, 14 predicted proteins | sample 7160131 | NCBI WGS metagenome assembly JABLTK01 (sample SAMN14651221, study PRJNA627086) | human gut metagenome | isolation source: feces | host: Homo sapiens
TCCTAATTTTATTTTATATTATTTCATATAGTTTGTCAATAACTTTATGATTATTATTACTCAATTTTTTTATAATTAGAAAGATAATTTGAGCGATAACATACTATTTATCTGTAACCATATTATAACACAAAAAAGCAAACTTTTACATTTGCTCAAAAATTTTTTATATTTTTTATCCATTTATTTCTGTTCCATCCTTGAACTTAAACACTATAGTATCCTTATCTATAATTGTTTCACTCTCCAATGTAGATAAAAGCAATAATCTTCAAAAGTTTTAGTTGATAAATCATAACTTTGCCATGCTTCCATTTTTCTTAATCTTGGAATATCTAATTTTATTTGATATGAATCAGCTATTCTTTTTAAATCTCTTATTACTTCTTATCTATGTTTTTTATCTCCTTCTACTATTAAAATAAGTGAAACTTCTTTAATCTTTTTATCACCATTTTTGATATCTTGCATTAATGCTTGAAAGTTTTCTTTTTGTGTGTCTAATTCAGTAGCATCACTTAATTTTTTAGTAGTATTTCTATCTGTTAATAAGAACTGATATTGTGAATTTACCCATCTTATTAATTCTTCTTGAGTTATACATTCTTGTATTCCTATCGAAGCTCTAACATCAGGGTAATTGAATATATCTTCAAAAAATAATTTACTTACAAAAGGTGGTACATTTTTGACAGTTAAAATTTGGAATTCCTTATCATCAAATTTCATTCTATCTGTTCTTTCAGACATATTCATTACTAATTTCTTCATAAACTATTTCTTGTTCTTTTTTTGTTAGGAATGATAATTCTACAGCAGATCTTAATTCCATTGTTAAAATAGATTTCTTATCCTTTAAAACTGTATCATCTACCAATTGTAACAATTCTGGAATAAGATAATTTAATCTAATATATCTTTTTATTTGAGTAGCACTATCTCCTGTATCTTTTCCAACTTTTTCTATGCTTAACTTTGGATCCAATGGGTCAGAAGTTTTACCTTGATGTTTTATTGCATCGTATTTCATTTTATAAGCTAGTGCTTTTTCACTCGGTAATATTTTTTCTCTTTGAAGATTTGAATCAACCATTAAAATTATTGCTTCATCATCTGTCATGCTTTTTATAATACAAGGTATTTTTTGTATTCCTTGTTCTTCACATATTTTTTTCCTTCTATGACCAGATAACATTTCATATTTTCCATCATCTTTTTGTCTAACGATTGTAGGAACTAAAACTCCATAATCAATAATACTATTTTTTAGTTCTTCATAATTTAAATCATTATTAATTTTAAAAGGATGATTTTTAAAATCCGAAATATCTTTTACATCTATTTCAATACCTTCTTCTTTCATACTTTTTCCTCCTATTTTTAGACAAAAAAAAACACACCTAAAAAGATGTGTAATTTAATTAATTTTTATATAGTTTCACCTGTCGTAATCAGTTGTCTAATTTCTAGTCAAAAAAGTAGTAATTTTTGCCATTTTTATCATTTTTTTGTGATTTTTGATGATTTTTTATTAAAATCGTGCAAGATCAAAATCTCTTCAATTCCTTTATTTATAGGCTTTTTCAAAGGAGTTTCTATAAATCGTAATCAAACAGTTGATATTAGTTTTATTTTCCATAGTTGTCACTTCCTTTTTTTAAATTTGATTTACCACTTTTGTTATAAGATTAAAAAATTATATTTAATTCTAAGATTATATTTTTTTAATAATTCTTATTTTCACATAAGTGATATGGTTTAACAATATTCTTAACTGACTTAGCTGATAAGAATAAATAGTCGTTTATATCTATTGAAAAACAATCTTTTAACTTTGAATTAATGTATGTAATAACTCTGATTGTGTTTGCTCTTATTTCTACTTCATATTTTGAATTTTCTTCTATTGGTTTTTTATTATCAACAATATTAGATAATTCACTATTATATACTAATATTCCTAAAGCTCTTAAAGTTTGAGGTATTTTATAGTCAGCACATCCAACTAAATGACTATAATCTACTTTTGTATTATTTATTAATTCTTTAATATGTAAAATATCAGAAGTTAATAATTGTGCTAATTTATAAAAATATACTTTTCTATTATTATATTTTCTTTCATCACATAAATCTTTGAAGTTATTTATTATAATGTCAAATAACTCAATATCATTATTTATGTTTTTGATATAATCATAAAAATTACCATTCATTTTTATATTGACTATTTTACTTATTGAAACTACTGTATTATATCTTTCTTTTAAGAAAGGTATATCAATATTTCCTTTTAATATGTTAGAAAATTCTTCTAATGTCATATTTGAAAAATCAACTTCATTTAAATTTCTCACATAATTTAGTAGTGTATATAATAATGCATCTGAACCATCTTTTTGACCTTCTGATGTCTCTATTGTCCATTTCGGTTCTCCCCAAAAACAATAATTTATTGAGTCGTATATTAACATAAAATTAATTATTTTGTCAATTTTCATATCAAATAAATTATATGGATTACTACTTAACCAAAACTTAATTTTATTACAATCTATAGTTTTGATGAATTCATCTAACTTTTTATAATCAATTGTTACAAACTCACTATTTGATGCAACATAATTACAAGATGACTTTATTTTTTCTAACATATTATTACTTCCTTTACTTTAATTAAAATTATATAGTTTTTTTTAAATATTATTGTGTATGTAATATAATGTTAATGTTTCAGTATCAAAGAAGTATAATGTATAGTTATCAAATTTTTGATATTTAGAGTCTCCTATACTTTCTCCTTCTTTAGTTTTAATTCTAAAAAAGTCTCCTTCTGTTATTTTAGTAACATCAAAATCATATTCTTTTAATCTATCTTTTGATTCCATCACTGATTTAAAATCATCAAAATATTCAGTTATGTTATTTATATCATCTGTTGTAACTTTATTATAGTCTTTATTACTTCCTATAATATCTTTTGTTTTATAAGTATACTTAGCATAATCAGTATAATCTTGTACTCCATTTTTATCATAATATTCTTCTTTTTCAGTATATCCTTTTGGTATATCTGAATCAGTTAAATTGTTAAAACATCCTGTTAAAAATAAAGTAATAATTAAAATTAAATAAATCTTTTTCATATTTTCTCCTTAGTTGATATTTATTAAAACATATTCTGATATACAACCAGTTTTAAGTTTAAGTTCCCAATCCGATATACCTGATGTAACAATAAAGTTAGTGTTATTTATTTTTTTGTATCCATAAATGTTGTCATTTTCACTTACATATGGACTTAATAATCCAAGTGGTATAAATTGTCCTCCGTGTGTGTGACCTGATACTACTAAATCTATATTGCTTTTTGATTCATTGTCATAATCGGTTGGTTGATGATTTATATCTATTATATATTTACTTTTGTCTAAATCTTTTACTAAATCTTGAGCACTCATTCTATTTCTAACTTCAGCATCTTTTCTACCTAATATATATATTTCATTATTTATTAATATGTTTTCATCTTTTAATACTTTTACATTATTTTTAGTAAGTTCTTCTTCTAGATCTGCTGATGAGTATCCTCTTTTTTCTGCATAATACCCTTTATCGTGATTTCCATGAGCAAAATATACTCCATATTTAGTTTTGACTTGTCCTAGATACTCACAGGCTTTTATCATATCTGCTTTTGTAGTACCATCATCTACAAAATCTCCAGCAATAAGTAATATATCAGGATTATTTTTTTCTATTTCTTTTAAATAATCATTAAATTTATCAGCATTAAATGTTGTTCCCATATGACTGTCTGATATTAATGCAACTTTATACTTATCATTTAATTTATTTGTTTTAATATCATATTTAGTAACTTTTACATCATAAACATTGTATACACCTATTCCTATGTATATTGGAACAAAAACTATTGTGATAATACCAGCTACATAGTGTTTGAAATCTTTTTTTCTAATCTTTTTAATTATCATAAAGATTATATCCATAAATAACCATATTACAAAATAGTGTATTATTATAATTGCTGTTGTAATAAAATTAAATATTAATGATAATATTAATATAAAAAGCACAACTATTATATAAGGAAGATATTTATTTTTTATACCAAACTTTTTTATTCTATTACAAATATAAAGTATACCATATGTAAAGAATGCCAAGCAAAATAGTATTAATAAAACCCAAATCATTTATTTCACCTACTTCTATTTAAGTATAACATAATACAAGAATTTTTTGAAATATTAGTAATTAAAAGACTATATATTTTTCATATACAGTCTTAATATTTATAAGCATTATTATTTACAATATTCATTTATATTTTCTTTATCGTAATTCTGATTTTTTATAACCTTATAATACTCATTTTCTCTACCCACATTACATCTAACAACATCATAAAATGGAGTATCATAATAAATTGAGTTTAATGATGATATTTTATATATTGCAAATCTTGGAGCTTGCTTGATATTGATAACACTAATATAATCAATTATAAATAATATCGAAATAAATAATATAAAATATATTATATCTAAAAATATTCTTTTTGTTACTTTAAATTTCTTTGTAAATCTTCCAACACCTATAAGAGATATAATGCCCCCAAATATTGAATATATGCTTCCCCAACTACTTTCACTTTTAAATATTGTTAAAGCAGTTACTGATATTAGTAATCCAAATAATATTAGAATAATACCAATTATATTATTTTTTTCTATTACTTTTTTATTACTATAGTTAATTGTACTTATGATATTTTCTTCTAATCTTTCTTGATATTCATTTTTAGGAACTTCTTTACCACTTAATAAATCGTTAATTGATATATCTAATATTTCACATATTGGCTTAAAAAGTGATAAATCTGGCATATTTCTTCCGTTTTCCCAATTACTAATTGATTTATCAGTTACTCCTAATTTTTCAGCTAATTCAGATTGTGTTAGTTTTTTATCTTTCCTTTTTTCTGAAATAAATTTTCCTATCTTTTCTTGATTCATATAACTTTCTCCTTTTCATAGTTTCATTATGATACAAAGTAAAATTATTTAACAGGAAATATTCCTAGAGTTATAAGAATTATTTTTTAAGCCACATATACATTCCATCTTCTGCAACTTCTTTTTTTACTTTAAAACCAAATTTTGAATAGAATGTTTGTTTTCCAGGTGCTGATAATAGTTGAATCATCATTTCTTCATTATCTTCTAAACCACTTTTAATATATTCTAATAGTTTTTCAATTAATAATTTCCCATATCCTTTTCCTTGATATTCAGGTATTACTACTACATCCATTATAAGCCCTGCATAGCCTCCATCTGTTACGAACCTTGCCATACCAATTGTTTTGCTATCTATTATTATTTTTACATTTGTTCCTTTTTCTAATGATATTTTGAGTAATCTTTCTGATGGCATTTTCCAACCTACTGATGTCAATATTTCTTTGTATTCATCATATGTTAATTTGTTATATTCTATCATTTTTACCTCACTATTCAAATGTTTGATATGGTCCGCCTTGTTTAAATTCTATGTATGGTGAATCTGATACATTTTCTTTGAACCAATCTTGTTCTTCTTTTGTATTATTTACTAATTCAATAACAACTTTTTTATTTTCTTCATCTATGCCATAACTAGCTAAATTATCATAAGTAATGTTATCTAATTTTTCTTCAATCTTTTGTTGTAATTGTTTTAATTCTGGCAAGCTAGGTTCTTTTATATTACTACCACAGCCAGTTATTATTAAAAGTGACATTAATAAGGTTAAAAGTATTTTTTTCATTAAAAGTCCTCCTTTCTAAATAATTCTATTATTATATTTGGAATAATTTCATTTTTTACTTTTTTTCTATATTCTTTTTCTTCTTTTGTTCTTCCACTATAAAGTGATTTATTTATTATTGTATTATCTGATACTAAGAATAGAGCTGTTACATTCATATTTAATAATTTACTTGCTTTAAATAGTGCAGATGTTTCCATTTCAATTGTTTTAGCACCCATACCAATAATTTTATTTATATGAATATATTCTGTAAATATTGTATCAACTGTATAATTTGGTACATAATGATATTTAATATTATTTTGCTTATTTACTATATTTAATAATCTTTCTGTAAACTCTTTACTAGGATATTCTTTCTTACCAAATTCATCTTTCAAGTTATCATTTAGATATCTTGAAGCACCTTCTCCGCATATTGAATATTCTGGTATTACAATATCACCTAAATTTATATTTTCATCTAATGCTCCGACTGAACCTATAAATAATATATTTTTACATTTTGTTGTTCCAAGCGATAGAGCTTGATCTAGCATTACAGGAGATCCAACTAGTTTTAATTCAATAAAAGAAAATTCTAAGTTTTCTCCATAGATATTATAAATTTTATCATTTACTTTATCTATTTTGACATTTGAATTTTCAAATATGTTATGGTCCCACCAAGGAGCAATTACTACTGATTCAAGTATATTTTCATATTCATTTCTTTTTACTATATCTTCTTTTGTTGAACCATATTTTAAATGTGATTTTAATATATCCTCATATTTCATATTTCTGTTCCTTAATCTTTTAGATTTTCTTTTATCATTTTTGTATCTATGTCATCTATTTCTGTGAATTCTGCTTCGTGTATTATTACATCTTCTTCTTTTTCGTTAGATGGAGCTTCTCCTTTGACAAATATTTTATAAACATTATCTCCGATTATTTTAGTGCTAGCTACATCAATACTTCCACCTATTACGCCACCAATTATAGGTACTGCTGAACCTAAATTTATTATTCCTTTTGACCCAAATTTTGTCATAAATCTAAATCCAACCTTTTGGTTTATTGCTTGAAGCGTTTTTCCCGGAATCTTTTTTACAAGTGCTGTTCCAAACTTGTTCCCAAATGTTATTCCAGCATGTTTTAATACATCTGATGCTGCTGAACCAGTCAAACAAGCATATATTAATGTTTGAACTTGATCTGAGTGAATATCATATCCTCCTATTTTTGCAATAGCACAACTCATTCTTAACTGTACATATATAACTGATGTAATATTAGCTGGTAGTGTTGCAACCATTGTCAAAAGTCCACCTAATCCTGTTAAAAATCCAGATGTCCCACATTTAACCATTGAATTATTAATTAATGCTTTTACTGCTTCCTCTACTGTTTTGTGTTTAGATGTATAATCATTAACTAAATCATCTATTGGTAAACTTACCTTAGGTATACCATCTACTGCTTGTATATAAAGTTTATCTAAAACTTCTTTGATTTGTTCTTCTGTTATTGTAGTTTTAACTTTATTTGATATATCAGTTGTAACTTTTGTTACTTTGTTTTTTGTACTTATAGCTGTTTCTTTTAATTTTGGCATGGCAGTTTTAGTTGTAAAGTTTTTTGCTTCCTTATACTTTTCATTACTAAACTCTATTGTATTTTTAGCAAGTTCTTTAAAATTTATTTTTTTCTTTTCTTCCATATTTTCACCTCACTAAAGGTATTTGTAATTTTCGCGAAATTAGAATCATTTGTACTCAACTATTTCTTCTATTGTTTTTCTCGTATTGTGTAGTCTGCTTGGATGACAAGTTTCTGATTTGTATCCTAACATTAATAGACATACTGGTTTTAGATTTTCTGGAATTTCAAATTCCTTTGCTACTATTTCTTTGTCGAATAGTTCTACCCATAAGTTAGCTATTCCAACATTTGTAGCTTCTAACATCATATGTGTTGTCACTATTGTAGCATCCATTTCACAATATGTTTTATCTTTTTCACCACAAACCAGTAATACAGTTGGTGCATTAAATCTACAATTAGTTGCTTTATCTATTTTTTCTATTCCTTCATTACTTTGTATTACAAATATTTTAAATGGTTGCATATTTTTAGCAGTTGGAGCTAATCTTCCTGCTTCTAATATCTTATTTAATTTTTCTTTTTCAATTTTTTTATCACTGTAACTTCTTGCTGAATATCTTTCTCTGATAACTGTTTCAAATTCCATTTTTCTTCTTCCTCTCTTTTTAAGTATTCTTCTAATGTACAATTTTCTGCATATATTTTTTTAGCAGTTTCTTTTCCTACAAATCTTAAATGCCATGGTTCATAAGGATATCCTGTTATATTTTCTTTATCTTTTGGATACCTTAATATAAATCCAAACTGTGCTAAAAACTGATGTGTTTTTACAAGTTCAGGTTCTTGGGCCATTAATTCATTATTTCCAACTGGCCATGTTCCATCTTCTTTTTGCATATTAATATCTACTGCTAAACCAGTGTGATGTTCAGAGCAACCAACAGGAGCTACTACTGCATCAGCATATTCTTTTCCATATACTTCTATAAATCTTTGATAGATTTCCTTTTGTCTTTCTATTGTTCTAAATGCAGATGATATGCCAACAATGATACCTTTTTCTTCTAAGAATTTTTGTAATTTTAAAAAAGCTTCATATGTTTCTTCTTCTAATTGTACATCTATTCCATCCACATTTTTAGTAGTAATAAGTTTTACTTCTGATAAATAATCATCATTAATTTTATTATTTTTATTAACTAATATTTTGTAATTCATTTTGAAATTCTCCTGGATTTTTCCATATATATGATATCATAATTTATCTTTTATTTAAACTAAAAAGTAGACTTTAATCTACTTATATGTTTATTGTTTTTTATATTTTATTATTCACAATCACATTTTTCTAAATAATTAACCTTTTTATTGTGCTTTTTAGCATATTCTATTTCTGATTTTGTACTTTCACCAATATATCCGCCTACATTTATTACAAATATTTCATCTGACATATCAATTTTTCTTTTATGCATATCATCTAGCATTTCTTTTGTTTTAGTAAGTGTTCCTTCATCCATTTGTTCCCACACTTCATTATCACCAGAGTGTTCGAATAGTCCTACTGATATAACTATATTTCCTTTTAATGTTAAATCTTTTTGAGCTTCCATGAACTCATTTTTGAATTTTGTTGATCCGCATAGTGTTATAACTTTATATTTCTTCATATTATTTCCTTTCTATATTTATTAAACTTATTTTTTTATAAAGATATTATAACAAATAAAATATAAATTAAGAACTTATATTTTATTTATTTAAAATATTTTAATATCACTTGCATTTATTATAAATAATTTATATATTTAAAAATTGTATTATTTCTAATGCAATTATTTTTTTCTTTTTATTAAACTATATCCTGGTGCTTCTATAAAAGGTACTGATGATACGCTAGCATCATATAATGTAACTTCTGTTTCAATTGGGAAAACAACTTTTCTCGTTTTTTCTTCTGTTTTTTTAGAACCAAATAATTCTAAATTTTTACTTAGCCAATCTCTATGAGCTATTAATAATCTATAAATACTATTTAAATCATTTTGTGTTAAATATTCACCATATTTAAGATATTCTAATAACTTATTTATTTTATATGGATTTGTAATTACAAAATCAAATGCAGAATCATAAATTCTTTTTCCTGTTTTATCTATATAATATCTATATGGTGTTGTATAGATTAAATCTTCTGCTCTACCATTTTCATCTTCTCTAAATAACATTCCTCTACATGTTATTGCTGTTTGATATTGTGATTTAATATTTGATATATCTAATTTATTGCCTTTAAACATTTTACCATTTTTATCTTTTAAAATCACTTGTGAATCTAATGGCATTTCTAATGTACCAATCTGAACCTCATTTCTTTTTACTATATATTTTTTCATGTTGGATTCCTCCTAGAAATAATATTATATCATTTAAATATGAAATTTCAATTAATTTAATATTTCTTCTATTATTTTACCTACTCCGTCTTCATTGTTTGTATATTTTGTTATCATTCTTGCTGTTTTTTTAACTGCTTCAGGAGCATTTAACATAGCAACTCCGTATCCAGCATTTTTAATCATTTCAATATCATTTTCTCCATCACCAATAGCAATTATATTTTCTCTTCCAATGTTAAGTCTTGCCATTATTTTTTCTACTGCTGTTGCTTTTGTTGAACCTTTATTAACTATTACAAGTCTTCCACTCATACTAGTTGTTATTTCTAATTTATCATTCATTACTGATAATTCTTTTCTTATTTCATCTATTTTTTCTTCAGTAGAAGTTCCAATAAGTTTAAAAGTATCATTATCTCTTATAAATTTATTTATATCTTCTATCTTTGATCTTTTAAATAGTTCATTTTTAGTATAAATCATCCATTCAATATTATATTTATCTATTAAATTTGTCAATTCTTGCATTGTACTTTTTGATATATGACTACTAAAAAGTTCAACACCTTGATTATTTACTATTAATGCTCCATTAAAGCAAATTGTATAATTAAAGTTATCTAAAAGTCCTAATTCTTCTAAATATGGTTTAATCCTATTAAAAGATCTGGCACTTGTAGGTATTATATTTATATCATTTTTATATTTCTTTGTGATACATTGCAGTATGCTGATTACTGGTATAATTAA
>JABLTK010068490.1_pt1 | contig 10569 bp, 14 predicted proteins | sample 7160131 | NCBI WGS metagenome assembly JABLTK01 (sample SAMN14651221, study PRJNA627086) | human gut metagenome | isolation source: feces | host: Homo sapiens
TGATTTTAGAATGACCATTTAATACTTCCTCATATTTCTCCCTTTATCCGGGAACAGGAGGTAGAAATCTTCTACAGCTTTATCGGCAAAATTGATTAAATGACACCAATATCTTTAACTATGTGATACTGGGAAGTCGATGCCTGATTCCGGGATCATGTTGGAGCTGTGCGAGATGCTGAAAATCAATGTTAACGAACTCCTGTCGGGCGAAAGAATCATGGCAGAAGTGTATGATAAACGGGCAGAAGAAAATCTGCTCGAAATGAGGCAGCAGGTCGAGGAAAAGAACAGGCAGCTGCTGAGGACAGAATACCTGATATCATTCCCGGCAGTTATCGCAGGACTCTTCATGTGCTTTGTGGCTGCTTACGTGGAGTTGCCTGTATGGGTACGGGCCACGCTGATTGCGGTTGCTGTTGTGATGTTTTTGACAGTTGCGTTTATCGCTGTCGGGATTGAACAGAAGGCAGGATACTATGAATGTCAGAAATGCCACGACAGACACATTCCAACCTACTGGCAGACAAATCTTGCGATGCATATAGGCAGAACACGATACATGAAGTGCCCGGAATGTGGAAAGTGGAGTTGGCAGAAGAAATTCCTCAGCAAGGAAGATGATGAGGTGTAGGGATATGATAGAGAACGCGCATGTCAAAACTACATCTTTCATTTGGCTGATTGTAGGCGCTGTGCTTTGGATCGCAGTTCCTGCGGCTATAGCAATTATCTGGAAAGTTAAGAAAAAAGAACCTGTTACATCCATTCTTATCGGGGCGGCTGCATTTTTGCTTTTCGCCCTGATCCTTGAAAAGCCTATTCAGAATGTGTTGGCTTTTCCGACAGCAATGGGTCTTCCGGAACATGCCGTCAGTCGATTTCTGAGTGCAAACCCTGTGTTACTGGCGCTTGTTGCAGGGCTTTTTCCCGGAGTATTTGAAGAAACCGGGCGGCTGATCGCCTTTAAGACGGTTCTGAGGAAACGCAAGAACAGAGAGACTTCCATTTCATACGGCATCGGACACGGTGGGTTTGAAGTGATTCTGATATTGGGACTGACATATATCCAGTACATTGCTTATGCCGTTATGCTAAACACCGGAACCTTTGGGACCGTAGTAGATCAGGGTTGTATCACAGGCTCCGGAGCAGCTCGGCAGTATCGAGTCCGTTGTGAGTTTGCTCACAGGATTCTCATTTGCAGATTTGAGCATTGCTTTTGTCGAGCGGATATTTGCAGTCTTGTTCCATATGGGCGCATCAATTTTTGTTTTTTACGCCTGCAAGGATAAAAAGCGATTCTGGCTGTATCCTCTTGCAATAATTCTTCATACCGGAATGGATTTTATCGGGGCTTTGAGCATATTCAACGTGATAGACATATCTGCGTTGACACTGGGGGGAATCGTCGCAGGATTTGGATTGCTGACATTCTTCGTCGCATACTTTCTGTTGTATAGGAAGGACGTAAGAAAAGAATACTGACAAAAGTATGGTTAGGATACACCAAGACTCCCACACTGCCATCAAAGGTGGCGGGGAGCGAACATTAGCAAAAAACATCTCTGAACCATAGCGGCTCGGAGGTGTTTCTGCATCTATGGGCTTTATAATACACCGCAAGGTTTACACTCCATGGTGTCGCCGAGCACAGTAACGATAGGACATCTCAATTGAATACAGCGAACAAGGGCTTCCGAAGTCAGCATTTGACCTCGAAAGCCCTTATTTTATGCTTTTTCATCGTTTTTTTGCCCCGGAGTAGGCTTTTTTATTGTATCAAAATCGGTAGGAACATTGACCCGTCGGAGGGATACAGGATATTCATCGAAAATATGCTGGATGGGGTGGAATAAAACAACAACCGGGATGAAATATCACCGGACGGTTGCCTTTATCCCACAGGCGTACCGCAATTACGGCAGAATTTATCGCCTTTTGTCAGCTTGTTTCCGCATTCTGTACAGTATTTTTGCACCTTTGATTCCGAAGCGTTGGCATCTTCTATGACAAAAATATAAAAAATCCCGCCCGGCAGATCCATTGCCTGCTGTTTTGCGTAGACACTAAACGTCTCGCCATATCCGACGGTTATGATCGATTCCGTTTCCACTGTTACGATCATGTTGCCTTCATAATAACTATTCTGGTACAGAATTGCGATTACCGCGGAATCCTCATTCAGTTCCTGCACTTTCAGCAGTCTTTCTGAGGTTTTCGCCGGTTTGTTTGTCAAAGTTTTTTTGCTTACCGGCTTCGAGAAGTCAAGCTTTCCAGGAAGAACAGTAAAACTATAGCTTTTATCTAAGATGATATCTCCTTCGTGTACCGTAAAACCCGGTCCATATGTTTTTTCGTTGTCAGAGCCAATCCTGACCAATTTCATCTCATAGTTTGAACTCATAATAGCCTCCATAAATACTGCTGTAAGTATACCGATAATAACGACAATTAATATACCTAAAAGTATCCATTTAGATTTTTTCAGCGTATATTCCTCGCAAACACAGTTTTTTGATATAGGTTTTAACATAACAAAGTATGGCTGTCAATAGAAAGCGTCGTAAATCGATACAGTCACCGGGTGGACTTCAGCCAGATAATTAAAACGGCAGGCTCATTTGCGCGGCAATTTGAAAGAAAAGTGTGAAAAATGATACAATGATATTGCAACAAAAGGAGACGTTTTACATGAACTGTCGTTATAGCCAATCGCTGTAAGTTTGACCTGAAGCTCGGATATGGTAATAAGGGGCGATGAGACAAAGAGGGTATATCTTGATGAGCTTGCCATACTCATCATATAGAGTACAGCCGTCTCAATGACCTGCTGCCTTATGGCCGAGCTTACCGCGAGAAAATAAAGATCATATTCTGCGACAGCAAGCGCACCCCCTGCGCCGAGCTAATGCCGTATGTAAATCTATGGCGTAACTAAACCCTGACTGCCGCTATTATGCGCGTCAACAGTTTGGGAGTAGTGTAAATCTATGGGGTAACTAAACATAGCACAGTGACTTGGCAGCACTACGGGGCTCGGGAGTGTTATCGCTGTTAATCTGAAAATAAAGTCAAAATAAGATATGCAATTTATCTCCGCATACATGTACACATTATGCCTAAAATAATTACTATCAGCTGTACAAAGACAAAGGGCAGTGATATAATAACTTGAGTTTTACAGATAGCGTACGCTGCTGTTTTGATACATAGGAGGTAGACTATGTCCGGTCATTCCAAATGGGCAAACATCAAGAATAAAAAAGAAAAGACCGATTCTCAGCGCGGTAAGATATTTACCAAAATCGGCCGAGAAATTGCTATAGCTGTTAAAGAGGGCGGCGCGGATCCTGCCAACAACTCAAAGCTCCGCGACGTTATTGCAAAGGCTAAAGCAAGCAACATGCCTAACGATAATATTGCGCGCTCAATCAAGAAGGCATCGGGCGAGCTTGGCACCGTGAACTACGAAGAAGCAACATATGAAGGCTACGGCCCCGCCGGTATCGCAGTAATAGTTGACGTTGTTACAGACAACAAAAACCGCACTGTTGCTGATGTCCGCCATATATTTGATAAAAGCGGTGGAACGATGGGTGCGTCAGGTTGTGTAGGCTGGATGTTTAACCACCGCGGCGTTATTGTTATCGAGCGCACTGCGTCGATAGATGAGGATGAGCTTATGATGACAGCGCTCGATGCGGGCGCTGAGGATTTTGAGCCGCAAGAGGATGTATTTGAGATATACACTGCTGTGAATGATTTCTCAAAGGTCCGCGAAGCGCTTGAGGCGGCGGGATATACATTTATTTCCGCAGAGCTTTCTATGATACCGACAAACACGACGGACGTAACCGATCCCGAGGCCGTACAGAAGGTGCTGCGTTTCCTTGAAAGGCTTGAAGATAACGATGATGTTCAGGAGGTATATCATAACGGCATACTCCCTGAAGAAGCTGATGAAGACTGATTTTTGAAAAAAACGGCTGCCGGTAAATTTCTTGCCGGCAGCCGCTTTTTGTTAACCCATCATATTGTTGCGCGGCTGCCGGGCTTTTCAAGCGCGATTTTCCCATCTTTACAGAGTGGGCATTCGCTTGCGTCAAACGATTCTATGTCGAGCCTTATTGCGCTGTAAACAGGAAGCGTGAGCGTGCAGTTGGATGAGCGTCTGTCTACTATGCATGCCACGCCTACAACTTCGGCTCCCATAGCGGTAAGTACATCTACTGTTTCCATGGTGGATTTACCCGTGGTGACTACATCCTCGCTTATCAGTATTCTGTCGCCCTTACCGACCGCGAATCCGCGTCTTAGCTGCATTTGTCCGTCTTTACGCTCGGTAAATATACTTTCAAGCCCAAGCTGGCGTCCAATTTCATAAGAAACAATTATTCCGCCCATTGCGGGACCGCACACCTTTGTAAGTCCGAGATTCTTCACCTGCTCGGCAACGGATGCGAGCACTTCAGCAGCTTTATCGGGATATCTGAGCAGTTTGGCGCACTGACAGTAGCGATTGCTATGCCTTCCCGATGAAAGCAGAAAGTGACCTGCTAAAAGAGCACCCGTTTCTTCAAGTGTTTTCAATACGTTTTTCATAGTTTCTCTCCTATATTATTCCTTTGATTTCGCTAATGCTCTTGAGCCCTTGAGCCGCACAGAAATTGTTTAGATCGTCAATTATTTTCGGTATCGATGTCGGATCAGCAAATATGGCAGTACCTATCTGGACGGCGTCAGCTCCAACCATCATAAAAGCGACTGCGTCTTCAAAGCTTGATATACCTCCGAGTCCTATTACCGGGATAGATACACGTTTTGCAGTCTCGTGTACAAGTCTGAGCGCCATAGGCATTATGGCGGGACCGGACAATCCGGCATAAATGCGTTCGAACACAGGCTTACGCTTATATATGTCTACCGCCATGCCAAGATATGTGTTGACTAGGCTTACTGCATCCGCACCGCTGTCTTGGCATGCGGCAGCCACGGCAGGTACGTCCGGAGCATTCGGCGAAAGCTTAACTATGAGTGGGTGACGCGAAACCTTTTTTATTGCTTTTGTGATATAGGCTGCATCGTTTGGAGATATCCCATATGCCATACCGCCATTTTTTACATTAGGGCAGGAGATATTCAACTCCAAAGCGTCAATATCAACCTCATTAAGAAGCTTTGCGCCCTCCACATAGTCGCTCTCACAATGCCCGCCAAGGTTGACCACAACGAAGTCATTGCATTGGCGCATTATCGCATATTCGTGTGCGACGAATGACTCGATACCGGGGTTTTCAAGCCCTATACTGTTAAGAAGTCCGCTTGGAGTTTCCTGCAGGCGCGTGCCGCCGTTTCCGCTGCTCCCATAGAGCGTTAAGCCCTTGCTGCATATACCGCCTAAAACATGCGGATCAAACGATGCGTTAAAGCAGTCGCCGAAGCCGAACGTGCCTGAAGCGGCGATAATCGGATTTTTTAAAGTTTTGCCGAACAGCTTTATTTCAAGTGGGTTAGCGCCCATCAAAAAACACCTCCTCGCTTAAAAACACGGGACCGTCTTTGCAGACTCGTTTATTGCCCGCCATTGTTTGACATGTGCAGCCCAAACAGGCTCCGGCGCCGCACGCCATCTTGTTTTCAAGTGAAACATACAGCCTGGCGCCGTTCGTTTTGCTTGCCGCTGTCTTCATCATCGGCGTAGGGCCACAGGCATAGTAAACGGCGTCAAATGAAAAATCAACATCGTCCGTTACATAGCCGCCGACGTTTACAAATACATCATCACACACATCTTTAAATGCGTCAACCATGAACGGTTCAGATGAAAAACCAAGATAGGCGGTTACTCGCTTTTGAGGATAGCGCCTTCCGATATCTTTTGCAAGCATGAAAAGCGGTGCAATACCTATACCTCCGCCTATTAGTACCGCATCTGAATCAAAAACTTTGAAGCCGTTCCCGTATGGTCCGTGTGCTGTAAGCTCCATACCCGATTGAAGGCGCGACAAGGCGCGCGTTCCCTTGCCGACAACGGCATAAAGGAATGACGCTACTCCCGAGATTTCATCGTAGTCGTGAAGACTGATCGGTCGCCCCAAAAGCGGGTCCGTCGTTTCGGCAGGCTTTATCATATAAAACTGGCCGCAGCCGCCTTTTTTCAAGCCGCTTACGCGCATAAGGCGTATGTTTTCAGCTACGGAAATATTTTCCGTTATCACAGCCATTTCATTATATCCTCACGCATTGCTGCTGCAGCGCAGGCGATATATGACACAAAGTCGTCGCCTTCCGTTTTTCCTTTGTGCGCTCCGATTATACCGCGCGACGAATTTACGACGCCGCAAATGCCGTCGCCAAATATGTGCGCAAGGTCTTTTCCTGTGCCGCCCTGTGCGCCGTAACCGGGTATCAAAAAAAACGTATTTGGCATAACGGCTTTTATCTTTATGAACTCATCAGGGTATGTCAAGCCGACGACGGCACCTATCGCACTTAAGCCTCTGTTTTCCGTATAACTGCTGCCCCACTTTGACACGAGCTCAGCCATATGCATATATACCGGTCGACCGTCCGACTCTAATGTATCCTGTAAATCAACGCTGCTTGGATTTGACGTTTTGACAAGCGCGAACATGCCTTTGCCTTTTTCAAAATAAGGCGTATACGGCGATATGGCGTCTACACCCATATAGCCGTTTACTGTTATGATATCTGTTTCAAAGTCACCGCAGAAGTGTCCTTTCGCGTACTGAGCGGCGGTAGATGAGATGTCGCCGCGCTTTATGTCCGATATAGCGATAAGGCCGTTTGAGCGGATGTACTTAAGCGTATCCGAAAAAGCCCTTAAGCCGTCAAGGCCGAGCGCCTCATAGCATGCGATTTGAAGCTTATAGCAGCATGCGGTATCTTTTGTCGCATCAACTATGCGTTTGTTGAATTCGAATATATGCTCACCCGCAGTGCCGTTAGTTTCCGAAATGCATTTGGGGATGAACTCAAGCTTTGTATCAAGCCCTACGCATACGGGTCCGACGATTTTTGCGCGGGTGGCGAGCTTATCCATTATATTCATACTTTATTATACCTCCGATAACTGTTTTGACTATACGCCCTTTTATTCGCCTTCCTCCAAAGGGCGTGTTGTGAGATTTCGATATCATATTGTCCGGATCTATCGACCATTCTGCGCTCGGGTCAAATATAACTATGTTTGCGGGCGCTCCTACGGCCAAGACGGCAGGGGGGAAGCCGAGAATAACGCTTGGATTATAAGAGGCTATTCTCGAAAACGTGGTCAGCGGTATATCGTTTTCTGCACACACCGTGTTAAGTATCGAAGCGGCGAACTCTATACCGGATATACCTGCAGCCCCCTTTTGCTTATCCTCTGGAGTGTGTGGTGCGTGGTCAGTGGCGAAGCAGTCTATCGAACCGTCCCGAATACCTTCTATGAGCGCTTGCACATCACACTTGCGCCTGAGAGGAGGGTTTACCTTATAATTGCAATCATATCCGAAAATATGATGAGGCGTAACTTCGCATGTGAGATGCAATCCGCTGTTTCGCGCTTCTTTTATGGCAGCAAGCGTTTCGCAGCGGCTGATATGTCCTACATGGAGGTTGCCTCCGACTTCACGCAAAAGCCTTATATCGCGATTAACCGTGTCTCGCTCGGGCTGGCAGTGGGTACTGATTATAAACCCATATTGGGAAGAAGCTCTTAGCAGCTCACGCATAAAGTCATCGTTGAATACCGTTTTGCCGTCATTTGATACGACCTTAATATTCCCTGCAAACGAAGCGTAGTCTGTAGCAGCGGTATCGCCGAGCCCGACTCCTGCGGCTGCAGCCTGTATAACGTTGCACATGGCGAGCGTGCGCGCGCGTGCTTCAATATCGCGTGCCTCCTGCGCTGTTTCGCAGACAGGTACGGTGTTGGCCATAGCAACAAGCGTCGAATAGCCTCCGCTGAGCGCAGCGCGCATACCTGTTTCAAGCGTTTCTTTTTGCGTCTGCCCCGGATCGCGAAGGTGACAGTGCATGTCTATAAGCGCGGGCATAAGTATGTTCCCGCCGACGTCAATATGAGCATCGCAGCATGGAGCTCCAGCAGCGTCACCGACATATGTTATGACGCCGCCTTCCATAGCAAGCGCACCGCGAATGTCCGCGTTCTTATCTATTAGCCTTGCATTGAAGTAGAGCGTAGTCATACGGCTTACAGGCTGGTGCGGGCATCGCAGTATTCGCAGGCGTATTGCTTTTTGTCCGGATCGACAAGTCTGAACGTGATCTCATCGATTCTTTCGACGTTTGTTATGCAGCGCGGGTTTTTGCAAGTGAGTATGCCGGTCACGGTTTCAGGGAGCGTGAGGTGCAGCTTTTTCACGGGAACGCCGTCGCTTACATATGTAACGGAGATGCCGGGGTCAATGAGCCCAAGAACATCGAAGTCGAGCTTAAGGTCGGTTTCAATCTTTATGAGGTCTTTTTTGCCCATCTTTTTGCTGTCTACGTTACGCATGAGAACGACTACATCGTCGAGCTTATCAAGTCCGAGCTGCTCGAAAACCTTGTAGCCATGTCCTTGAGTGATATGGTCGAGAACAATGCCTTTTTTCAACTTTGACACGTTTATCATGATAATACGCTCCTTTCATCGAGCCTTAAAAGTGAAAGAATAAGTGCCATACGGACATACATTCCGAATTTTACCTGATTGAAGTATACGGCGCGCGGGTCGTCATCGACGTCGGTCGCTATCTCATTTACGCGGGGCAAAGGATGCATGACGATCATGTCCTTCTTTGCCGTATCAAGCTTATCGCGCGTAAGTATAAAGAAATCTTTCAGGCGCATATATTCTTCTTCGTTAATGAACCGTTCGCGCTGCACGCGGGACATATAAAGTATGTCGAGATCCGGTATGGCATGTTCGAGATTGTCTGTTTCATAATACGCGATACCGAGCTTATTAAGGCTGTCCTTTATATATGTAGGCATTTTAAGCTCATCCGGCGAAATGAACACAAACTTGACGTTTGAAAATCTCGAAAGACATGATACAAGCGAGTGTATCGTGCGCCCGAACATCAAGTCGCCGCAAACGCCTATCGTAAGGTCGGTTAAGCGTTTCTTATAATGCATGATGGTAAGAAGGTCGGTCAAGGTCTGCGTCGGATGCTGATGCCCGCCGTCGCCTGCGTTGATTACGGGGCAGTCAGCGTGCTTGCTCATAAGTCGCGCCGTTCCTTCCTTTGGGTGGCGTACAACGATTATGTCGGCATACTGAGAGACTGTCTTTGCGCTGTCGGCAACGGTTTCGCCTTTAGCGGTGCTGCTCGTGTTAGGGTCTGAAAAACCAATAACCTGCCCTCCAAGGCGGAGCATTGCGGCATCGAAAGAGAATTTTGTCCGTGTCGACGGTTCATAGAAAAGGCTTGCAAGTATCTTACCCTTGCATTTTTCAGCATATTTTTCAGGGGCGTTTACGATACTGTCTGCAAGTTCCAAAAGGGAACCGAGCTCTTTAACCGAAAAATCCTGCGGCTCGAGCAGATGTCGTATGTTGTTCAAATCAGTGAACTCCTTTCGTGTTTGTGTATACTGTCTTCGTCGTAAGACTGAAGAACATATCTTAAAAATCGCGTCCGACGAGCTACGAGCTTATCGGACGCGATTCTTTCGCTATACTTTCAATGATGAATCAACATCATCGATATTCTTGGGAACGACGGGTAACGAGCTTAAAAACTCATCAACCTGCGCGGCGCACCTTCCTGTGTAATCATTGGGATTGAGCGCCGATGAAATTTCGTCGGCATCGAGTATAAAATCGGGATCGGCGGCAAGTCTGCTGAGGAGATCGCAGTTTTCGCCTTCTTTCATGCGCTTTGTGGCTTCCATTGACGCCACGCGAATGCGCTCGTGCATTTTTTGTCTGTCGCCGCCTTTTTTGACCGCAGCCATAAGAAGGTTTTCCGTAGCAATGAACGGGAGATATTCCATTACGGCGCGTTCGACAATTCTGATATTTACACGGAGACCGTTTGTGACGTTATTCATTATACGCAGCACGGCGTCTACCGCAAGGAAGCCTTCGGGGAGCGATATACGCCTGTTTGCCGAATCGTCAAGCGTACGCTCGAACCACTGAACAGATGCCGTAAGCGGAGCATTGAGCGCATCTACCATTATATAGCGCGAAAGCGAGCATATCCTTTCACAGCGCATGGGATTGCGCTTATATGCCATTGCGGAAGAACCTACCTGCTCCTTTTCAAAGGGCTCTTCAAGCTGGCGCAACTGCTGCAGAAGACGTATATCGTTTGCGAAACGGTACGCGCTCTGCGCGATACTGCTTAGTACATTAAGTATTCTGCTGTCGAATTTTCGCGGATAAGTTTGACCGGGATGGACGCACCAAGGGTGTATCGGTTGTCGCGCCAGCGGCACAGCCGGGTAGCCATGTGCGGATCGGATAAACGCTGAAGGCATCTAAGCGTGAAGCCGACCTCAAGATAAGATCTCCCATCCGAAAGGAGTAAGACCCCTTGAAGACTACAA